>AMCI01002101.1_pt1 | contig 35157 bp, 27 predicted proteins | sample 419838 | NCBI WGS metagenome assembly AMCI01 (sample SAMN01090643, study PRJNA158313) | gut metagenome
CATCAAGGGGGAGTCCTAAAACAAGAACCTCTGCTATCGCTTCATCCAACGGTAGCAGAGGTTCTTGTTTTAGGACTCCTGTTGCAGGAAATCAGAAATAAAAGCCAAAGCCGATCTTAAAGCCCAACTTACTGTAATCGGAGCTGTCCTTGAAGCTCAGGTCATAGTAGACAGCCGGCTCGATGGTCAAGTGACGGTTCAGGAAAAAAGCATAGCCTAACTCCGGAGTCAGACACACCAAGTCCTTCTGATGATTTCCGTTCTCCAGGTGTTTATAGGACAAGCCCAGTCCCCCATACACTCCACAACTGGAAAAATAATAGCGAGCTTGCGCTCCCAGACTGGTTTCATCGGTACCATGTTCCACATACTGTCCCTTGAAATTCAGCAACAGCGCTACATTGTCCTCGATAAAAGCACCACCCGACAGAGCAAATCCAAAGTTGGTTCCTTCACTTTTGCTGTGCGAAAGGTCCAATCCCGTCAATGACGCGTTGACATACCATACATTTTTTTCAAATTGGGCCTGCGCACCCAAGGTAACAAGCAGCAGCACCAGGCTGGCAAAGAATTTCTTCATCATGTCTTTTTGGAGTTAAAATAAGTGGTTACTGATGGTTATCCTGTCTTTTCTCCTTCTGGCGGAGCACCCACCACAGCAGCGCAATGACCACATAGGAAAAACCTAAGGTTAAATACTTTTCCGTATCGCTCACTTGTGTGTTGCGCGGAAGAAAATAAATAGCCATGGCCGTCGTATAAACGAAAAGAGCCAAAGGCAACCAGGTAGATTTACGATATTTTCTCATCTGATTTCAAGGATTAGGGAATAAGAGATTGATTGGTTTGTTTCCGATACCAGACTACAAAGGCTCCGGCTGCCAACACTGTCGAAGCGCCCCCAAAGGTGTAGGCCACTATCTCCGAGCACTGCAACCCTTCCGGAGCTATGCAGATATAAGTCGTACACACCGCTGTCATGAACAACGCCGGCAGCAAGGTAATCCAATAGTTCTTACGGACCTTGACCAAATAGACCGTGATGGCCCACAGGGTAAAGACAGACAGAGTTTGATTACACCAGGCGAAATAACGCCAAATACGATCGAAGCCGGCTGCATCACGCTGGCTGTAAAGCAGAATGCCAATAGTCACCGCAAAAATGGGTACGCAAATCAACAAACGCTTAACCAGACTCTTTTGTTCCAAGTGCAGGAAATCGGCCACAATCAGACGGGCCGAACGCAACGCCGTGTCACCACTGGTAATGGGGGCAGCAATCACCCCCAGCAGAGCAAGCAGTCCGCCGACAGTACCTAACCATTCCTTCGTGATGCTGTCGACGATGATGGAAGCATTGCTTTCGTCCATCCCGTTGCAGTGGAAGAAATAAGTGGCTGCCGCCGCCCAAATCAAGGCCACGATGCCTTCGGTGACCATCGCCCCATAGAAAATGGGCCTGCCATGCTTCTCGTTCGTCATGCAACGCGCCATCAAGGGCGACTGCGTCGCATGAAAACCACTGATGGCCCCACAGGCGATAGAAACAAACATAATGGGAAATATGGGCAACCCCGCCGGATGGGTATTCTGCAGGCCATCCGTCAACTCCGGCAAGGAAGGATGGTTCCAAAGAAGCATTCCCAAAATACCGATGGCCATAAAGAGCAAGGCGATAGCAAACAAAGGATAAACCTTGCCGATAATTTTATCAACCGGCAAAAGAGTGGCAAGGATGTAATAAAGGAAAACAGCTACAATCCAGAAAGTGACATCCATCGATGCAGGGGTCAACTTGGCCAGTAAGCCAGCCGGACCTGCCACGAATACGGCTGCCACCAGAATCATCAGCACAACCGTAAAACCACGCATCAACTGTTTGGTAGGCAGTCCCAGATAACGCCCGATTATTTCAGGCAAGCTCTCCCCGTTGTGCCGGAGCGACAACATGCCTGCCAGATAATCGTGCACGGCACCGGCAAAAAGAGTACCCAACACAATCCACAGGTAAGAAGCCGTACCGAATTTGGCTCCCATAATGGCTCCAAAGATGGGCCCCAGTCCGGCAATATTCAAGAATTGAATCATAAAAATCTTCCACGTAGGCAGTGGAAGAAAGTCTACCCCATCCGTCAATGTCAGGGCAGGCGTCTTTCGACACTCGTCGGGACCGAAGACCCGCTCTACATACCGGCCATAAACCCAGTACCCCACGACAAGTGTCACCAAAGCGACAATAAAGGTTATCATAATGTGTTTTTTAGTTTTGAAGCGACAAATGTAACGAATTAATCGATTACTTTGTATCTTTGCCGTAAAATTCAAGCAAATGCGAACATTTATCCTTACTATTTGGCTATTTCTGAACGTCACATACCCGCTGTCTGCCCAAGTCGGAGCAGAAATACCCTCCAATCGGAAACATGAAATCCGGGCCACCTGGATAACCACTCTGGGAGGGATGGACTGGCCACGCAGCAAAGCGGTCAATGCGGCAGGTATCCGCCGCCAGCAACAGGAGTTCTGCCAACTGCTCGACCGTCTGAAAGCCGCCCACTTCAATACGGTTCTGCTACAGACCCGCCTCCGTGGCGACTTGATTTATCCTTCCCGCCTCGAGACTTTCAGCGAAGCACTGACCGGCTACACCGGACGCAATCCCGGCTACGACCCGCTGGCCTTTGCCATCGAAGCCTGCCACCAACGAGGCATGGAAGTGCATGCTTGGTTGGTCACCATACCCGTGGGTAACACCCGCCAAGTAAAATTGCAGGGCAGCCGTTCCGTCGTTCATCAGCACCGCAACTTGTGCAAGTCCTACAAAGGCAACTGGTATTTAGATCCGGGCAATCCCGGCACCGAAGAATACCTGGCATCGCTGGTGCAGGAACTCGTCACCCACTACGACATCGACGGTATCCATTTCGACTACATCCGATACCCTGAACAAGCCGAGCAGTTTCCAGACCGCGATACTTTCCGGCGTTATGGGAAAGGACAGTCGCTGAAACAATGGCGACGCGACAACCTGACCCGCATCGTCCGACGACTTTATACCGACATCAAAGCCGTAAAACCCTGGATAAAAGTCAGCAGTTCGCCCGTGGGCAAATACCGCGATACCCGTCGGTATCCTTCGCGGGGTTGGAATGCCTACCATGCCGTTTACCAAGAAGCCCAACAATGGTTGCAGGAAGGCATCCACGACGCCCTCTTCCCCATGATGTACTTCAAAGGAAACCAGTTCTATCCCTTTGCGCTCGACTGGAAGGAACAAGCGGCCGGACGTTGGATTGTACCAGGCTTGGGCATCTACTTTCTGTCTCCTCGCGAACAGGACTGGCCCCTGGATGAAATTGTCCGCCAAATTCACTTTACCCGCCAAATCGGACTGCACGGACAAGCCTACTTCCGCAACCGCTTCCTGCTGGACAACACCAAAGGCATCTTCGACGAACTGGAAGAAAGCACCTACCCCACCTGGGCCATTGTCCCTCCCATGACTTGGGTAGACAGCATACCCCCTTCCGCCCCTACCCGTCCGGTTCTCCAGCGGGCATCCGACGACCGTCTCGTACTGAGATGGGAAAAACCGGAAGAAAGCGGTGCTTCGGAGGTCCTTTACTACCACCTCTATGGCTCCAACCAGTATCCAGTCGATACCTCGCAAGCAGCCAACCTGCTGGCCATACGATTGCCAGAAACCCACTTTGTGTATCAAGCACCCGTTGCCTGGCGAGAGCCCCGCTATTTTGCCGTCACAGCTACAGACCGTTTCGGTAACGAAAGCGAGCCACTGGCCTTGAACCAACCTGCCGAAGGAGAACTGCACCTACTGAACCAAGGCGATGAGCTCATCCTTCCTCCGGAAACCCACTTCCGCTTCCTGATTCTGCGCAATGCCAACGGTGAGGAGGTGATGCGAAGCCGTTACCTGCCCAACCTCTCACTCACCCGGTTGACATCCGGTTTCTATACGGTCTATGGCATCGACTCGCTCGGATCAGAAACGCTATTGGGCATGGCTGTTAAATGAACCTCTGCCCGGTTCATCCGAACAAAGCCCACCGTAAACACCCTGCCACAGCCCGTTTGACGACTGCAAGAAAAGAAATCAGGGAACGAAAAAATCGGAAAACGCAAGGCTATAAGCAAAATAATGCCTATTTTTGCATATTCAATGGAAAAAACTATATAACTCATGAGTAATCAACGATACATGCAGCGCGGCGTGTCGGCATCCAAGGAAGATGTACACAACGCCATTAAGAACATTGACAAAGGTATTTTCCCCCAAGCCTTCTGTAAAATCATCCCCGATATCCTGGGCGGCGACCCCGAGTATTGCAACATCATGCATGCCGACGGTGCCGGAACCAAATCGAGCCTGGCTTACCTGTACTGGAAGGAAACAGGCGACCTGAGCGTTTGGAAAGGCATTGCACAGGATGCGCTGATTATGAACATCGACGACCTGCTCTGCGTAGGTGCCGTAGACAACATCTTGGTGTCTTCCACCATCGGCCGCAACAAACTGCTCGTTCCGGGTGAAGTGATTTCGGCCATCATCAACGGTACCGACGAACTGCTGGCCGAACTCCGCGAAATGGGCGTAGGTGTCTATGCTACCGGCGGTGAGACTGCCGATGTGGGCGACCTGGTGCGCACCATCATCGTGGACTCTACCGTTACTTGCCGCATGAAACGTGCCGACGTCATCAACAACGCCAACATCCGTCCGGGTGACGTCATCGTAGGCTTGGCCTCATACGGACAGGCTACCTACGAAAAGGAATACAACGGTGGTATGGGCAGCAACGGTCTGACTTCGGCCCGTCACGACGTATTCTCGAAGTACTTGGCTGAAAAATATCCCGAAAGCTACGACCACGGTGTACCGGCCGACCTTGTGTACAGCGGCGGTCTGAAGCTGAACGATGCCGTAGAAGGCAGTCCGCTGGATGCCGGCAAACTGGTCCTCTCACCGACCCGTACCTATGCACCGGTCGTGAAGAAACTGCTCGACGCCCTGCGTCCCGAAATCCACGGTATGGTACACTGCTCGGGTGGAGCCCAGACCAAGGTGCTGCACTTTGTGGGTGACAACTGCCGCGTGATCAAGGACAACCTCTTCCCCGTTCCCCCGTTGTTCCGCACCATCAAGGAACAGAGCGGTACCGACTGGGACGAAATGTACAAGGTGTTCAACATGGGTCACCGTCTGGAAGTGTACCTGTCGCCGGAACATGCCGAAGAAGTCATCGCCATCTCGAAGAGCTTCAACATCGATGCTCAGATCGTGGGACGCATCGAAGAAAGCGACCACAAGGAACTGATCATCCGCTCGGAATTCGGTGAATTCAAATACTAATCATCTCTACCGTGGCGCAGACTCTTCCATCGACAAGGAGTCTGCGCCATGTTGTATCAATCCCTATAGAACCTATCAATGGCTGACAACAATACATTATTAGAAAAGCTGGAAGGTCTGGTCGCCCGCTTCGAGGAAGTCTCTACCTTGATTACCGACCCGAATGTGATTGCCGACCAAAAACGTTACGTAAAGCTGACCAAGGAATACAAGGACCTGAGCGACATCATGAAGGCCCGCAAGGAATACATGCAGTGCATCGGCGGACTGGAAGAAGCCAAACTGCTGATGAGCAGCGAATCGGACCCCGAAATGCGTGAAATGGCCCGTGAAGAAGCCAACGCCTGCGAAGCCCGCATCCCCGAACTGGAAGAGGAAATCAAACTGCTGCTCGTGCCGGCCGACCCGCAGGACGACCGCAATGCCATCCTCGAAATCCGGGGCGGTACGGGTGGCGACGAAGCCGCCATCTTTGCCGGCGACCTGTTCCGCATGTACAGCAAATACTGCGAAACCAAAGGCTGGCGCCTGGAAGTATCGAGCGCCAACGAAGGAGCAGCCGGCGGTTTCAAGGAAATCATCTGTTCGGTGACCGGCGAAAAAGTGTACGGTACACTGAAATATGAGTCGGGCGTACACCGCGTTCAGCGCGTACCGGCTACCGAAACCCAAGGCCGTGTGCATACTTCGGCCGCCTCGGTAGCCGTATTGCCCGAAGCTGAACCCTTCGACGTGGAAATCAACGAAGGCGAAATCAAATGGGATACCTTCCGAAGCGGCGGTGCCGGCGGACAGAACGTGAACAAGGTGGAATCGGGTGTGCGCCTGCGCTACAACTGGAAGAACCCCAATACCGGCGTGGTGGAAGAAATCCTGATTGAATGTACCGAAACCCGCGACCAGCCAAAGAACAAGGAACGCGCCCTGAGCCGCCTGCGTACCTTCATCTACGACAAGGAACACCAGAAGTATATCGACGATATCGCCTCGAAGCGCAAGACCATGGTGTCGACCGGCGACCGATCGGCCAAGATCCGTACCTACAACTATCCGCAGGGACGCATCACCGACCACCGCATCAACTACACCATCTACAACCTGGGCGCCTTCATGGACGGCGACATCCAGGACTGCATCAACCACCTCATCGTGGCCGAAAATGCCGAACGACTGAAGGAAAGCGAACTGTAACCTTCGCTCCAAACACTTGAACCAGCAACTTATTAAAATCCTTATTGATATGAACAAACAAGCACTTTTCGAAAACATCCAGCGCAAGCAGTCTTTCCTGTGTGTGGGACTGGATACGGACATCAAGAAAATTCCCGAACACCTGCTGAAGGAAGAAGATCCGATCTTTGCGTTCAACAAGGCCATCATCGATGCCACTGCTCCTTTCTGTATTGCCTACAAACCCAACTTGGCATTCTACGAAAGCATGGGTGTAAAAGGATGGATTGCCTTTGAAAAGACCGTGAACTACATCAAGCAGAACTATCCCGACCAGTTCATCATCGCCGATGCCAAGCGTGGGGATATCGGCAACACCTCGGCCATGTATGCCCGTACGTTCTTTGAAGAACTCGACATCGACTCGGTAACCGTAGCTCCCTACATGGGCGAAGACAGCGTCACTCCGTTCCTGAGCTACGAAGGCAAATGGGTCATCCTGTTGGCACTGACCAGCAACAAGGGCTCGCACGACTTCCAGCTGACGGCTGATGCCGCTGGCGAACGTCTGTTCGAAAAGGTATTGCGCAAGAGCCAGGAATGGGCCAACGACGAAAACATGATGTACGTGGTAGGTGCAACTCAAGGCCGTGCTTTCGAAGACATCCGTAAGATTGTCCCCAACCACTTCCTGCTGGTACCGGGTATCGGTGCACAGGGCGGTTCGCTGGAAGAAGTCTGCAAGTATGGTATGAACAGCACTTGCGGTCTGATTGTCAACTCCAGCCGTGCCATCATCTATGCCGACAAGACAGAAAACTTTGCCGCAGTTGCCGGCCAGGAAGCTCAGAAGGTACAGGCTCAAATGGCCGAACAATTGAAAGCTATCCTGTAAGCCTACTTGCCTGACAAACAGCTAAAAAAAAGGTCAGTTTACCTCTAATTCGGTGTAACTGACCTTTTTTTCTTTCACTTTCAGTCAACTACTTTGTGAGAGTATTTTTAGCCTATCACCTTTTTGTACAGAAATAAAAAGCAGCAGGCCCTTGCATATTCCTCATCACGGGCTTTCCTTCTTTTCGCTACACCTGCCAGACCGCTGCCCTTCCAACCGATGTTTTTTTGCGAAAACGGCCTACCAAGACTCACACTACAACCAACATACAAACTGACGGAAAATCACTTCAAAACCAAGAATAAAAGACTGGTTTACAAAGATATAAATCTACTATTTATAATTTCATCCTATGGTAGGACCCAAAACAACTCCACCCGACCAGATTCAGAAAGAAGAGACAGGCAAAAGAAGAAGCGCATCATTTTTCCATCTATTTTCCACAAGCACGGGTCTTTGCTTGTATCCTTTTCCCGACACCAGCATCCAGTATATGTCAATAAATATAACCATCTTCAATAGCCCATCTTGAGAATTTCCGTGAAATAATTAGTGAATTGTACGGAAATTACAAAAAAAAATGCGTAATTTGCAATATTAACAAGGTAGATACACCGAAGTGTCATCTGCCAGTAACCAAACTGAAACATTTAGAACATAAAGAATTATACAGTATTATGGAGTTCTCAGCTAAACAAATTGCGGAATACATCCAGGGAATTATTGTCGGTGACGAAAACGCTACCGTACACACTTTTGCCAAAATCGAAGAAGGTGTACCGGGCGCTATTTCGTTTCTTTCCAATCCGAAGTACACTCATTACATCTACGACACTCAATCCAGCATCGTATTGGTTAACAAGGACTTTGTGCCCGAGCAGGACGTCAAAGCCACACTCATCAAGGTAGACAACGCCTACGAAAGCTTGGCCAAACTGTTGACGCTGTATGAAATGAGTAAGCCCAAGAAGACCGGCATTGACCCGCTGGCCTACATCGCTCCGACAGCGAAAGTGGGCAAGAATGTATACATCGCACCGTTCGCCTATGTAGGTGAAGGCGCTGAAGTTGGCGACAACACCTCACTCCATCCCCATGCTACCGTCTGCGACCATGCCAAAGTAGGTAGCGACTGCATCCTGTATCCGCATGCAACCGTTTATCACGATTGCCGCGTGGGTAACCATTGTATACTCCATGCCGGTTGCGTCATTGGAGCCGACGGCTTCGGCTTCGCTCCTTCCCCCGAAGGCTATGAAAAAATTCCTCAGATTGGTATTGCAATCGTAGAAGACCATGTAGAAATCGGTGCCAACACTTGTGTAGACAGAGCTACCATGGGAGCTACCATCGTACACAAAGGGGTAAAGTTGGACAACCTGATTCAGATTGCCCACAACGTAGAAGTAGGCAGCCACACTGTCATGGCTTCTCAAGTAGGTATAGCAGGCTCTACCAAGGTGGGTGAATGGTGTATGTTCGGCGGACAAGTTGGATTGGCTGGACATATCAAAATTGGTGACAAAGTGAACTTCGGTGCACAGGCCGGTGTACCGGGCAACGTAAAATCAGGAGAAACCGTTCTAGGTACCCCTGCCATTGATGCTAAACAATTTATCAAGTCGTCTATCATCTACAAGCGCCTGCCGGATATGGCAGCTGAACTGAACAGTCTGAAGAAAGAATTAGAAGAATTAAAGAAACAACTAAATAAATAAGACCCATGTTGAAACAGAAGACATTAAGAGGCAGTTTCTCATTAAACGGAAAAGGCCTTCACACCGGAGTAAACTTGACGGTGACATTCAATCCTGCACCGGACAATCACGGGTACAAAATTCAACGAATTGACCTTGACGGACAACCCATAATCGATGCTGTAGCCGAAAATGTAGGGGATACAACCCGCGGTACAGTCTTGGTAAAAAACGGTATCAAAGTCAGTACCGTAGAACATGCATTGGCTGCCCTGTATGCAGCTGGCATTGACAACTGCTTGATTCAGGTAAACGGTCCCGAATTTCCCATCCTGGACGGTAGTTCAAAAGCCTACGTGGAATGTATTCAGCGCGTCGGCATTGAAGAACAGACGGCCGTAAAGGATTATTATATCATCAAGAAAAAAATCGAATTCCGCGACGAAGCCACCGGCTCGTGCATTACCGTACTTCCCGACGAAAACTTCAGCGTCAATGCGCTGGTGTCGTACAATTCGAAGATTTTGTCCAACCAGTTTGCTACCCTGGAAGACATGAAAAAGTTCCCGGAAGAAGTGGCTTGCGCACGTACCTTCGTGTTCGTTCGCGAAATCGAACCGCTGCTGGGTGCCGGTCTCATCAAGGGAGGTGACTTGGACAATGCCATCGTTATCTACGAAAAGGAAATGAGCCAGGAAAACTACGACAAATTGGCCGACGTAATGGGAGTACCCCACATGGATGCGACCAAGTTGGGATACATCAACCACATTCCCTTGGTATGGGACAACGAACCGGCTCGTCACAAACTGCTCGACATCATCGGCGACCTGGCTTTGATTGGCAAGCCCATCAAGGGACGCATCATTGCGACTCGTCCGGGCCATACCATCAACAACAAATTCGCCCGCCAGATCCGGAAGGAAATCAAGTTGCACGAAATCCAGGCTCCAACCTACAACTGCAACGAAGCGCCCATCATGGACGTGAACCGCATCCGCGAATTGTTGCCCCACCGCTATCCGTTCCAACTGGTGGATAAGGTGATTGCCATTGGTGCCAACTACATCGTCGGTGTCAAGAACGTTACAGCCAACGAACCCTTCTTCCAGGGCCACTTCCCGCAGGAACCGGTCATGCCGGGCGTACTGCAAGTGGAAGCCATGGCACAATGCGGAGGACTGCTGGTACTGAACTCGGTAGACGAACCCGAACGATACTCTACTTATTTCATGAAGATTGACGGCGTGAAATTCCGCCAGAAAGTGGTTCCGGGCGATACTTTGGTTTTCCGAGTGGAACTGCTGGCCCCTATCCGTCGCGGCATCTCGACCATGAAGGGATATGTATTCGTAGGCGAAAAGGTAGTCTGCGAAGCCGAATTCATGGCACAAATAGTCAAAAACAAATAATTACCTAGAACATCATGATTAGTCCATTAGCCTATATACACCCCGAAGCAAAAATCGGAGAAAATGTAGAAATCGGTCCTTTTGTGTTTATCGACCGCAACGTAGTCATTGGTGACAACAACAAGATCATGCCGAATGTGAACATTCTGTATGGCTCACGCATCGGCCAGGGCAACACCATCTTCCCGGGTGCTGTCATCGGTGCTGTTCCCCAAGACCTGAAGTTCCGTGGCGAAGAAACCACGGCCGAAATCGGTGACAACAACCTCATCCGCGAAAACGTGACCATCAACCGAGGTACCGCCGCCAAAGGACGTACCGTTGTAGGTAGCAACAACCTGCTGATGGAAGGCGTACACGTGGCTCACGATGCCATCATCGGAAATGGCTGTATCATCGGTAACTCCACCAAAATGGCCGGCGAAATCATCATCGACGACAACGCCATCCTGAGTGCCAGCGTACTGATGCATCAGTTCTGCCGCGTAGGAGGTTACGTAATGATCCAGGGTGGTTCACGCTTCAGCAAGGACATTCCGCCTTACATCATTGCCGGACGCGAACCCATTGCCTATGCCGGCATCAATATCGTCGGTCTCCGTCGTCGCGGTTTCTCGAACGAACTCATTGAAAATATCCACAACACCTACCGCATCATTTACCAAAGCGGCAAGAATGTAACGGAAGCACTGGCACAGGTTCGGGAAGAAATCCCAATGAGTCCGGAAATTGAATATATCATCAGTTTTATTGAAAATTCGCAGCGAGGTATTATCCGATAAAGAAAGTTTTTCCTAACTTTACTGCCAAATCGTAAACACTGAAAAAATAAATATGGTATATAGATTTACAATCATCTCGGACGAAGCGGACGACTTTATCCGGGAAATACAAATAGACTCGGATGCTACCTTCTTCGAATTGCACGAAGCCATTCTGAAGGCAGCCGGATACAAGGACGACCAGATGACCTCGTTCTTCACCTGCGATGAAGACTGGGAAAAGGAACAGGAAATTACCCTGGAAGACATGGGCAGCAGTTCGGACGAAGACAGCTACATCATGCGCGAAACCCGTCTGAGCGAACTGTTGGAAGACGAAAAGCAGAAGATGCTCTATGTTTTCGACCCGCTGGCCGAACGCGTATTCTTTATCGAACTGTCGGAAATCATCACCGGCAAGGATTTGGAAAAAGCCAAATGTACCCGCAAGGAAGGTCAGGCTCCGCAACAGACCATGGACTTTGACGAACTGATGGCCAAAGGTAATACCGGTGCGCTCGACATGGACGAAAACTTCTACGGCGACCAGGAATACGACCTGGAAGATTTCGACCCCGAAGGCTTCGACATGGGTGGAGCCGCAGGCAATCCCTACGACCAAGACAATTATTAATAGGTAGCGGCAGGCCAATGCCCGCACCGCATCCCTATCGGCGAAAGCCAACTACAGAAAGGGCAGAATAGCAACTATTCCGCCCTTTCTGCCTATAGATACCTTACGTTTGAACGATTTTGAAATCCTACTAACTTCTTGCAGCTTATGCCCCAACCTACTCTTCTGGTCCTCATTGGCCCGACCGGCGTCGGAAAGACGGAACTCAGTCTCTCGTTAGCCGAACAGTTCCAGACAGAAATCGTCTCGGCCGACTCACGACAACTGTATGCCGACCTGAAAATCGGTACGGCTGCCCCTACGCCCGAACAACTGGCACGCGTACCCCATCACCTGGTGGGTACTCTCCAGCTGACCGACTACTACAGTGCCGCCCAATACGAAAGCGAAGCGATGGCCCTCCTGCAGGACCTCTTCCAACGTCACGAAGTGGTCGTGGTTACCGGGGGTTCGATGATGTACATCGACGCCCTGTGCAAAGGCATAGATGACATCCCTACCGTGGATGCCGAAACCCGCGCTCTGATGCTGGAACGCTACGAGACCGAAGGACTGGAAGCGCTCTGTGCCGAACTGAAACTGTTGGACCCGGAATACTACCGCATCGTCGACCTGAAGAACCCCAAACGCGTCATCCACGCCCTGGAAATCTGCTACATGACGGGCAAGACCTATACCTCGTTCCGTACCCGCACCCAGAAGAAACGTCCCTTCCGCATCCTGCGCGTGGGACTCACCCGCGACCGCGAGGAGCTGTACGACCGCATCAACCGCCGCGTCGATGCCATGATGGAGGAAGGACTGCTCGAGGAAGCCCGAAGCGTCTATCCCTTCCGGCACCTGAACTCGCTCAACACGGTAGGCTACAAGGAGCTCTTCAAGTACCTGGACGGCGAATGGACCCTCGACTTTGCCGTCGAGAAAATCAAGCAGAACTCGCGCATCTACTCGCGCAAGCAGATGACCTGGTTTCGCCGCGACAACGACATCGCCTGGTTCCATCCCGACCAACCGACAGAAATCATCCAGTACATCCGGCAACAGCTGGCTGCAACGAAATAAACCGCAATCTATTCACCTTTAAATTCATAGCATGAAAAAGTTATTCACCCTTCTGCTGGCCTGTGTCATGGCCTTGGGCGCAAGCGCTCAAATCTCGAAAGAAGCTTTTTCGAAATGGCACGAAAGCAAGTACTCCATGTTCATCCACTTCGGGCTGTACTCCGAACTGGGGGGCGTATGGGAAGGTAAACCCGTTACCCGCGGCTACAGCGAACAAATCCAATCGTTCGCCGGCATCTTCAGCGACTGGTATGGCGATACCGCTTTGCGCTTCAACCCTACCCAATTTGATGCCGACGCCATCGTGGCCCTGGCCAAGGAAGCCGGCATGCGCTCCATCGTAATCACGACCAAGCATCACGACGGTTTCTGTCTGTTCCGCACAGCAACAACCGACTACAACTCGGTGGATGCCACTCCCTGCAAACGCGACTTCGTCGGCGAACTGGCCGATGCCTGCCGCCGCGGAGGCATCCGTTTCGGTATCTACTTCTCGCTGATCGACTGGCACTACCCTCATGCCTACCCCATCAGCAGCCACAACTGTGACTTCGTTACCCCGCAACACCACGAGTTTACCAAAGCACAGGTAACCGAACTGCTCACCAACTACGGTCCCATCTCGGAACTGTGGTTCGACATGGGTTCGAACACTCCCGAACAGAGCCGTGAGCTTTACCAGCTGGTACACCGCCTGCAACCCGACTGTATGGTCAGCGGCCGCCTGGGCAACGACCAGTACGACTTTGCCGTGATGGCCGACAACACCTATCCCGAAGGTGCCCTGCAGAGCGCTTGGCAGACAGCTGCCTCGATGTTCGACGAAACCTGGAGCTACCGCTCTTGGCAGGAACGCGGACAGGTGAACGACAAGGTACAGGAAAAGCTGCGCAGCCTCATCAACGTGGTATCACACGGCGGTAACTTCCTGCTGAACATCGGTCCCAAAGGCGACGGTTCAGTCGTTCCCTTCGAAAGCGATGTCTTGAAGCAGATGGGGGCCTGGCTGAAGAAACACGGCGATGCCATCTACGGCACCGAAGCTTCTCCCTTCCGCGACCAGTTCGACTGGGGTACCATCACCCGCAAGGGCAACGACCTCTTCCTGATCCTTTCCGGCAAACGCCCCGCCGACAACCAGATTGTGCTGAACGTACCGGGCCGCTCCATCCAATCGGCCGACGTAAACACCGACCAGAAGGGTTCACAGATTACCTTCCAACTGCCGGACAATGCCTACGGTCCCGAGATTGCCGTGATCCGCGCTACCTTCGACCAGCCGGTAGAACCGCAACCCATGGCTGCCGAACGCACCCCGAACTACAGCTACTCCTGCTTCGACTACTACAGCAACTACCGCAGTACGGTGAGCTACCAGTGGAACGTGAACAAGAGTCACCTGAAGAACCTGGAACTGACCTTCACCCCGCAGGAAGTGGGCAAGGAAATCGATATCACAATAGACGGAACGACCCACACCGTGAAACTGGAAGCCGCCAATGCCCAATCGTTGAAGACCGCCAAGGGTACCACTTGGGGTAAGCGTTATATCTGCGGTCCGGGCAGCGGTCTGTTTGATGCACCCGCCACGTTGAACACCACCCTCGACAAAGCTCCGGTACGCCGCGTCACCTGGCAGGAAGTGAGTGAAGAAAAGAAGATGTTCCCCTGCAACATCCTGGAAAGCTACTACGTGATGCAGGAAGTGGAATCACCGCGGGCACAGGATGTGCTGGTGGATGTAGGTGCCGGCAACGGTATTGAAGTCTTCCTGAACGGCGAATCCGTACTGAAACACCTGAATCCCTACCGCTGCAAATTCCGCGAAGAACAGGTACTCCTGCCGTTGCGCAAAGGCAAGAACCAGCTTGTGCTGCGTGTGTACAACCGCTTCGAGAAGGAAACCGGTTACCTGCTCCGCCCATCGGCCGAACAAGTCCTCTACAAGCAGCGCTTCACCCTGCCCGAAGCCGTAACCGGCAAGCAGCACAGCATCGTCGTGCGCCAGTGCAACCTGCCTTCGCCGCACACCGATACTGAACTGAGCAACCTTCGCCTGCAGGCTCGCTAAACATAGCACCCGCCTCAAGCATCAATAAGTTATGAACATTACCTAGACGAGGGCTGTTCCGATAGGATTTCGGAACAGCCCTCGTTCTAGGTAGTTATTTAGTTATTCTTTCATCTGCATTTGCCGCATCTGCAACGGTGATTCCCCTTCCGGTTGCCCCACACGGAAGAATTCCTCCGCCTGCAGTTTCTTCACCCGTTTCTCCACTTCCTGGTACAGCGTCGTTGCATCCGGAATCAGGTTGCCTTCCTCATCCAACGGCAATCGCTGAGCGGGAGGAACCTGCTCCATATACTTGCGGTAATAATACAAGGCATTCGCATAATCCTTCTGCCAGTCGTACGTACGCGCCAAGCTATGGAGCCACTTCCGATGCTTCGTGAGTTGGTACAGCTTCTTGCAAATCTCCATCCACGAATCGGTCTCACCAGCATATTGGTAGCCTTCAGCCAATCCTTCGTACAGACGCACCAGCGTACTGTCCTTCGGAATGGTCAAGTCGAGCGCTTCCTGCAGATACCCCACCGCCTCCTGCTTCCACGAGGTACGGGCCGCTGCCTTGCCCAGGTAATAAAGCACATTCACATCGTTCGGATGCTGGGCATACGCTTCCTTCAGATTGTCGTAAGCGCCATAGAACCAGTTGTCGCCAAAATGGGAAATACCTAAGTAATAGAAGGTGGGGAAACTCCGGTCGCCCTGACGGCGCAGTTGTTCATAACGCTGCACCGCTTCGGCATAATCCTTCTTCAGACAATAAGCCTTGGCACACTGACGGTTCACGTCGAGGTGCGTCGTATCGGTCAACCGATACCGTTCAGTCACCTCCACGGCATCGGCATACTGCTCGTTGTTGTTGAAGATATTGGCGATGCGGGCCACCACCTGTCCGTCGAGCGAGTCCCGCCGGTAAGCCAGGTTATAGCTCAGAAACGCATGCATCACATCCTGCAACCCCTCATACGCCTGTCCCAGATATTTGTAACCGGTAGCCGAGACAGAGTCGCGTTCCAGCCAATCGTGACAGGCTGTACGTGCCTGTTCATAATCCTCGGCCGAAAGCAGCGAACGGATGAACTGCAAACGGAAATAACGGTTGTCGGGAGCCAACTCAAGCGCTTTCCGATAGCCTCGGGCCGCCTGTACAGGCTGTCCCAAGGCCCGATGGCAATCGGCCCAATCCACCCACGCCTTCACCGAAACCGAATCCCGGTCCAAGACCTGCTGCAACACTCGGATGGCCTCGGGATAACGGTTCATCGCCTTCAAGGCCGGCACTTGAAAAGCCAGCTTCAACGAATCATCCGCCTCAGGACCCACCCAGTCAATCACCCGGTCGTAGGCATAGGCCTCCATGGCCCGACGCAAACCATCCACTGAAGACACTGACGACTGCGTAAGCGTATCGGCCGACACCGTCACTTCCACCGATCCAGCCGTTTCCGGCAACGAATGCATGGACGGCTGAGCTACCCCAACCACCGACATCGGTGCCAGCCACCCGGCCAACAACCACCCGTTCCAACGAAATTGAATCACTCTCCTGCTTGTTCTGATTTTCCACATATTGGCTTATTGAATAAAGTTATCCCACCATGATAGATAAAGTGAAGTGCGGAATTCCGCACTTCACGCTTTTACTGATCGATGCCTCAAGAACTGGCCCTGCCATGAATGAGGCTAACAGACAGAATTTCGGTTTATTTCTTGAGCGTGATCAGAATCACCCCATGCTTGGCTTCCTCCCCAAAGAGCTTCACCGCCTCGGCATTCTTCATGACGTTGATCTGTTCAATCCGCTGCGGGTCAATGGTCTTCATTTCTTCATACGAAACCGTTTTTCCATCCACCTTTACCAGAGGCAAATCCTTGGCAGCCGGGTCCACTGAGCCCGAACGGCCCAACAGCATGCCCAACGCTTTCACATCGCCCGACTTCAAGTGAAGGATGGGTCCTTCCGACGTTTGCTGTGCCGCCACTGAATCTGTCGAATGGGCCGCTGCATCCGTAGCCTGTCCCGCATCCAGCCGGAAAGTCACCGGTACAGTGAACTTTACCCGCACCGCTTCTCCCCGCTGCATGCCCGGTTTCCACTTCGGCATCATACTCATCACCCGGATGGCTTCGGCATCCAGCAAAGGCGATACCGAGCGGACGACTTTGATGTTCGACACACTACCGTCCGTTTCCACCACGAACTGTACTATGACGCGTCCTTGCTCCTTGGCTTTCTGTGCTTCCGTAGGATACTTCACGTGATCGCCCAAATACTTCATCAGGGCTGACATGCCGCCCGGATACTCCGGCATTTGTTCCACCACCATGAAAGTCTCTTCCTGCGTAGTGGACGCTGCGGTACCTACTACAGACACCTGGCCGGCCGGCTGATGGTCCTTCAGGGGCTTCATCACCACCTGCACCGAAGCCGGTTGATGGTCGGCAGGCTTGTTGACTGGCACGAACACCGTTTCAAAGCCCACATAACTTACCACCAGGGACTGGCCTTCGGACAAATCCAGTTCAAACCGACCGTACGAATTAGTCACCGTTCCCTTGTTCGTGTCCTTGATGACGACCGTAGCACCGATCATCGGCTGTTGGTCAGTAGCCGAGAGAACCACCCCCTTCACCTTGAACACCGCCTGCTGACGAGAAGAAGCAGCGGGAGCCGACAACACAGAAGCAGCCGACAGGTTCACTTCTGAAGAAGGCTGATTTTTACCCCTTTCGGCTTTCCACATTGCCGAAAAATCAGTAACTTTGACTGCGGAAAGTTCATCCAACGGTTGGGTGACTTCCGGACGGGCAAAGGCAGCGACTGTAACGGCTGCCAGCGGGAATACATACAAGTACTTCACCCGCGCCCAAGGATTGGATTTTTTCTTTAACATCATAGTGATACGTTTTTTAAGTGAACTATGGTTGAAGCTGTTGGCCATAGAGTAGAGCCTTGTGCCAACAGCTTTTTTAATTAACAGCAACTGATAATTTTTCGCATCGACTCCCTGCCGGAGTACCCAGTCGTCGGCTTCGTATTCGTGCACCGTCTGCAATTCCTGCTTCAATAGCCAGGCTGCCGGATTGTACCATTGCAGGAAGATGCACACATCGGCCAGAAGCAGGTCCCACGAATGACGCTGCCGGACATGCGCCTGCTCGTGCAACAGAATCTCACGCCCGCTCTCCGCCAAGTCGGCCTCGGACACCACCACGAAATGCATCCAACTGAAGGGAGACAACTCGGCCCTCCGATGCGTCACCAACACCAGACCGGACGCCAGACGCTGCACCCGACTGTCGCGGATAAGCTGCAACATCCGGCCCAACGATATCAACTGCCGACTGACAAAGAAGACCAGTCCCAGCAGGTAGATTCCCAGCAAGGCCGACAGCCAGGGAAACAAAGTCCCCGTACCGCCCGCTTCCTCTCCGATGGCGGTCGAGGCGTTCAACACCATCCAATCCTCCCACACCAGCAACTGTTGATGCAAATCCGTCGGTTCGTTCCACGTCACTTTCAACCACGGAAGGAGGGCCGACAATCCCAAAATACCCAACAAGGTAAAACGGTTGAAACGATGAAAAGTCTCCTGGCTCAACAACAACCGGTAAAACAGGTAGAACAAGGACAGACAGACGGTTCCCTTTAACGTAAAGACCAAAAATGTTCCCATAGTGATGATGCTTGTTTTCGTTCGATTTTCCTGCTTGCATTCGCAGTGCGGTCATACACCGATTCCGGCACAGTCCGCTCTATTTCGCATTCCCTTCCTCCACCTGACGGATCAGTTCCTTCAATTCGTCGAGCGAGATTTCTTCTTCCTGAACCAGCGACGATACCGCTCCCAGATACGAATGGTTGAAATACTTGCCGATGACCCCTTTCAGACACTTGCGGTTGTACTCCTCGCGCGAAATCTTGGCAAAATACCGATGACTCGCTCCCAACGTTTCATGTCCCACATACCCCTTTTCCTCCAACGAACGGACAAAGGTGGAAAGGGTGTTGAAATGTGGACGTGGCTCGTCATAAAGCTGGACAATTTCACGGACATACAAAGGTCCTTTCTCCCAAAAAAATTCCAGCACTTCCTCTTCTCTGCTTGTCAATGCTTTCATAATCGATACCGTTTTAAAATTGTTTCGCGCAAGTAACTAAAAAATCTAGTCATATAACGAAAGTTTATAGTTAAAGAAAATTAAGCAACTAATTAATTTAGTTTTTAGATGTTCGACAGCAGAAAAAGTCAATCGCCTGCTGAGCAATTCATCAGTCCACGGCGTGGTTTCATCAGTTCACACCGTGGTTTCGTCAGTTCACGGCGCGGTTTCATCAGTTCACACCGTGGTCTGAAAAACAGCAACGGAGATGCGTGATTTCTTGTAAGGAGGTCCTGCCCTGCATCCGACAACCACCTATAGAAAGCGGGCTGTCCCGAACCTATTCCGGAACAGCCCGCTTCAATCCTTGCTGGCGGTCAGGTCCACCCTGACAGCCTAGGAACACAGCTCCAGCCTAGCAGGAGACACTTACAAGTCCTGCTTGGTAATCACCTCGCAATCGCAAGCCTTCAAGACCTCCACGCAACGCGACACGTCCGACGGACGGATTACCACCCGCGCCGTATCGCCTTGGGCAAAGGCATACATGTATTCGATGAACACCTGCTCGGCGGCCAGCCGGTCGAGCACCTGGGACAACGAACCCGCCACATTGGGACAGCTCAGACACACCACCTCGGTGAGCATCACGGCAAAGTCGGCGTTCCGAAGCACCTCTACCGCCTTGTCCACCTCGGTCACAATCAGACGCAGGATACCGAAATCGGTCGATTCGGCCATGCTGAACGCATGCATGTTGATGCCATGCTGTGACAAAATCTTGGTCACCTCGTTGATTCTTCCGGTCTTGTTTTCCAGGAAGACAGATAATTGTTTGATAGTCATATACGCGAACTCTTATTATTTTAACACTCGGTTGTCGATCACATGTTTGCTCTTGCCTTCGCAGCGGGCGATGCTGTTGGGTTCCATCAGTTTCACGTCGGCACTGATCGAAAGCACGCTCTTCAGTTTGTCGGCCAATCCCTTCTTGAGGGCGAGCATCCGTCCCAGGTCGTCGGAGAAGAAGTCCTTGCGCACTTCCACCTGCACCTGCAGCGTATCGAGGTTGTTCTTGCGGTCGACCACCAGCATGTACTGCGGTTCGAATTCCGGCATATCGAGGATGACGCTTTCCACCTGCGAGGGGAAGACGTTGATGCCTCGGATGATGAGCATGTCGTCGCTGCGGCCCATGATGCCGGTCATGCGGACATTGGTACGGCCGCAGGGGCAGTCGCCTTCCATCAGCGAGGTAAGGTCCTTGGTACGGTAGCGCAACAGCGGCATGCCTTCCTTGGTCAGGGTCGTGAACACCAGTTCACCCACTTCGCCCCGTCCCAGCGGCTGCAAGGTATCGGGGTCGATGATTTCGGGGAAGAAATGGTCCTCGTTGATGTGCGACCCGTGCTGTTCTTCACATTCGTAAGCCACGCCCGGACCCATGATTTCACTCAAACCATAGATGTTGTATCCCTTCAGTCCCAGGCGGTCCTGGATTTCGCGACGCATGCTTTCGGTCCACGGTTCGGCTCCGAAAGCCCCGATGCGCAGACTGATCTGGTCCTTGGTCAGTCCCATGCGTTCCACCACTTCGGCCAGGTAAAGGGCATACGACGGTGTACAGGCAATGCCGGTGATGCCCAGGTCACGGATCAGGCGGACATGCTTTTCGGTATTTCCCGTCGAAGCCGGAATGACCGTAGCACCCAGGTTCTCGACCCCATAGTGGGCCCCCAAGCCGCCGGTAAACAAGCCGTAGCCATAGCTCACCGAGAAGGTATCGTTGCGCGTCACGCCGAAAGCCGACAGGCAGCGCGACATCACTTCCGACCACACCGACAGGTCGCGGCGGGTATAGCCCACAATGGTCGGGTTGCCCGTCGTTCCCGACGAAGCATGCACGCGGACAATCTCGGAAGCAGGGGCAGCCTGCAAGCCGTAAGGATAGTTGTCGCGCAAGTCCTGCTTGGTCGTAAACGGCAGTTTCACGATGTCTTCGATGGTTTGTATATCGTCAGGAGCGAGGTCCATCTCCTGCATCTTGTTTCGGTAGAAGGGGACATTGTGGTAAACCAGATTCACCAGTTTGTGCAGGCGTTTACCTTGCAAGGCACTGAGCTCGTCCCGGCTCATGCATTCTTTGTTCTTGTTCCAAATCATAATCGTTTTGTCTTGTATTAGATGTATAAAGTCCGCGCCACGAATGGGTTTGGGCGCGGACTGGTATTTTGTTCTTTCGTTTCGGTAGGTGCTACGCTTCGCGAGCCGGCAACGGATGGTCTTCCTGGAAGGCTTGCATGCGTGCTTCCATCACCGGATAGAGTTCTTCCCGCATCCGCGAGGTGCAGGCCCGCACGCCTTGCTGTTCGCTGCCGGTGGTCGAGAGCGAGATGCTGCTCACCCCGTAGTACAGCAGTTCGCGCAGCAGCTCCCCACCGGTCAGGTCGCCGTAGCCGATGGTGAAGAAGAAGCCGTCGCCCACCACCTGGGTGGCATCGTAGTCGTACACGATGTGGAAACCATGGTCGGTGAAAATCTTCTTCATGCGTTCGGCGCGACGGGCATATTCGCGGGTATCTTCCACGAAGTTGATCTTTCCTTCGGTCGACCGGCGGAGCATCTCGGCATAGGCATACTGCGTCGAAGCGGTACAGCCCGAAGTGATCATGTACAGGATGGAAGCGATGAGCGTCGATCCGAACACGCCGGCGTCCTTGTAGCGTTCGGCCAGGGCCGGGAACTGCCGGTCGAAGAGCCGGTCGCTGATGCAGGTCAGGGCCATGCGCTGTCCGGCATAGCTGAAGATCTTCGACGACGAAAGCATCAGGATGTAATTGTCGGTATAGCGGGCCACCGTAGGCGGATAGGGTGCCTCGAACGGATGACTCAGGTCGCGGCGGAAGTCCATGCAGAAGTAAGCCATGTCCTCCAGGACAACGACGTCGTACTGCGTAGCCAGTTCACCGATGATCTGCAGTTCCTCTTCCTCCAGACAGATCCACGCGGGATTGTTCGGATTGGAATAGACGATGGCAGCGATGTCGCCTTCGCGCAGGAAACTTTCCAGCTTCTCGCGCAAGGCCGCTCCGCGGTAATGGTAAATGTCAAATTCCTTCCATTCCACCCCGATGATGCGCAACTGCGACTTCTGGATGGGGAAGCCCGGGTCGATGAACAGCACCTTGTCCTTGCCCGGCAGACGCTGGGTACAGGCCAGGAACGAGCCGAACGAACCGGCTACCGAACCGGTGGTCGGTACGCAGGCCCGCGGCGAAATGTCGATGTTGATGAACGCCTTCACAAACTGCGAAGCCGCCTCCTTCAGTTCGGGGACACCGGCAGCGGCCGGATACTGCGAACCGACTCCCCGGTCGAGGGCTGCCTTTTCGGCCTCGATGCCCACCTCATTGGCCGGCAAACCGGGCGAGCCCTGGTCCATCCGGATAAAGGGAAGGCCGGTAGCCTTCTCCAGGTATTGCGCCACCAGCAGCACGTCGCCGATGGTCGCACGCGACAGGTCGGCGATGTGGAGGTCCTTCACCGCCTGTGCCACGAGTTCTTCACTGAATATCTTCATAGGTCAATCTGCTTGTTGTTGAGAGAAAGTTAACGGTCGGCCACGGCCTGATAGCCCAGGTCGAAGGCCCGTTGGTTCATTTCCACCACCTTCTCGCCTTTGGCGGCAAAGACGCGGGCAATGCTTTCACGCAACTGCTCGGGCGACACGATGTCGAGGTAGTGGGCCGCCATGCCCAGCAGGATGACGTTGGCACACTTCGGCATACTGTTCTCCTTGGCCAGGGCGTCGATGTCGCAACGCACCACACGGGGCAACTGCTGGAAAGCTTCCTCCAACGCCTCGTCCGAAGGATAGTTCGGGATGTTGCGGAACGGGCTGGAAGCCGTAATCACCCAACCCTCTTCCTGCAGGTAAGGCAGGTAGCGCAGGGCTTCCATCGGTTCCATCGAAATGATCATATCGGCTTCCCCCTGCGAAATCAGGTCCGAATAAATCGGTTCGGTGGACAGGCGCAGGTTGGACTGCACGTCGCCGCCGCGCTGACTCATTCCGTGTACTTCGGCTTGCTTCAGATAAATGCCTTCGGCGGTAGCCGCTTCGCCGATCAGGGTGGCGATGGTCAGGATTCCCTGTCCTCCCACGCCGGATAATATGATGTCTTTTCTCATGGTTTCACTGATTGGGGTTCGACAGCCTTTTTCTGTCTCAATTTACGGTTCAGGGTCTGGATACATTCTCTGCGGGGAATGATGACCGAGACGCCTTTGTATTCGATTTCTTCGCGCAGGATGCGGGTGATTTCCTCCATGTTCTTGGGCAGCGGAACCACCACGCGCACATGTTCGGGTTCCACGCCCAAGCCCAGGCAGATGGCCTCGAACTTGTTGGTACCGGCCGAGTCCTGTCCGCCGGTCATGGCTGTCGTCAGGTTGTCCGAAATGATGACGGTTATTGGGGCACGGTCGTTCACGGCATCCAGCAGTCCGGTCATGCCCGAGTGGGTGAAGGTAGAGTCGCCAATCACGGCAATGGCGGGGAACACACCGGCATCGGCCGCCCCTTTGGCCATGGTGATGGAAGCTCCCATATCCACACAGCTGTCGATGGCCCGGAACGGAGGCAGGGCGCCGAGGGTATAGCAACCGATGTCGCCGAAGATGCGGGCATCGGGGTATTCGGCTGCCACGCGGTTCAGGGCATCGTACACATCGCGGTGACCGCAGCCCTGGCACAAGGCAGGCGGACGGGGCACGACGAGGTCGGGCATCGCAAACGGACGCTTCAGGCTTCCGCCTACAGCCGCTCCCACGTTGTCGGGCGTCAGTTCACCCGTACGCGGCAGGTCACCGGTCAGACGGCCGGTCACCGGATAATCGGCCGAGAGCAAGGCTTTCACCTGTTCTTCGACGAAAGGCTGACCGTCTTCCACCACGAGCAGGCGGCGGCAACGGCTGGCCAGGGTCTGGATGTCCTTTTCGGGCAAGGGGTATTGCGAGATTTTCAGTACCGGCACCGGCGCACCGGCGGCCAGGCTTTCCTTCACATAATTGTAACCGATGCCACAGGCCAGCACACCGAAGTCGTAGGTTCCGTCTCCTTCCAGCGCATCAAGGGCGTTGAACGGAGAAGTGAGCGACGCCTGCTGCAGGTCGGCCTGCTTTTCGATGAGCGCCGCATACTGCTTGCGGGCAATGCCCGGCAACAGCACCCAATGCGTGCGGTCCTTGTCGGGATGCAAGGCGTTCGGTTCGCGTACGGCAGCCACTTCCACGGCAGCACGCGAGTGAGCCAACCGAGTCACCACACGCATCAGCACCGGCAACTTCAGGCTTTCCGACAAAGCAAAAGCCGGCTGCATCATGTCGTAAGCTTCCTGCTGCGACGAAGGTTCCAGCATCGGCAACAAGGCGAACTTGCCGTAGAAGCGCGAGTCCTGCTCGTTCTGCGACGAGTGCATCGAGGGATCATCGGCCGCCAGGACCACCAATCCCCCGTTCACGCCCGTGATGGCGGAGTTGACAAACGCATCGGCCGCCACGTTCATACCCACGTGCTTCATGCACACCAGGGCCCGTTTGCCGGCATACGACATACCCAAGGCCGCTTCCATCGCCGTCTTTTCGTTGGTACACCAACGGCTGCGGATGTCGCGGGCATGGGCCTGAATAAACTCGGTGATTTCGGTCGACGGGGTACCCGGATAGGCATAGACGCCCGACAGACCGGCATGGATGGCTCCGAGGGCAATCGCCTCGTCGCCCAGCAATAATTTCTTTTCTGCCATTATCTTGTTTTTTTAGATGTTACTTAACAAAGGGAAAAAGGGTCGGCATCGGACAGCACGGGGAACTTCCGACGGAAGGCTTCGAGCGCTTCCAAGTCGATGTCGGCCGATACGGCACTTTCGGTATGCCACGGACATTCGGCCAATGCCTTGCCGTACGGGTCGATCAGGACGGTACCGCCGCAATATTCGCACGAAGGGTCCGTACCCACGCGGTTCACACCCGCCACATAACATTGGTTTTCGATGGCGCGGGCCCTCAGCAACGCACTCCAGGCTTCCACACGGGGCGTCGGCCAGCTGGCCACATAAAGAATCAGGTCGTAATCGCCGCGGTTGCGTGCCCAGACGGGGAAACGCAAGTCGTAGCACACCTCGAGCAAGATGCGCACCCCACGGAAGTGCACCACCACCCGTTCGGTACCCGCCGTGAAACGCAGGTGTTCGCCCCCGTAGGTGAACAAATGCTTCTTGTCGTAGTGCTGTACCGTACCGTCGGGATGGACAAAATAGAAACGGTTGTAGAAGCGGCCGTGCTCGTGCACCGCCACACTGCCCGCTATCGCAGCCTGTTTCTCGGCCGCCTTGCGAATCATCCAATGCAAGGTTTCGCTGTCGGCACACTCGGCAATGCCCTCGGGTTGGGTACAGAAACCGGTGGAAAACATTTCGGGCAGCACATACAAGTCGGCTCCCGGTAAAGCGTCGATAGCCTCATCGGCCCGGGCCACATTCAACTTCGGCTGGGCCCATACAAGGTCTCTCTGTAAGAGGATTACTTTCATGGTTTTTCATATATAAGACCCGCAAAGGTAACAAATATACCGAAACAATCCACATTTACTTGCAACAATTTGCTTTTTGAGCCCTTTTTCTGACAATCATCGTCCGAAAAAGGGCTCAAAAAAAGACCAGTTAGCCGTTTACAGGCTCACGATTTCCTGCAGCACACTGACTGCCGTTTCCACATTTTCAACCTGTTTCAACAACATGCTGCGTTTGTTGTTCTTCTCCCGCAGGTTGCATTGACTCGGATGTTGACCCATGTAAGCAATGACCTTGCCGAAGGCAGCACTCTGATAGTAAGGGCTATCGGGGTTGCTGACAAAGAAAAGCGTCATGCACCCCTGCTTCAGCATTACCTTCTCGGCTCCGACGCGCTTGGCCAAGCGGCGCAAGGGGACAATGCGCAACAGTTCCTGTGCCTCGCGGGGCAAGGGACCGAAGCGGTCCTCCAGGCGGGAACGGTAAGCCAACAGGTCCTTGTCGAGTTCCAGTCCGTCGAGCTCGCGGTAGAGCAGCATACGCTCGCTGCTGCTGGGGATGTACTCGTTGGGGAAGAGCAGTTCGAGGTCGCTTTCCACCTGACATTCGTCCACGAAGTGTTCACCGCTGATGACTTCTTCGCCGGCGGCCTGCAGTTCCTCGGCATACAGGTCGGCAAATTCGTCCTCCTTCAGTTCCTTGACTGCCTCGGCCAGGATTTTCTGGTACGTCTCGTACCCCAGGTCGGCAATGAAGCCACTCTGTTCGGCACCCAGCATGTTGCCGGCCCCGCGGATATCGAGGTCCTGCATGGCGATGTGGATGCCGCTACCCAGGTCGCTGAAGTTCTCGATGGCCTGCAACCGGCGTTTGGCTTCGGGCGTGAGGGAAGTGAGCGGTGGGGCCAACAGGTAACAGAAGGCCTTCTTGTTGCTTCGACCCACCCGGCCACGCATCTGGTGCAAGTCGCTCAAGCCGAAGTTCTGCGCCTGGTTGATGATGATGGTGTTGGCGTTGGGGATGTCGATTCCGCTCTCGATGATGGTAGTCGCCAGCAGCACATCGTAGTCGTAATTCACGAAGTCGAAGATAATCTTCTCCAGTTTCTCGGGTTCCATCTGTCCGTGTCCGATGCAGACGCGGCAGTCGGGGATGTTGCGTTTGATGAGCGCCTCGAGTTCCACCAGGTTCTGGATGCGGTTGTTGACGAAGAACACCTGTCCGTTGCGGCTCATCTCGAAGTTGATGGCCTCGGTGATGATTTCCTCGTTGAAGGTATGCACCTCGGTCTGGATGGGATAGCGGTTGGGCGGCGGTGTCTGGATGACCGACAGGTCGCGGGCCCCCATCAGCGAGAACTGCAGCGTACGGGGGATGGGGGTAGCCGTCAGGGTCAGCGTATCGACATTCACCTTCAGCTGACGGAGCTTTTCCTTCACGCTCACCCCGAACTTCTGTTCCTCGTCGATGATGAGCAGTCCCAGGTCCTTGAACTTCACACTCTTGCCGATAATCTTGTGCGTACCGATGAGGATGTTCACCTCGCCCGCCGCCAGTTCCTTGATGATGCGCGACGTATCCTTGGCCGTACGGGCCCGGCTCAAGTATTCCACCCGGCAGGGGAAATCCTTCAAGCGGTCGCGGAAGGTCTGGAAATGCTGATAGGCCAGGACCGTCGTGGGCACGAGCACCGCCACCTGCTTGTTGTCGGTCACCGCCTTGAAGGCTGCACGGATGGCCACTTCGGTCTTGCCGAAGCCCACGTCACCACACACCAGGCGGTCCATCGGCCGGTCGCTTTCCATGTCGGCCTTCACGCTCTGCGTCGCCTTCAGCTGGTCGGGCGTATCCTCGTACAGGAAGCTCGCCTCGAGTTCGTGCTGCAGGAAGCTGTCGGGACTGTAGCTGAACCCTTTTTCCCGCTTGCGCTGCGAGTACAGGCGAATCAGGTCGCGGGCAATGTCCTTGATCTTGGTCTTGGTGCGTTCCTTCATCTTTTCCCACGCCCCGGTACCCAGTTTGTTCAGTCGGGGCGCTTCGCCTTCCTTACCCTTGTATTTCGAAATCTTGTGCAGCGAATGGATGGACACGAACACCACGTCGTCGTTCTGATACACCAGTTTGATGACCTCCTGCGTGGTGTCGCCGTTCGGCATCCGCACCAATCCGGCAAAGCGTCCCACCCCATGGTCGATATGCACCACATAATCGCCCGGTTCAAACTGGCTCAGTTCCTTCAGCGTGAGCGCCACCTTGCCGCTGCGGGCCCGGTCGCTGCGCAGGCTGTACTTGTGGAAACGGTCGAAAATCTGATGGTCGGTAAAGAAGCAACGCTTCAGGGTATGGTCAGTGAATCCCTCGTGCAGGGTCTTGTTCACCGGCGTGAAACAGATGGCATCGCCCCGCTCCTCGAAGATATCCTTCAAGCGCTTGGCCTGCTTCTCGCTGTCGGTACATATATATAAGGTATAACCCTTTTCCTGGTATTCCCGGAAAGCCTGGCTCACCAACTCAAAATTCTTGTGGAAGATGGGCTGTGCCGCCGTATCGAAGGTCAGCGTGGCCTGCGGCGTACCGGTAGGCTGATGACCGAACTCCACCCGTGGGAAGCCGACCACCCCACGACGGAACTCCGCGCCCTCGAGCAAGCGCAATTCCAGGTGCAGCAAATCGTTCTTGTCGCCCTCATAGGCCTCGATGGCTTGGGGCGCCACCGTCTCGTCGTGCACCGCCTGGATGCGGTCGCACACCCACAGGAAATCCTTCATCCACCACACGGCGTCCTTCGGCAGGAAATCCGAGAAAGGCACGCCGGCCCGGTCGGTCACCCCCGACAGTTCGGGCACGATGGCGATGCTGTCCTGCTTCTCCTTCGACAACTGGTTCTCGACGTCGAACGTCCGGATGCTGTCCACCTCGTCACCGAAGAAGTCGATGCGGTAGGGGTATTCCGACGCATACGAGAACACATCGATGATGCTCCCCCGCACGGCATACTGACCCGGCTCGTAGACATAGTCCACCTGTTCGAAGCCATAACCTGCCAGCACCTCCTGGACGAACGACGTATCCACGTGTTCGCCCACCTGCAAGCGCAAGGTCTTGTCGGTCAGTTCCGCCTGCGACACCACCTTCTCGGCCAAGGCATCGGGATAGGTCACCACACACAACGGTTCCCCCTTCTGCAGCCGGCTCAGCACCTCGGTGCGCAGAATCTCGTTGGCTGCATCCTTCTGTCCGTACTTGATGGCCCGACGGTACGACGACGGGAAGAACAGGATGCCCTCCTCGCCGTTAATCTGAATCAGGTCGTGATAAAAATAACCGGCCTCTTCCAGGTCGGCCAATACCATTACATAAGTCTGTTTTCGCTGTTGCCACAAGGGAGAGACCAGCAAAGGTGCCGCCGAGGCATGCAGTCCCCCCAGGAAAATCGTCCTCACCGAGGAATCTCCCAGTAATGAAGCCAGCCCCGACACGTTCGGATGGCCGGCATAGATGCGTCGTAATTCCGAAATATCCATATCTTCGTTTAAGAGGTGTACAAAATTAGAGAATTATCCGATTACTTCCGGCCATTTGTAGCAACTATTTCAGTTTTTTCCTATTTTTGCGACATCGTACAAAAAATCTTCTAACAAAAAAACAACATCCAGCGAACAAACCCTATGCAACCACATCCCAAACACACGCGTGTAGACGTGGCCGACGTATTGCGCGGCATCGCAGTGATGGGCATCATCCTGCTCCACTCCATTGAACACTTCAACTTTTACTCCTATCCCGACACCTCCGGACAGAGCGGTTGGCTGAATTTTGCCGACCAGTCCATCTGGAACAGCCTGTTCTTTGTCTTCGGCGGAAAGGCTTACGCCATCTTTGCCTTGCTGTTCGGCTTCAGTTTCTTCATCCAGGACGACAACCAACGGATGCGGGGACACGACTTCCGGCTGCGCTTCTGCTGGCGACTGGTGCTGCTCTTCCTCATCGGGAACCTCAATGCCAGTTTCTTCACTGCCGAGGTACTGGTACTCTATTCGCTGACCGGCTTCATCCTGCCCCTCACCTGCCGACTGAAAGACAAATGGGTATTCGCCCTGGCTTGCCTGCTGCTTATCCAGCCGCTGCCCCTCTATTACACCCTCCGCGCCTGCCTGGACCCGACCTATGTCACCCCGGTCATCCCGACCCGGAGCTTCTGGGATGCCACCTTCGAAGTGCAGAGTCACGGAACCTTTCTGGAAACCCTGCGGGTCAATCTGTGGGAAGGCCAGTTGGCCAGCCTGGCCTGGGCCTGGGACCACGGTCGTGTGTTCCAAACCTCGGCCCTCTTCCTGCTGGGCATGCTCATCGGCCGCCGGGGACTGTTTCTGAAAGCTCACCTGCCGTTCTGGGGTAAGGTACTGGCCGGTGCCTTGCTGGCGTTCTTCCCCCTGTACGGACTGAACCAAATGCTGCCCGATTTCATTACCCATACATCCATCCTGACACCATTGTCGCTGATTGTCACCTCGCTGGCCAACTTCGCCTTCATGCTGATCTTGGTATCGGGCATCCTTTACGCCTTCTACCAGACCCACCTGCACGACCGCCTGATGAAGATTACGGCCTACGGCAAGATGAGTCTGACCAACTATATTACCCAAAGCATCGTTGGCTCGTTGCTTTACTACCACTGGGGCTTCGCCCTGCACAACCAGTTGGGCATCACCGCCAGCTTCCTGGTCGGTGTGCTGTTCTTTCTGGTACAGTTCGGCTGCTGCCGCTGGTGGATGAACCGCCATTCACACGGTCCGCTGGAATACCTGTGGAAACGAGCTACCTGGCTGAAATAACCCTTGAAAAGCAAAAAGACTATGTACAAAGATATCATTGAACTCCTAAAAGAAAACCGGCTGAAGGAAGCGATGACCCAGCTCGCTGCTTGGGCAAGCCCCCTCACCCAATGGCAACTGAAACGGGAAATCGAAGAACTGCAGACCTCCTACGACCTGCTGCTGCACTATGTCAAAGAAGGGATCAACGATCCCAACAGGGCTACTATGCACCTGCAGATGAAACAACAAGCCTACGAACTCACCGACCGCGTGGACCGTTGCCTGCGCCGGGATAAAGGAACCGGAGCCTACTATGACATCCTCCGGACTTATTCCCTATACCCACCCCTCTCCTTCAACGAACTGCGTGAAGGACTGGAAGAGTGGTTCGACTTTCCGGACTTCTCCTCCAATCCGGCCCTGAAAAAACAGGAAGATGCCGATTTGTACCGCCGGACCCAATCTGTCCTCGACAACCTGTTCGACCTCATCTGGACCGCCGGACATTGGAGCAAGACCGAAGCCACAGACCTGCGCGAACTCTACGAAAGCCCCAAGGTACTGCCCGACCACCGAGCCGTCATTGTCAGTGCCGTCACCCTGAGCCTGCTCAACCTGTTCGACCGCCGCAAACTCCTGTTCCTTTGCGATGCCTACGGCTGCTACGAAACCGAAAACAGCCAGCGCGCCCTGGTAGGTATTGTGCTCACCTGCCTGTTGTACGACAGCCGCATCGCTGACAACTATCCGAAAATCAAGGCACGCATCCAGCAACTGACTCAAGACCCCGAGGTGCAGGAACAAGTGTTCCATATCCACCTGCAACTGATGCAGAGCTACCTCGAAACCGACGAAGTGAACCGCAAGATGCGGGAAGACATCCTGCCGGGAATGATGAAAAATCCGCAAATGAAAAAAGGGACAATCGACATCCTGAATCTGGACGAGGAAAGAAACGACCCGAATCCCGAATGGGAAGCCTGGAAGGACAATACCGACTTCCAGCAGAAAATGGAAGAACTGACCCACCTGCAACAGAATGGGGCGGATATCTACATGGGGACCTTCTCGCACCTCAAGCAGTATCCCTTCTTTCAGCGGACTGCCCATTGGTTCTACCGCTTCAACCCCAAACAGCCCGAACTGGCCGAACTGGAACTCGACACGCGCCATGCCACACCGAGCCTGCTCGACACCTTGCTCCGGGGAGGTACCTTCTGCCATTCGGACAAGTATTCCTTCTGCTTCACCTTGCTGCAGATGCCTCAATCGGCACGCCAGCAGTTGATGCAGCGGACTCCCCTGCCCGAAGAAATGACCGATGAAATGAAAGAACGCCTGAAGGAAGCCGAACAGATGACCCGGCAACCCGCCTTCATCACCCGACAGTACATCCAGGACCTGTTCCGCTATTTCCGACTCTGTCCGAAGAAAGGCGACGAGAAGAATCCCTTCAAGCAAAGTCCCTGCTTGTTTACCAACCCCTTGCTCAAATCCATCATCGAACAAGAGAAATACGTGCTCAAGACCGCAGATTTCATGAGCGCGCACAACGAAAAGAAACTGGCCATTTTCTACTATAACAGCTATCTGACCCACCACAATCCCAACCGTGTGGAAGTCCTGCAGAAACAAGGCTTGCTCTATCAGCAAACCCAAGAAACTTATCTGGCCATCCAAAATTTCGAGAAAGCAGACATGATTGCCCCTGACGACCCTTGGACCCTTCGTCACCTGGCCCAATGCTATACCCAGGAAAACCATTTTGAGGATGCCCTGGAATACTACCAAAGAGTGGAAAACCTCAAACCTGACAGCCTTTCCATCGCCCTGCAGATCGGTCAATGCCTGTTGCAGCTGGAACGCTACGACGAAGCCTTACCCTATTTTTATAAGGTGGAATACCTGGGCAAGAACCCCCAGAAAGCCTGGCGCTTCATTGCCTGGTGCTCGTTGCTGAACAACAACCTGGAGCAGGCGCACAAATACTACAGCAAAATTCTGGAAGAAGGGAATCCCCAGCGCGACGACTTCCTGAACATCGGCCACCTGTACCTGATTCAAGGCCAACTGAAGGAAGCTCTACCCTATTACCGTCGGGCTCACTCCCTGTGCAAGGACCACGAAGAGTTCCGCAACCTCTGCTTCGACGACATCGAATTGCTGGAAGACAAAGGAATTACCCTGTTGGACCAGGACATCCTGGCCGATGCCCTGCTGTAAACCGGCACCGCACTCCTTGCTTCTTTAATCCCCCATCGCCGGACGCTTCACAGCCTTCCTGGCCTCCGGCGACGGGGATTTTGCAAATATTCCTCCCCTCGCTACGCTACATTCAAATAAAATCCCTAGCTTTGCAATTCAAATCAAACCAGCATACATCACTAGCTATGTATATACCGATGAAACCATTATCCCATACACTCGTCCTCTTGACCAGCCTCTTCCTGCTGGCTTCCTGCGGGGAAGACCGCAGCGGAGAATATTATGCCTTGGTAGAGGACAACCTCTTTATCGAGCAAGTCATGAAGGAACATTACCTGTGGTACGACAGTATTCCCGAAGTCAAACAGATGGATTACTTTGCCGAACCCGAGGAATTCCTGAAAAAGTTGGTCTATCGCAAAGCCCAAAACGGCAAGGGAGACCCGTACAGTTACGTGGAGTCCACAGCCACTCCGCCAACGCCGGATACCGAGTCCTTCTCTCGGTCCTTCCTGCAGCGTACCTCCACTTACGGTTTCGACTTTGAGCTGATGAATGACCCTACCGGGGTATCCTCCCATGTCTTCGCGCGAGTTCTCTATGTCCTCCCGCAATCCCCGGCCTCCGAAGCCGGACTGCAACGAGGCGACTGGATTTCGGCCGTTGGCCGCGACGAACTGACTGCGCAAAACTACGGTTACCTGATGACCGGAGGAGCCACATCGTTTGCCCGCGAAAGCCTGGTATTCGACAGCGAAAACAACGCCAGCTGGGTCGCTTTCGACACTCTGCAGGTAGGACCTGCCCGTCGAGTCGAAATCAATCCCTTCCAGGTTGACACGGTATACCATATAGCTGGCCGAAAGATTGCCTACCTGATGTACAACGAATTCAGTACAGGCCCCAACAACCAAGCCGAAGACACGGAATACCGCGAACAGATGCGCCAGCGTTTCGCCCGCTTCCGCCAAGAAGCGCCCGATGCCTTTATCCTGGACCTGCGCTACAACCCCGGTGGCTATCTGAGTTGTGCTACGGACCTGGCCAGCTACCTGGCTCCCGCTGCTGCCCTGGGCAAGGTGTTCTGCACCACGAAATACAACAACCTGACCGAACCACAAAAAGTCGACTTCCCGCTGAATGCCGCACTGGCTGGCGAGAACCTGAACTTGAGCAAGCTTTACGTACTCACCAGTCTGTTCACCGCCTCTGCCTCGGAAGCCGTCATCAATGGTCTGCGCCCCTACTTCGGCAACGACAATCTGGTGGTCATCGGCGAAACCACAGAAGGCAAGAATGTGGCCATGCAGCCTTATCAAGACAAACGTTTCCCCTTCATTGTATGGCCGGTAGTTGCCTACGTGCTCAATGCGGAAGGTTCGGCCAATTATGCACGGGGCATCCAGCCTACCTTTGAGCTGAGTGAACGCCGTCTCATTTCGCCTCTCTATCCGTTGGGCGACATCCGGGAGTTCCTGCTCCACAATACATTGGAATACATCACCACCGGCGTGATGCCCGACCTACCTCCAGCCGAGAACCCGGACACTGAAGTCCAGGGCCGCAGTCTCTTCCACTCGATGAGTCTCCGCAGCCTGCCCGGCATCCGACTGCAGTAAACATTTCCCGACCCATTCGTTTCCCAACGATATCCCTCACTTTCTCCGTTCCCCTCTGGACATTCAGTCGTAGAGGGGAACGGAGCTTTTTTATCCCCCCCTCCGAAACAAAAGCCAAGCACGGTGCGTTATGTACGCAGTAACCATTAAACGAACCTGACAATGAAAAAAGTATTCTTTGCAGCGGGCTTGGCTTTCCTGCTGGCATCCTGTGGGTCGAAAGGAAAACCCACTCCCCAAATGATTGAAGAGAGTGTCAGCGACTCCCTCTTCGCCGTCAACGACAGTACCCTGGACGATTGGCAGACCTATACCTACGAAGGTATTCTGCCTGCCGCCGACACCGACGGACTGAAATACCAGTTGGCCCTGCAAGGCCTGAACCCTGACTCTCTGAAAAGCTACAGTCTGACTGTCAGCACAGTAGGAACCAGCGAAACCTCACCGGAAGGTACCCATACCTTTACCGACCAAGGCACGGTGATCACATTGGTCGGCACCCCCGACGACAGTACGGCCGTGGTCTATCAGCTCGTCTCAGCCGGACCAGGTCACGAACGTACCAACTTCCTGGCCGAAGGCGACAGTCTCCTCACCCTCCTCGGACACGACTTCAAGAAAGCCTGCTCGAAAGTGGACTATACGCTCCGCAAGAAACTCTGACACTTTCAAAAAAAATGCTGACACTCGGTAAGAAGCGTGACTTCCCCGAAGAAAGCAGCGTTTCGCAACGAACCTATACCATTCATTAAATATGTTTTAATATGAAA
>AMCI01002212.1_pt1 | contig 34864 bp, 26 predicted proteins | sample 419838 | NCBI WGS metagenome assembly AMCI01 (sample SAMN01090643, study PRJNA158313) | gut metagenome
GGACACCCTAACTATTAAACAGCATCACGAACATCAACGGAATGACCGAACAGTTGATTCACCCGAATCAGCTTTCACATTCCACCACTGACACCTACCTTTCATCCGGAGGTTTAAAAAAAGAAGTGATACACTTACCGCGGAAAGCGGTTTCCGCCGAGAGGCGGAATTCCCCATCCGGAGGGGAAACCTCCCCATTCGAAACCCCACTCACTTTAGATTCGAAATCAGTTTCGGCTCCAGTAGAAGCGGTTGCCGAAGGTGAGGAAAAGGGCCCGGAATCCGCTCCTTCAACGCACGCTTCCGATGCCAAGTCCAGCCGACGAAAGCTGGCTATACTTCCGTTGCTGACAACCCCTGCAAAAGTCAAGGCAGCCCAAGAACGCGAAGCCATCGACTATGGTTCGGCAGAAGATTTTTTCCGCGAACTGGCGAATACCACCCCCGGCAAACGTTTCCTGCGCTCCATCGAAAGAGGACTGATGAAAGAATATCGCGTGAACACGCACCAAGCCGGCTTGATGATGAAATACCTGGTGCAGGAGGAACTGACTCCTCACTACAACCGGCTCAAGAAGTTTCACCACACCCAACAGCAAGGTCGATTCATCTGGCTGACCCGGTTGGTCAACAGTAACTATTTCTGCGATATGAAGAGACATGCCTACGAAGCTTGCCATAACCAAATTCGCGCCATCGACGCCGAAAATTCCCGCCGGATTGTGGAACAGGAATACCTGATTCCACAGCCGGAACAACCGGAAGAGCAAGACCCCGGCTCACGCGAAACAAGACGTATATAGGCGATGACCCACACGTGCTGAGGCTCAGGCTTGTGCCTCTAGAGGCGCAGGCCTGAGCGACGTAACGTGCAGCCTTGTACGTTACGTCGCACAGGCCTTCACGTCCTAACGTGTTTTTAGCCTATAACCGTTTCATGCCATCAAACATTTTAGCATCTTTGTCATCTAGTTGAAAGTAGAATATGATACGATGATAATATCGCTAGCAATCCATACGTGACGACTTAAAAGCGACTCCTGGCAAACCTGTAAAAAGATCCCATAACAGAATCATAACCTACTCACAACAAGCACATAACAAATTCATAACAAGCCCACATATAAGACTTCTACAATGAAATTCATTCAGTCCATTTTACTTTTACCCTTGGTATGCGGTGCATGCACCCCGACACACTCCACCCGTTACACCATCGAAGGAGAGGGTGTTGACTCCGTCCTCAACGGAAGGTATCTGTACCTCCAACGATACGACGACCGGAGCATCATCGATTCTGCCAAGGTGGTGAACCAACGATATGTCTTCCACGGCGATATCGATACAGCCGTGTATTGCTACATCGATACCAAATCCTGGAGTACAGCCCAGCTTATGCTGGAACCTGGCACCATTCGTATTCACACGGAAAACCGGAACAGCTCGGTAAAGGGGACAGTTCTGAACGACTCATGGGCCTGTTGGAATGCAAAGACAGACAGTCTGTTGGCTGAAATCAAGGAACAACAGCGCAAATTCCAAACCCTTTGCAGCCCATCCGACACCTTACAAGAGCGATGGACCGCGCACTACCGGAAAACACTGTATCCGCAGTTGGCCCAACATTTTCAGCTACTGCCCTATCCGGATCATTATGTAGGAGGCTGGAGTACCGATACCCCTTTCCAGGAAACCCCTCAAGGTATCTGTTACTACTGCTCGCCTGCCGATACCATTTATCAATGGGATTACCAAGCTGACTTATCAGGAAACGCTTGCTGCAGTTTGCCAACGGTCCGATGGATGAATTGACGAAGCTGGACTTTATCCAGGCGGAAAAAAGTGGAAAGCTAGATCACGGCATGCACCTGCTGAACAATCCGTATATGGGAGCGGACGGCCGCTGCTGGATGGAAGTGACCAACTACACCGACCCAGGAACCTATATCGCCACCTCCGATCCCCAGCAAGGATGGTACGGAGCACAGAAGTTTGGCGATCCCCTCTCGGTGTATGATGTAATCACTCCTTGTACACTCAGCGAGCAGGGCGAAATCATCAGTTTTCTGGATCAAGCCATCGCAGAGAAGTGCGATAACTACACCATTTTACCCGACAGCCTGCAACGAGCCCTGCAAGACGGAGAGCGGGTATTGGTCATCCATTCACCTCGTTGACCGAGAAATCCGACGCCGAACAAGGTTTAAGTGGTATGGGTTAGCACTACCGATTCACTGGCTTCGGTTGACTCCTTCGTGTATCGCCCTGCTAGCACTACCTGCTGTCCTAGTTGATTACGGTCGATAAAAGAGCATCCAATGACTCATAGATTGAAAAAAATCCGCTCAAAGGTGGGGTTGAATCGAATTTATTTGTACTTTAGTCCTTTCTGATGAAGATGGATTTGATTTTTAGGACAACACGAAGTTAAATGACTCTTCTGACAGGACATATCCTATAGGCATTCAGACGATGGCAGCCTTGGAGCATTGCTCGGAAGAAGAAATGAAGGGTCGGCTGAAACGGCATTACGACAGTTACCATTTCGGAAAAAGGATTTTACAATAATTTTAAATAGAATACCCATGAAAAAGATTTTCATTATAAGTGTATTGTTCCTTCTCTTATGTGTTTCGACGTCACACGCTTCGGATGTACGGGTGAACTCCAAACACGTCACAACAGATGTTCCACCCGTTGTTCAGCAAAGAAAAGGAGAAGCAGCAGCTTTAGCATCATGGAAGAGATTAAAGGATTATTTTGTACAATCGAAAACATCCGCTGATAGTATAGATTATCCCGACTATTATGGTGGTTCCTTTGTCGAAGATGGAAAACTCATTGTCTACATTGTCAAAGGAGAACGCCATAAAGGGCCCCAATTTATCTATACAGACGCTGCCATCATTGTCAAAGAAAGTCGTTTTTCGTACAACGACCTGCAAAAAACATATCAAGCAATCACTGAGTTCATGGCTTCATGTGAACATGCAGGGAATCCCCTAGTAGAAAAGTTTTCCTTATGCTCTCTATCAGAAACCAATAATCGGGTGGAAGTATATTTCACGGAATTGTCACCTTCTCTCTTGTCTGAATTCAAGAAACAGGTTTCGAATTCTCCTGCCATAGAATTCAGAATTGCTCCTCAACCCGACGACGATAACCTGGTCATTCCAAATCCTGTTTTCCTAGAAGATTAGTCTGTGTAACGCCCAATCCAAACACTTGAACTCCATTCTTCACAGACTCCTTCTAGCATGTAGCCACAGAAAACGATTGAAGACAACAAACATCCGTTGGCACAAGCCATTAAGGAAGTCTTACGACAAATATATCCATGAGAGGTACTCTTTCTCAACGGAAAACACACCTTGGAATTCCAAAACTTCACGTTCCCCATAGGGAAAAAATAAACCGTACCTATTGAATCACGCAACAACCATAAACGGACAAAAAAACACTCATACCATGAAAAAGCCACTTTTGATTACAGGTATCACCCTGTCCCTTCTAACCGCCTGCCAGCAGCAGCCTTCCCGGCAGCCGTTTGTGGAACAGACTGCACTGGAACTAACCCAGGAAGATAAAGCCATGATTGAATCCTGCAATGATTTTGCCTTCAATTTCCTGCAAAAAACGAACGAGTGGAAGAAACCAGAAAAAAACATTTTCCTCTCCCCGCTCAGTGCATTGTTCAATGCTGGTATGCTGGCCAACGGTGCTTCCGGAAATACTGCCCGGGAATGGGAGGCTGTGCTTCCCGCGTCAAACAGCAACCTGCAGTCGGTCAACGCCTTCTTCCTGAAGCTGTTGGACCAACTTCCTCGACGAGACTCCACGACTACTTTCCACGCGGCCAATTCCATCTGGATTGACCAAAAAGCACCCGTCAAGACGTCCTTCCTGGAAATCAACCGGAGGTATTATCGAGCGGAAGTGCAAAATCTGAAATTCTCAGACCCCCAATCGGTCCGCCGAATCAACCAATGGACCCAGGAACAGACCCAAGGGCGTATCTCGCGGGTACTGGACAAAGCCCAGGGGGATTGCATCCTGATCAATACCCTGTTCTTTCAAGGAGCATGGACCGACCCGTTCGATCCTGCTGATACGCGACAGGAAAACTTTTATCCGACAGAAGGCGAAAGCCATCCGGTCCGGATGATGCACCGGTCGGGTGCGTGGCTTCGATACCGCGAAACAGCACAGCTGGAAATGGCCACCCTGCCCTACGGGAACCATTCGTATGCTCTGACCGTGCTTCTTCCCAAACGGGGCATATCGGTGGATTCCTGTATCCAGACATTGGCGGAAGCGGAGGAACGAGACTGGTGGGCGGCGGCCGATACCATCTACCGGAACCTGGACCTGAAACTGCCTTCCTTCCAATTGGACTACCAGACCAGCCTCATTCCCATCTACGAGGAAATGGGCATCCATGACGCCTTCCAGCCGTACCAGGCGGACTTCTCACGCCTCACGGAGCAGCCGAGCTATATTTCCAACATCCTCCAGTTCACTCACCTGGATGTGACCGAAACCCGTACGGTAGCTGCAGCAGCCACCGTAACGCAAGTAAATTTCTTATCCGAAACAATCAGCCAGACAGCATCGCACCCGTTTCATGTCAACCGACCGTTCCTGATTGCTATTCACGAAAACCCAAGCGGACTGATTCTCTTCCTGGGAAAAGTGACTGCCCTCTGAAGCCCTCTAAACGGAAACCGTCACAAAAAAGCGGTGTGAAGCATTTTGACGTTGCTTCACACCGCTTTCATTATTAGAATATCAACTCCCGAAGGAGTAAATCATCCATCCTTATCCACCGAAGTTATCGTACATGATAGATTCAGATTCTACACCCAGTCCGTCAAGCATATTGACTACGGCCTTCGACATCGGGCCAGGACCACACATGTAGTATTCGATATCTTCCGGAGCTTCGTGATCCTTCAGGTAAGTTTCGTACATTACGTTGTGAACGAAACCGGCTGTATACTTCACGCCAGCTGCATCGGCTGCGGGATCCGGACGGTCCAGCGCCAGGTGGAAGTGGAAGTTGGGGAATTCCTTTTCGATACCCAGGAAGTCTTCCAGGTAGAACACTTCGTTCAAGGCACGAGCACCATAGAAGTAGTGCATTTCGCGGTCGGTAGTATGCAGCGTCTTGGTCATGTGCATGATCTGTGCACGCAACGGAGCCATACCGGCACCACCACCTACCCAAATCATTTCCTTCTTCGAATCGAAGTGCGGGTGGAAGTCACCGTAAGGACCACTCATGATTACCTTGTCACCCGGCTTCAGCGTAAAGATGTACGAAGAAGCGATACCCGGGTTCACATCCATGAAACCACTGCGGTCGGGCTTGAACGGAGGAGTAGCGATACGAACGGTCAGCATGAACACGTCGCCTTCGGCCGGATAGTTGGCCATAGAGTAAGCACGGATAGTCGGTTCGGGGTTCACACACTTCAGCGGGAACAGACCGAACTTCTGCCATGCCGGCAGGTATTCGTCACCGATCAGGCTCTTGTCGATATCCTTATCGTAATCCATGGTAAATGCAGGAATCTTGATCTGAGCGTAAGAACCCGGCAAGAAGTCCATGTGCGCACCCTTCGGCAACTGCACCTTGAATTCCTTGATAAAGGTAGCCACGTTCTTGTTCGAGATAACGGTACATTCGTATTCCTTCACACCCATTACAGATTCCGGAACCTTGATGCCCATGTCACCCTTCACCTTTACCTGGCAACCCAGACGCCAGTGGTCTTTCTGCTGCTTGCGGCTGAAATGACCCTTTTCAGAGTCCAGGATTTCGCCGCCGCCTTCTACTACCTGGCATTTGCACTGGCCGCAGGAACCCTTACCACCACAAGCTGAAGACAGGTAGATACCGTTGGTAGACAGAGTATTCAGCAAAGAAGCACCCTGTTCCACTTCAATCACATTTTCGCCATTGATGGTCAGTTTCACCTTGCCGCTCGGAGTCAGGAACTGCTTAGCGACCAGCAGAATCACCACCAACAAAAGGATAATTCCAAGGAATACTCCAATACTAGCTAATATCAAATTCATATCCATTGTCTTATTCCTTTCTTTTTAGATTTTCAAACCAGAGAAACACATAAATGCCATCGCCATCAGACCTACGGTGATGAACGTGATACCCAGACCCTTCAACGGAGCCGGAACGTCCGAGTAAGCCATCTTTTCACGGATAGCAGCCAAACCGATGATGGCCAGTGCCCAACCGATACCTGAACCCAAAGCGTAAGTAGTAGCTTCGCCGATGTTCAGGAAGTGACGCTGCTGCATGAACAGTGACGCACCCATGATGGCACAGTTAACGGCGATCAACGGAAGGAAGATACCCAGGGCTGCATACAGCGAGGGGCTGAAACGTTCCACGATCATTTCCACCAGCTGAACGATGGCAGCAATCACCGCGATGAACAGGATAAAGCTCAGGAAGCTCAGGTTCACGCCTTCAACCAAGGCATCTTGAGCCAACACGTAATTCTCGAGCAGGTAGTTCACAGGAAGCGTAACAATCAACACGAAAGTAACGGCTGCACCCAGACCTACGGCTGTCTTTACGTTCTTCGATACTGCCAGGTAAGAACACATCCCCAGGAAGTATGCGAAAATCATATTGTCCACAAAGATGGACTTTACAAACAAACTTAAATATTCCATATTCTTTTCGTTTTATAACGGGGATTAATTATTACTTTCCTGCAGTTCTTTGTGCTTGGCACGCTGGTACCAGATGATACAAGCCACGATGATCAACGCCATCGGCGGCATCAGCATCAGACCGTTGTTCAAGTAACCCAGGTCGTAAACAGCCTGCGGAATTACCTGGAAACCTAACAGCGTACCGGCACCCAACAGCTCGCGGAAGAAGGCTACGATAATCAGGATCTTGGCATAACCCAGACCATTACCGATACCATCGAGGAACGATTCCCAAGGACCGTTCATCATGGCAAACGCTTCCAGACGACCCATCAGGATACAGTTGGTGATAATCAAACCTACATACACTGAAAGCTTAACACTTACGTCATAAGCGAAGGCTTTCAGAACTTCACTTACGATAGTTACCAAAGCAGCGACCACTACCAACTGCACGATGATACGGATACGGTTGGGCACGGTGTTACGCAACAGTGAGATAACGAAGTTTGAGAAGGCTGTAATAATGGTTACAGAGAGACCCATCACGATAGCCGGTTCCAACTGGACAGTTACGGCCAGTGCAGAACAGATACCGAGCACCTGTACGGTTACGGGGTTATTCATCCCCAGCGGAGTCATCAGGACTTCTCTATTCTTTTTAGAAAATAATGCGCTCATAATGCTAGTTGTCCTCCTCTATTATTTAGTAGTTAAAAATGCATTGTACTTGCTCAGGCAATCCTTGATCATGGCATCCACACCCTTGGAAGTGATGGTACCACCCGAGATACCGTCTACCTGATAGTCAGGCTTCGATACCTTGCCGTTCTTTTCAACACCCAGTGCTACGGCACCGTTTTCCATCACGCGCTTGCCCAGGAACTGATCCTGGAAAGCAGGCTTGGCAATGTCGGCACCCAGACCCGGAGTTTCACCCTGGTGTGAGAAGTATACGCCAAATACGGTGTCCTTGTCGTCGTTCAAGGCAATGTAGCCCCAGATCGGACCCCACAGACCTGCACCGTAAACCGGCAGGACATACTTGGTCTGACCTTCCACTTCGCAAGAGAATACGTGCAGACGGCCTTCTGCAATTTCACCTTTATAAGAAGTCTGGAAAGCTCCGTCGTTGGCAGCCAACGTACCGTCGGTCTGCATCAGCTGGTCAGCTTTCACTACCTTATTATATTCTGCTTCTGCATCCTGTACGTCGTAGATGTTCAAGGCAGCCAAAATCTGCTTCTTGGTGTCGAGCTCTACGTTCATGTTTTGTTTTTCCTTCAGTGAAGAAGAAACGAATGCCAGCAGGAATGCCACGATAACAACCATTACCGAAGCATAAATGATCGTATAACTGTTACTGTTAGTATTCATAATGTCCGATTTTTAGTTGTTCGTTGAATTTAATCTGTTTGCACGCGCTGTGATGTTCTTCTGAACCATGCAGTAGTCGATCAGCGGAGCGAAGATGTTCATCAGCAGGATAGCCAGCATCATACCTTCGGGGTAACCCGGATTCAATACACGGATGATGATAGCCATGACACCGATCAGGAAGCCATAGATGAACTTACCGTTTTCTGTACGGGCTGAAGTAACCGGGTCGGTAGCCATGAACACGGCACCGAAACAGAAACCACCCAATACCAGGTGTTCGTACCAAGGCAGCTGAGCCATCATGTTTTCGGCAGAACCCAGTGCATTGAAAATCAAGCCCATGAAAGCACCACCTACGAATACAGAAGCCATAGTCTTCCAGCTGGCCACACCAGTCCACAACAGGATTACGGCACCGATAGCGATGGCAATCACGCTGGTTTCACCGATAGAACCCGGAATCAGACCGATGACCATATCGGCCAAGCTAGCCTGTGAACCGTCTACGTTCACCAACAGGGTGTCGCCCGGAGCGGCTGTAGCAGCCTGACCCAGCAGGGTAGCACCTGTAAAGCCGTCGACTGTCTGGCCACCGCCGATACCGAAGATGCTTTCTGTGCTTACCCATACGGCATCACCTGACATCTTGGTCGGATAGGCGAAGAACAGGAATGCACGTGTAATCAGGGCCGGGTTGAAGATGTTCATACCTGTACCACCGAACACTTCCTTGGCGAACACTACCGAGAAGGCAGTAGCTACGGCCAGGATCCACAACGGGCAATCCACCGGAACAATCATCGGGATCAGCAGACCTGAAACCAGGAAACCTTCCTGAATTTCTTCCTTCTTCCACTGAGCCACCATAAATTCGATACCCAGACCCACTACGTACGATACGATGATCTTCGGCAGTACAGCCAGGAAACCGTAAATGAATTTTTCAAAGAAACCTGCCTCCTGGCCCACTGCCAGGAAATGCTGGTAACCTACGTTGTACATACCGAACAACAGAGCCGGTATCAACGCAATAACCACCATAGACATGATGCGCTTGCTGTCAATCGCATCATGGATGTGAACTCCCGACTTCGACGTGCTGTTGGGAACGAACAGGAATGTTTCGAAACCATCGAACAGCGAGTGAAATGCGTGGAGCTTGCCTCCCTCTTCGAAGTTAGGCTTTATCTTGTCGAGATAATTTCTTAACGCTTTCATTAATTAGTAATTCTTAGTTTGATATAACTTAGCTCAAAAATTGCGGCTTAGCACATTTCCTTGCGGAGCATGTCGAGACCCTGGCGAACGATGCGCTGCAGTTCCAGTTTGGAAGAGTCCACAAATTCGCACACGGCAAAGTCTTCGGGAGCCACTTCGTAGATACCCAAGGCTTCCATGCGGTCGATGTCGCCGGCAATGATTGCCTTCACCAGGTATTCGGGGAAGATGTCCATCGGGAATACCTTGTCGTATTCGCCCGACATGATCATGTGGCGTTCACCACCCTTGATACGGGCATCGAGCGTGTACTCCTTGTTGCCACACAACCAGCTGAAGTAGCTGTGGTTGGCGCTGAACTGGTCGGTACGCGGCATGATGAAGCCCAGGAATTCGTGCTGGTCGTCGCCTTCGGGGATAACGGTCAAGCTGGTAGCATGCGCACCCAGGAAGCCGTTGGCTGAAGTCTGTGTACCGGTCAGTACGTTGCCGTTGATGTAACGCAGATTGCGACCAGTGTTCACGCGACCGGCAAATACGTCAGTCAGCAGGGCACCCACTTTCAGCTTGCAGTAAGCCGGAGCCTTCACTTCTGAACCTGTCAAAGCAAGGGTACGGGTAAAGTCAACGCGACCGGTGTTGAACAAGCGACCAATGAAGATTACTTCTTCAGCACCCAGTGTCCACACTACTTCACCCTTGTTGATCGGGCTAATGTGGTTAATCTGCACACCTACGTTGCCTGCGGGGTTCGGACCGTCAAACGCAGTCACTACGACATTCTTGGCACCTGTCAACGCCGGATTCTTCTGGTTCACGCTGATGTTCAGGTACGTCTTGGCCATCTTAGCCAGCGCATCCAAACCAGTCTGGAAGTCCTTTTCCTGACCTTTCAGTACGAACTCGAAATCGGCTGCCAACGGATTGGTGTCGAAAGCAGAAACGAAAATGCCTTTGGGCGTTGCTGTCGGATCAGCTGTCACGATGTACGGACGCTGTACGAAGAACGCAAAGAGACCCGCTTCCAGCAAAGCAGCCTTTACCTGCTCGCCTGTCAGCTTCGCAACCTCTTTCTTTCCAAACTCTTGATAGTCCTGTTCCTTTGCAGCTGCAACAGAAATGCTCAGGACTTTACGGCGTTCGCCTCTCTCCACGCTGGTTACCACACCGCTAACCGGAGAAACGAACTTCACTTCAGGGTGGTTCTTGTCTACAAACAAAGCACCACCGGCCATCACATATTCCTGTTCTTTCACCACTACCTTCGGAGTAACTCCGTGAAAATCGGCGGGCATCAAGGCATAGATGTCCGGCTGCTTCACGTCAATCAGCTCCTGAGCGGGTTTACCTTTCAGGTTGATGTTCAGGCCTTTGTGTAATTTAATCACATTTGCCATATCAGGTTATAAAAAAATGGTTTTAAATTTGAGGGCAAAAGTACATAAAAAAAATGTGAAAAAAGAATGTTTGAGCCGTTATTATGGAAAAAATTCTATAATCCGAGCACTCTCCTCCCTTCCCAGCCAAAAGCCCCCGTTGCAGAGACTTGCAACGGGAGCTTTCGGTCTTCCATCACAGCCGGAGCCTCCAAGAGGCAGCGGTTTATTCTTCGTCGGCAAACATGGGGTCCCAAGCGGGCAGACGGATAGGTTTCTTCTTCAAAATATCGAGCACCTTGGCCGGTACGTATTTCTTGTCGGCTACCACCCGGAACATGTATTCCTCGAACCAACGGTCGGTCATGATGAGATGTCCGTTATATCCTGACGGGCCCCAACTGTTTTCCACCATCCACTTCTTGGGCTTGCCGGCAGCGTCCAGATCGACGGCCATAAGGGTCATGGCGTGACTGCTGCCGCTGGCATACGTCTGGATGCGCTGTTTCTTGTCCATGCCGAAGGTGGTGCCCATCAGCGATTCGTAATCGAAATTGTTCGGATCGAGCAGACCTCGTTCGCGGTCGAGGAACTTACCCACGTCGCACGAGAAGTACATCATGGTGCTGTCCTTGATGGAAGCGATGGCAATTTCCTTGATGTCTTCGATGGGCAGGTTTACATAGGTCCAGTTGCGGCCGTCGTACACATGGCGGTCGAAATCGATTTCGTAGCACTGATAGAAATCGCGACTGGGATCGTTCATCAGCATGACATAATTGTCTGTCAATTTGTTTCCCAGGAATTCCTGGTAGAACGACTGGGGTGTATACGTCTTGGCTTCACCGCCTTTCAGGCTCCAGGTAAAGGAAGTCACCGGCTCGCCGAAGGCCAGTGCCAGCATACGGTAAACGGTGCCCAGCATTTCCACTTTCCGCTTTTCCAATTCCTTGGGAGAAGCTTTGGAAAGCGCACGCAATTCAAGGGCATATTCCTTGATTTTCAACTTAATCAGCCCCGTAATCTTACCCGTGTTTTCGCTTTGGAAAGTTTCCGGCATGACACTGCTCGGCACGACACCATATTTCTCGATCAAGTCGGACACACCCGTATATTGTCCGCCGTCGCCCAACGCGTTTTTGAACAGCCAGTCCACCATCTTGTCCTCCATGGGCTGCTGGCGGGTATCGATAATCCCTTGTAAAAATAGATTTGCCTTTTCCAGTTGATCATAGAAGAAACAGTAGTTTTGCGAGAACTCCATTTCATCCAGGTCATACTTGGCAATCATCTGCGCACGAAGGACGTTCAGGCCCGTGAAGAGCCAACAGCGGCCCGAAGATTTCTGGTTCGTAATGCCCTTGGACAACACACGATGCGAAAAATGCGTATCAAAGTTGGCCCGGTTTTCCTGGTTGACAGCCAAGGTTGCGATGGGCGTCGTTCCCAACGCATTGCGAATGGCCTTGTCGGCCGGAGTGGCCTGATAACTCTGTCTGATTTGCTGAAGCATTTCTGCCGAAATACCTCCCTGTTGTGCATGAGCCGTCAAGCCGGCAGCCAACAACAAAGCGAAAGTCAAGTGTTTCTTCATGTTTTTCTCAATTAAAAAGTCGGATTTAAAGTCGAGTAAATATAGGACTTCTTTTTGGATTGACCAATCATTTCCCGGCTTCTTTTTCAACGCTGTACCCGCTGACGGATCTTGTAGCCCAAAATGGCCATGGTAATACTCATCAACGGACTGATCAGATTGAAGAAGGCATACGGCAAATAGGTCAACGTCGGCACGCTCAGTATCGTAGCCTGGGTCATACCACAGGTATTCCAAGGAATGAGTGGGGAGGTCACCGTTACGGCATCTTCGGTGGTACGACTCAGCAAACGGGTTTCGTAGCCGTTGGCCGTATAAATATCCTTGAACATATTACCGGTCAGGATGATGGAAATATACTGGTCGGCAGTAGCCAGGTTCAGGAACAGTCCCGAAGCTACGGTAGACGACACCATTCCGACCCGCTTCTTGGTGAAACGAATGAAGACCGAGGTAATGCTACCCAACATACCGCCGGCAGTCATGGCTCCACCAAAGCACATCGCACAGATAATCAGCCAAATGGTATTCATCATACCACTCATACCTCGGGTAGCGATCAGCTCATTGATATCGGCATGTCCCGTTTCCAGGTGCGTGCCCCCAAACAGCATGTCCATTCCTCCCTTGTAAAGGGCAGCAACCCCCTCTACCCCGTCACCGGCAATCTCGCGCAGCAAATCGGGCTGGAAGATGACCGCGAAGAAGGTAGCCAGCACTGTCGACAGGAACAACGTAATCACCGAAGGAACCTTGCGGGCAATCAGAATGGCTGTTACCAGGGGCACCAACATCAGCCAGGCCGAAATATCAAACTTTTCACTCAGCAGACGAGTATATTCAGCGATGTGACCGGTATCGGCCGCCTCGTGCGACAAACCTGCCACCGTGAAAATCAGCAGCGTGATGACCATCGAAGGAACGGTCGTAATCATCAGGTAACGGATGTGGGTAAAGAGCGGCGTGTCCGTAACCGAAGAAGCCAGGATGGTCGTATCCGACAACGGAGATACCTTATCGCCAAAATAGGCACCCGAAATAATGGCTCCGGCAATCCAGCCTTCACTGAAGCCTTGGGCTTTGCCGATGCCCATCAAGGCAATACCGATGGTTGCAATGGTAGTCCACGAACTGCCCGTCATCACCGAAACCACGGCACAAATGACACAAGTCGACACCAAGAAGAAATTCGGATGAATCACCTGGATACCATAATATATTAAGGTGGGAACTACCCCACTGACCATCCACGCTCCCGACAGGGCACCGATAATCAACAGAATAATCAAGGCTGTACTCACCCCAGAGATATTGTTGGTAATGGCCAGTTCGAAATCCTTCCAAGGACGACGATAGCCGGCCATGCCGACCAACACGCACAGGGCCGTTGCCGTCAGCAAACACACCTGACTACCACCTGCCAAAGCATCACTACCATACGTCCGAATGGTCATAAACAACAATACAATCAAGGCAAACACAGGTAAAAGCGACACTAAAGGAGAGGGAAATCTGTTTTCTTTCATTTTTAATATTCAATTATTATTCGATTCGTCAATCAAAACAACCTTTTTGTTTTCAGCGTGCAAAGGTCGAAATAATTTTTGATATCTAAAAGACAAATGAATAAAAATTTGCCTCGGAATGCATAATCATCGATAAAAAAGGACCCGGAATATTGGGAGACTTGCCGGAGTATTTGTATCTTTGTATGCTTATATCGAATTATGAACGCATTTAGTGTACTGAAATATACCATCCGCATCCTTTTGGGTGTCTTTATCGGAACTTACCTAACTATTTTGGCTCTCCTGAACATACCGTCCGTGCAGGAGAAACTGTCTGTGGTCGTCAGCCAAGAACTGAAAGCCTTGCTGCGCGCCGAAGTGTCGGTCGGAAAAATCGATTTGGGACTATTGAACCGGATCATCATTGAGGATGTCCGCCTGCAGGACCGTGAAGAGCGGGATCTGTTGAAAGTGGCCCGCCTCTCGGCAAAGTTCGAATGGGCTCCGCTGCTGAACGGTAAAATCACCATCAGCAGTGTCCAACTCTTCGGCTTCACGGCCCAGCTGCATCGCGACACTCCGGAATCCGCTCCCAATTTCCAATTCGTACTCGACACATTTGCCTCCCAGGATACGGTCAAACAGGAAACGAACCTGGATTTGCGCATCAATTCCGTCCTGATACGTCGAGGACGAATCAAGTATGACGTGGCTTCCCTGCCGACCACACCGGGACAGTTCAACCCCAACCACCTTTCTATCCAGAATCTGGCGGCCACCCTCTCCTTGAAAGCACTGCGACAAGATACCCTGAATGCGGCCATCCGCCGTTTCAGTTTCGACGAAGAAAGCGGCTTCTCGCTCCGTAAACTGGCCTTGAAGGTCACTGCCAACCACCGCCGCATGCATATCCATGACTTCGGCATTGAATTGCCGCATACCCACTTGCGCATGGACAGTTTGGTTCTGCACTACGACAGCCTTCCGCATCTGCCCCAATTCACGGAAAAGTCTACCTTCCGGGGAGAACTCCAGGCGACTGTCGGTCTGCAGGACCTGGCTCCTTTCGTTCCCTCGCTGGCCCGCTTCGAAACTCCGCTCGACCTGAGACTGGTGCTGTCAGGACAGGGAAAGAACCTGAACTGTACGACCCTGAGTTTAAAAGGGCCCGACGGCATCCGGCTGAACGGGGAAGCTTCCCTCGAACGGTGGGATGCAGGCATGGATATGTTTATTCTGGCCAAACTGAAACAGCTGCAGTTGACCCGGGAAGGACTAAACACCTTGATGAACAACCTGACGGGGAAGGTGCCGCCTATCCTGGAACGACTGGGCGCTATCCATTTGCAAGGCGAGGCAGCAGGCTATCTGCACGACCTGACCTTAACCGGACAACTGCAGACCGGAGCGGGAACGGTAAAAGCCGACGTGATGATGAGCATTCATCCGGCCAACAAGCAACGCTCCTATTCAGGAAACATCCTGAGCAAGAACTTAAACCTGGGACAGCTGCTGAACAACCCTCAAAAATTCGGGCTAGTCGACTTCAACCTGGACCTGCAAGGCTTTACCTACCAAGACCAGTATCCGGAATCGCATATCAAGGGCCGGATATCGTCCTTAGACTACAGCCAATATACCTATCATAATATCCTGTTGGACGGCCTGTACAAGAACGGCGGATTCAACGGGCGCCTCTCGTTGGACGACGTCAATGGGTCCGTACAGATTGACGGCAGCTTCAACATTGCACAAGCAGTCCCCGAATTCAACCTGCAGGCCTCGATCCAAAACCTGCGTCCCTACGAACTGCATCTATCCGAACTACACCCCCATTCCGACCTGTCACTTCGACTGACGGCCGATTTTACGGGACGCTCCATCGACGATATCAATGGATTCATCTCGCTGGATAGCCTGCGACTGACCACACCGCGTCTGTCCGACAACTATTTCCTGGAAAATCTGACACTGACTGCCGGCCAGGTCAACGGACAGAAGGAAGTGCAGCTGCAGTCGCCCTTCCTCACTGCCACCGTACGGGGCGACTATTCCTATTCGACAATTCCTGCCAGCATTCTGAAAACGGTTCAGCGTTATATCCCTTCCCTGCTGACCCTGAAAAAGAATTTGCCCGATCCGCACAACAATTTCCAGTTCGACATCTGCCTGAATAATGCGGAACCGTTCGCCAAGCTGCTGCACATCCCCCTGGAACTCCAGTTTCCGGCAACCTTGAAAGGCTACTTCAACGACCGGGACCAGCAACTGAAGGTGGAAGGCTACTTCCCCAGTTTCAGCTACGACGGCACTGCCTATGAGTCGGGCGTACTCCTTTGCGAAAATCCCACCGACCAGTTCAACTGCTCCCTGCGTGGCAGCATGCTGATGAACAGTGGGGCCATGCTCAATTTCTCGGTCAACGCGGATGCCCAGGACGACCAACTGAAAACCACCCTCAATTGGGGAAACAATACCGACGTCACCTACGGCGGACAGTTTGCCGCCTTGACGCGTTTCCACAAGACCGAAGGAAAAAAGCCCATCCTGCAGGCAGATATTGACATCCTTCCCACCCAAGTCGTTCTGAACGATACCATCTGGAACATTCATCCTTCCCATATCGCCATCGATTCGGGACGGGTCTTCATAGACAAATTCCTCTTCGAACATGCCGACCAACACCTCTGCATCGATGGAAGGCTGACGCAAGAGGCGACCGACTCGTGTCTGGTCGACCTGCAGAACATTCAAGTGGAATACGTGATGGATATCGTTCAGTTTGACGATGTCCTCTTCGGCGGCTTAGCCAGCGGACAAGTACACCTGAAACGGGTATTGAAGAACCCCATCATGCAGACCCGACTGAATGTCCATCGCTTTACCTTGAACCACTCTTTGTTGGGAGAAGCCGACATCCGTGGGGTATGGGATGACGAACTGGGGGGCATCCGGCTCGATGCGCAGATAGCCGAGGAAGGACGATCGAACACCCATGTCACGGGCTACGTCTCCCCCAAGCTGAAAGGACTCGACCTCCTCATCGAAGCCGACCGTACCCACGTGGGGTTCCTGCAACCCTTCATCGAAGGCATCTTCAGCGAGATTGACGGAAGGGTCAACGGCCATGTCCGGCTGTTTGGCGAATTTAAATACCTGGATCTGGAAGGAGAAGTCCTGGCCAACATGAATGCCAAGGTGGATGTACTGAATACCGAGTTCCAACTGAAAAACGACTCCGTGCACCTGGCTTCGGGCATCCTGGATTTCCGCAACGTGAAGATCTACGACCGCGAAGGACATGAAGGCATCGTGAACGGCTATCTGCATCACAACAAGCTGAAAGACCTGATGTATCAATTCAATATCCGTGGCAACAACTTGCTGATGTACAACACGCGCGAGCCGAACGGCATGCCTTTCTACGGAAAGGTGTACGGTACCGGCACCGTGCTACTGAGCGGTGGCAACAATGCCATGAATGTAGATGCCTCGCTGACCACAGGCAACCACACGACCTTCACCTACATCTCAGGAATGACGACGGAGGCAGCCAGCAACCAGTTCATCACCTTTGTCGACAAGACTCCGAAACGGGCCGGTGAACAGGTACACACCGAACTCTACCACCATGCCAATGCCCAAAAGAAAAAGGAAGATGAAGATCCCGAAATGGACCTCCGCATCAACATGTTTATCGACGCTACACCCAATGCGACCATGAAGGTCATCATGGATCCCGTGGCAGGCGACCATATCACAGCTACCGGACGTGGAAACCTGCAGGTGGACTATTTCAATAAAGGAGACTTCCGAATGTTCGGCTCCTACGTCATCGACCAAGGTGTCTACAAACTGAGCATGCAGGAAGTCATCCGCAAAGACTTTACCTTGAAATCGGGCGGTACAGTGACCTTTGCCGGCGATCCCTATCAGGCCAACCTTGACCTGCAGGCCGTCTATACCGTCAATTCGGCTTCGCTGAGCGACCTCGTAGCCGACCCTTCCCGCAACCAGGCTACCGTCAAGGTGAACTGTCTGATGAACCTGACGGGGGCCCTGTCGAACCCAGACTTCAAGTTCGACCTCGAGCTCCCTACCGTACGCGAGGAAGACCGCGAACTGGTACGCAGTGCCACCAGTACCGAAGAACAGATGAATACCCAAATCATCTACCTCTTGGGTATCGGCAAGTTCTATACCTACGACTATACCCAGAACGACCAGTCGTCGAACGCCACCAGTTCACTGGCTTTCAGTACGTTGTCGGGACAGCTGAACAACATGCTTTCACAATGGATGGCCAACAAGAACTGGAACATCGGTGCCAACCTGAGTACCGGTGAAAAGGGCTGGACCGATGTGGAAGCCGAAGCCATGCTGTCGGGACGATTGCTGAACAACCGCCTGCTGCTGAACGGAAACTTCGGCTATAAGGAAAATGTCCTGGCCAACACCAATTTTGTGGGCGACTTTGAAGCCATCTGGCTACTGACGAAAAACGGCGACTTCCGTCTGCGTGGGTACAACCAGACCAACGACCGCTATTTTACCAAATCTACCCTCACTACGCAGGGCATTGGCTTGATGTACAAAAAGGATTTCAACACCTGGAAAGAACTCTTCAGCTGGTTCCCCAAAAAGCGTCAATCTAAAGCCAAGGAGCAAACCGAACAGGACCACCGGAAGCCGAAATCCCGGAAGAAGGAACAGAAAGCAGCCCCGGAAGAAGAAACTTCACCAACGGCAACCAAGCAAGCCACCGCTGGAGAAGACCTCCTTCCTGTACAAGAAGAGGAAAAATCCATCGGAAACGACTCCACAAAGGTCCACCAGGAAAGCAACGAGAACCTCGAGTGGCTTATCTTCCGATAAAAGCAAACAGAGTTTCCCTGCTTTCAAAACTTTATCGTATCTTTGTCCAACAAAGATATAAAGACGAAGTAAACAAAACCCATTGAAATACCACTATGAGCAAGTTATATTTACCCGCTGAATGGCATCCACAAAGCCTGATTCAGCTTACCTGGCCCCACGCTGAAACCGATTGGGCCTACATGTTGAAAGAAGTCAAGAACTGTTTTCTGAACCTGGCACGGGAAATCTCTACCCGCCAGCCGCTGCTGATCGTGACGCCCGAACCCGAAGCCGTGGAACGCTTCCTGCTGAACCACCACGTGGACTGCACGCCCATCCGGTTCGTGGAATGTCCATCCAACGACACCTGGGCTCGCGACCATGCTTTCATCACCCTGCTCGACGAACAAGGCGAGCCTCAGTTGCTCGACTTCTGCTTCAACGGCTGGGGCATGAAGTTTGCCGCCAACCGCGACAACCAAATCAACCGTTGCCTGGCTGAAACGGGCGTATTGAAAGGTACTTACCACAACTGCCTGGACTTCGTGCTCGAAGGGGGTTCCATCGAAAGTGACGGTTGCGGCACCCTGCTGACAACTTCGGAATGCCTGCTGGCTCCCAACCGCAACGACACCCGCACCCGGGCAGACATCGAAGCCTACCTGAAAGAACGCTTCCAGCTGAAGCAAGTACTGTGGCTGGAACACGGTTACCTGGCCGGCGACGATACCGACAGCCACGTGGATACCTTGGCCCGCCTCTGCCCCAACGATACCATTGTCTATGTACAATGCAACGATCCGGAAGACGAGCACTACGAACAACTGCAAGGCATGGAAGCCGATCTGCAGACATTCCGCACGCTGGACGGTCAGCCCTATCGCCTGTTGGCCCTGCCCATGGCCGATGCCGCCTTCGATGAAGCCGGCGAACGCCTGCCGGCCACCTATGCCAACTTCCTGATCATGAACCAGGCTGTGCTCTACCCCACCTACAACCAACCCGAAAACGACGAAAAGGCTCGGGAAGTATTGGCGGAAGCTTTCCCGGGACGCGACATCGTAGGCATCGATTGCCGCGCCCTCATCAAGCAGCACGGTTCGCTGCATTGCGTCACCATGCAATATCCCGTCGGGGTTTACGAATGAGAGAGTTGAACATTAAACGTTGAAGAATCAAATACATACCATCATGATGAAAAGAACAATCAAAGTAGGTATTATCCAACAGTCATGCAGCAATGACTTACACCACAACCTGAGCAAACTGCACCACAATATCGAACAAGTAGCGGCTGCCGGTGCCGAATTGGTCGTCCTGCAGGAACTGCACAACACGCCTTATTTCTGTCAGACAGAGAACACCGAACTCTTCGACCTGGCCGAACCCATTCCCGGACCTTCTACCGGATTCTACAGTGAACTGGCTGCAGCTTACGGCATTGTCCTGGTGACTTCTCTGTTCGAAAAACGCGCACCGGGCCTGTATCACAACACGGCTGTCGTATTCGACAAGGACGGAAGCATCGCCGGCAAGTACCGCAAGATGCACATTCCTGACGATCCGGCCTACTACGAAAAGTTCTACTTTACCCCCGGTGACCTGGGATTCGAACCCATCCAGACATCGATCGGAAAACTGGGCGTACAGGTATGCTGGGACCAGTGGTATCCGGAAGGAGCCCGCATCATGGCGCTCAAAGGAGCCGAACTGCTGATTTACCCGACAGCCATCGGTTGGGAAAGCACGGATACCCAAGATGAGAAGCTGCGCCAATTGGGTGCTTGGGTCACCGTACAACGCGGTCATGCCGTAGCCAACGGACTGCCGGTGATTGCCGTGAACCGGGTCGGTCTCGAACCCGATCCGTCTGGCCAAACCCATGGCATCCAGTTCTGGGGCAACAGTTTTGTAGCTGGACCGCAAGGTGAAATCCTGGCCCAGGCCAGCAACCTGAAAGAAGAAAACATGGTCGTAGAAATCGACATGAACCGCAGCGAAAACGTACGCCGCTGGTGGCCCTTCCTGCGCGACCGTCGCATTGAGGAGTTCGGACAGCTCACCCGTCGCTTCATCGACTGATCCCTTCTATCCGAACACGAATGCCTTAAGGCATCCCCCCCTATGGCACTTCATCCGACCGGCACATCCTGCCAACCGGATGAAGTGCTTTTCTGTTAGAAGAGATCCCCCACAAGGTGGAACGCTTTCCTCTTCTCCATTGAACCTTTTCGCCTGTTAGCTGTTAACGTAATCAAAACACCACCGAACCGAAAGGACTATTGGTAATCTTACCCAAACCATTCGGCTGGGTGCAAAGCAACTTTACCTAAACAACTAGAATCATGAAAAAAGGTTTATTATGTGCCGCATGTCTACTGGTCTGCCTCAGCGGAACCATCCATGCACAATCCTCTTCACGCAAACAACGCGAAGAAGCCAAACGTGAAGCTTGGAAGAAAGAACGTGCCGAACGGAAAGCATTGGAAGCCCAACAGGATTCTGTGGCTTTTTTCAAAGCTTACGAAGCACTGAAGCAGGGTTCCTTTGTCTTGGAAGCCAACAATGTCATGTTCCGCAACGGCATCATGCGCTTTGTCTCCTCCTCGACCAACTACGTCGAAGTGAATGAAGGCGAAGGAGTTGTCCAGACTGCATTCAACAATTTTCAGTATTACTGGAGTCCCAACGGACTGGGAGGCATCACGGTGCAAGGCAACATCAGTGGGGCCAGCATGCAGCAAGATAAGGATGGAAACGTCTACTACAACTATTCCATCAATGGCATCGGCATCTGTGCCACTATCCGCATCACACTGACCGGCGGAACCAATCAAGCCAGCGCCACAATCAACCCGAACTTTTCGGGCAATTTCCTGACGCTGAATGGCTACCTGGTACCCTATAGCGAAAGCAGCGTCTTCCAAGGAACCACCTGGTGATGCCATCCGCTTCTTTCCCATTCTATTCTCTGGGGAAAAGCCCATTCACCTAAAACAAGAAATCCCGAAGGATGAGTCCTTCGGGATTTCTTTGTTTGTATGGTTGGCAATGGAGGGAAGCCCTTTCTCTCTGACCGATGAAAGGAAACTCCACCCCCTTTTCCATTTCTGTTTATTTCGCTTCTTCTTTCAAATCAACAACCAGGTTCAGTTCATCCAACTGGCACTGATCCAAAGCAGCCGGTGCATCCAACATCACGTCGCGTCCACTGTTGTTCTTCGGGAAAGCGATACAGTCGCGGATACTGTCGAGACCGGCAAACAGCGATACCCAACGGTCGAGACCGTAAGCCAGACCACCGTGAGGAGGTGCACCATACTTGAAGGCATTCATCAAGAAGCCAAACTGTTCTTGCGCACGTTCGGGAGTAAAGCCCAGGATTTCGAACATCTTGGCCTGCAACTGGGCATCGTGGATACGGATAGAACCTCCTCCCACTTCGACACCGTTGACCACCATGTCATAGGCATCGGCACGTACCGCTGCCGGATCGGTATCCAACAAAGGAATGTCCTCGTCCTTGGGATGGGTAAACGGATGGTGCATAGCCATCAAGCGGCCTTCTTCTTCGCTCCATTCGAACATCGGGAAGTCCACCACCCACAGACAAGCAAACTTGTTCTTGTCGCGCAGGCCCAACTGACGACCCATTTCCAGACGCAGTTCGCACAGCTGCTTGCGAGTCTTCATCGCATCGTCGCCGCTCAGGATCAGGATCAAGTCGCCCGGCTTCGCACCGAAAGCATCCTTCATCTGCTGCAGCACTTCCTGGCTGTAGAACTTGTCTACGCTCGACTTCACGTTGCCATCGGCTTCCACGCGGGCATAAACCATACCCTTGGCACCGATCTGCGGACGCTTCACGAATTCGGTCAGCTGGTCGAGCTGCTTACGGGTGTAGGTAGCGGCACCTTCTGCACAGATACCCCCGATGTAAGCGGCATTGTCGAATACCGAGAAGCCATGACCCTTCATGACATCCATCAGTTCGACGAACTTCATGCCGAAACGCAAGTCGGGTTTGTCGCTACCGTAATACTTCATGGCATCGGCCCAAGGCATACGCAGGAACGGTTCTGTCAGTTCCACGCCACGCAATTCCTTGAACAGGTGCTTGGCCATACCTTCGAAAGTAGCAATGACGTCTTCCTGTTCCACAAAGCTCATTTCGCAGTCAATCTGTGTAAATTCCGGCTGACGGTCGGCACGCAGGTCTTCGTCGCGGAAGCACTTCACAATCTGGAAGTAACGGTCCATACCCGATACCATGAGCAGCTGCTTCAAGGTCTGGGGTGACTGCGGCAGCGCGTAGAACTGACCCGGATTCATGCGAGAAGGAACAACGAAGTCTCGTGCCCCTTCGGGAGTAGAACCCACCAGCATCGGTGTTTCAATTTCGAGGAAGCCCTTGCTGTCGAGGTAGCGACGCACTTCCATGGTCATCTTGTGACGGAGTTCCAAGTTAGCACGTACGCAGTTACGGCGCAAGTCCAAGTAGCGGTATTTCATACGGATATCGTCGCCACCGTCGCTGTTGTCCTCGATGGTAAACGGAGGAGTCACCGACGTATTCAGCACGTTCAAGGCCGAAACGATGATTTCGATTTCACCCGTAGGGAGATTCATATTCTTGTTCGAGCGTTCGCTCACTTCACCCGTTACCTGAATTACATATTCACGTCCCAGGTGGTTTGCCTGTTCGCAGAGGTCGGCATTCACGGCATCGTTGAACACCAACTGAGTGATACCATAACGGTCGCGGAGGTCGACAAAGGTCATTCCGCCCATTTTACGTGCACGCTGTACCCAGCCGGCCAACGTAACACTCTTGCCTGCATCGGAGATCCGAAGTTCTCCGCAAGTATGACTTCTGAACATATTTCTGTCTATTTGGTTGATTTTATTGCGCAAAGTTACGATATGTTTTTCATTTATGCAATAAAAATGGAAAGAGGAATTGGTTCGAAAACATTGAGAATGAGGAATAAAAAAAGAAAGAGACTTTCCTAAGAAGTCTCTTTCTTTTTGTCGGGGTAGCGGGATTCGAACCCACGACCCCCTGCTCCCAAAGCAGGTGCGCTAACCGGACTGCGCTACACCCCGAACTTACATTTTGTCTTGACTTGTCGGGCAATTGGTTTGTTTCTCAATTGCGCTGCAAAGGTACGGCTTTTTTTGAAACCTGCAAACTTTTTAGGCACTTTTTTATGCCTTAAAACAGACTTTTACATATAACCGATTAAAAATCTATGCGTTAGCACGTCTCTTTTTTTTCATCTACCCCTAAAGAAAATCAATCCTAAGAAAGGAAAAACCTTTTCACCGTCTAGCTACAAAGCCCGATCCGCCAACTAAGCCAACAAATCGGACATGCAAACACAAAGAGAAGAAGAAACCTAAGAGTCGCTTGTACCTGTACTCAGGTTTTATCGACAACGGCGGACCACATCTTCAGTCCACGGTGTGAACCCATGAAACCAAAACGTGGTTTCATCAGACCACGCTGCGAACTGACAAAACCACGATGTGAACCGAAGAACACCTGTAGAAATTGCGCCATTTCGCTCAGCACCTTATGGCCTTTTCCGACGGAAGAAAATACTTTTCCTAACGAGGAAATACCCTTCACTGTGGGAATACGCCCCTCCCTCTGCGGAACACCCGTCAACGTTTCCGCTGCTGAAACAGCACGAGACTGACCGAAGCTACAATCAGGACAATGCCCCAGGCACTGTTCGTCGTAAACTGTTCGCGGAAGACGAAGACGCCGATGAGCACAGCCGTGAGCGGTTCGAGCGCCCCCAACAGAGAAGTCAATGTAGGTCCGGCCAACTTGACCGCCTTCACCAAGGTGATGTTCGAGATGGCAGTGGCCGGCAATGCCAACCCCAGGATATACAACCAGGCCAAACCGCCGGTCTCGATGCGCACGCCGCCTTCAAAAACGAGGCCGCCGAGCAGGAAGAACAGGGCACCGAAACCCATGACATAGCAGGTGAGCACCGTCGAGTCGAGACGCGAAGCCCGGGTCTTGCGGATGCCGACGATGTAGGTAGCGTACGAGAAAACCGAAACAGTAGCCGAAACCAGCCCCAAGGCCGTATGTCCCCCACTGAACTCGATGTCGCCCGAGGACAACAAGCCCGCACCCAGCAACGACAAAGCAATGGCCGTAAACGTCAGGAGCGATTTCTTCTCGCCGAAGAACAAAATCATGCCGATGGCTACCGCCAAGGGATACATGAAATGGATGATGGAAGCCACGCCACTGGCAATGTTCTGATAGGCAATGACCAAGCTGAACGAAGTCAGCGCACGGAAGACACTCAATCCCAACACGGTAGGCACATCGGGCCAAGCCAACCGGAAGCGGCAGCCGGCCAGCATACCGACCAAAGTCAGCGCCAGGGCAGCCACGCCCCAACGGTAAGTCAGCACCTCGAACGAACCGTAGCCCAAGGCCAACAGGCTGATGGAGAAAAAGGGTGCCAGACCGAACGTGGCCGACGACACCGCTGCATATAAAATTCCTTTCAATTGATTCATAACAATCCCTCTTTCTAACTCACGACTCCCCTAGCTACAAAAAAGGTTGTCCCATGTGCCTGGGACAACCTTTTGGAATGAATGGAGTATGTTTATCTTACTTGATGATATCCAACTGCTTGAAACACTTCACCAGCTTTTCTACCGCATAGTCCACCTGTTCCTTGGTGTGAGTAGCCATCAAGGCCACACGAACCAGCGTATCCTGCGGAGCGCAGGCAGGCGGGATAACCGGGTTGATGAAGATACCTTCATCGAATGCCAGCTTGGTCACTTCGAAGGTCTTGTCGGTATCGCGCACATACAGCGGGATGATCGGGCTTTCCGTATCACCGATTTCGAAACCGGCCTGACGGAAGCTATCCAACGCATAATTGGTAATCTTCCACAAGTTTTCACAACGTTCGGGTTCAGTCTGCAGGATGTGCAGGGCCTCACGGGCAGCCGCTGTAGCAGCCGGTGTATTACTTGCCGAGAAGATATATGAACGAGAGTTATGACGCAACCAGTTGATGGTATCCTTGTCGGCTGCCACAAAGCCACCGATAGAAGCCAACGACTTCGAGAATGTACCCATAATCACGTCTACCTGGTCGGTCAGACCGAAGTGGTCGCAAACACCCCGACCCTGACGGCCGAACACACCCAAGCCATGGGCTTCGTCCACCATGATGCTGGCGTTGTACTTTTCCTTCAGACGAACGATTTCAGGCAGATTGGCCAGGTCGCCTTCCATCGAGAAGACACCGTCGACCACAATCAGCTTCACCGATTCGGGTTTACATTTCTGGAGTTCCTTCTCCAGCGCTGCCATGTCATTGTGTTTGTACTTCAGTTGCGTAGAGAAGGACAGACGGCGTCCATCCACAATCGAGGCATGGTCGCGGTCGTCGCAGATGATGTAGTCGTTGCGGTCGGTCAGACACGAAACGACCCCTTCGTTCACCGTAAAGCCGGTAGAATAAACCAGGGCATCTTCTTTTCCTACGAATTCAGCCAATTCCTTTTCGAGTTGCACGTGCAGGTCGAGTGTTCCGTTCAGGAAACGTGAACCGGCACAACCGGTACCGTACTTGCGGGTGGCTTCGATGGCGGCGTTGATGATGCGCTCGTCGTAAGTCAGGCCCATGTACGAGTTCGAACCGAACATCAGCACCTTCTTGCCATCCATGATGACCTCTGTATCCTGATGGCTGTCAATCTCACGAAAATAAGGGTACACGCCTCTTTCCATATAGTACTGAGGCACTCTGAATTTACTTAACTTGTCTTGTAATAATCCCATATCCTATTGTCTGTGTAAGCCCGCAGGCTTACGTTTAATGTATAAATCTCACGAATACATTCTGTCTTACGGGGTAAACTCCCACAAAACAGGGTGCAAAGATAGCAAATTCTCTCGTCCCTTGTGCGATTTCGAGCAAAAAAATATGTCCGAACAAGAAAACTTTTCTTATTTGGGCCTGTTTTAAACAAAATATATTACTTTTGTGTTGATAAACGAATAAGCTTCGTATTCTTGCACAGACTGGAATACGGTGTGCAACCTGACGCACGTACAACAAGCTTGCATATTCCGGGCTGCACCACCGCCAACGGGCTGTGCCACCCAGAACCTAAACTAGTTCAAACGAATGACCACCCCTAGTATGACTACAAAGAAAAAGAGTATCATTTTTATAGTGAACCCCATTTCGGGCACCCAAGGCAAAAGGGCCATTGTCCGGTGGATTGAGGAACGGATTGACCGCACTCTCTACGAACCCACCATTGTCAAAACCCAATATGCCGGACATGCCGAGAAGATAGCAGCCCAGGCCGCCGCCGAGGGTGTCGATGTAGTCGTGGCTATCGGTGGCGACGGTACCATCAACGAGGTGGGCCGGGCTTTGATCCATACGTCAACGGCCATGGGCATTATCCCATGCGGTTCAGGAAACGGACTGGCCCGCCACCTGCAGATTCCCTTGGACCCCAGAGGGGCCATCGACCTCATCAACCAAGGACACACGGTCTGCATCGACTACGGGAAAATCAACGACTTGCCTTTCTTCTGCACGTGCGGCGTAGGCTTCGACGCCTTCGTGAGCCTGAAGTTTGCCGACTCGGGCAAACGGGGACTCCTGACCTACCTGGAGAATACCTTGCACGAGAGCTTGCGTTACAAGCCCGAGACGTATGAAATCGAGAACGAAGAAGGCACCGTGCGCACCAAGGCCTTCCTGATAGCCTGCGGCAATGCTTCGCAATACGGCAACAATGCTTACATTGCGCCTCAAGCGTCGCTCACGGACGGATGGATGGACGTGACCATCCTCGAGCCGTTCACCATGCTCGATGTCCCTTCACTTTCGTTCCAACTGTTCAACAAGACCATTGACCAGAACAGCCGCATCAAGACGTTCCGCGCCAAAAAGATCAAGATTCACCGGGCCCAAGAGGGAGTGATGCATTTTGACGGCGACCCCATCATGGGCAGCAAAGACATCGAAGTGGAACTGATTCCCCACGGGCTGAACGTCATCGTACCCGACAAGACGAGTCCAGACCTGAAGAAGAAGGAAGAGCACCTGCCTTTCAACCTGTTGCAACAGATTTCCGACATTTTCAGCGGAATGAAACCGAGCGCCGACGTTTTCTCGTTCCGGCACAGTCACCTGTTCGAACTCAACCGGAACCTCCTGCGCCGACTGTCGAAAAAATAGCCGGCAGCTTACATCTTCAGGTAAAAGTCGCGCGTCAAAGCGATGTATTCCTCACTGTATACATGCCGGGACAACTCAATCGTGAGATGGTCCGTTGGCGGCTCACCAGGCATTCCCGGCCGATCGGAAGCTACATTCCGGGCAGTGTCCGGCAGCACACTGCCCACTCCTCCATCAGCGGTCACCTGCTCCTGGAAACGGAATGCCAGCAACACCCGCTTCGGTTCAGCTCCAGGCTTGGTATGCACCCAGGTCTGACGCACAGGGGACAACCCCGCCCGGCGGGCTGACGCCAGCAAGGCATCCCTTCCATCGGCCGGGATCACCACACAAGCCCTCCCTTCCGGCTGCAGCAAAGCGGCCATTGCCTGCATCAGCTGCCCGAAATCCAAGCCATCGGCATGACGAGCCAAAGAGCGCTGGCGGTCGGGGCACTTCAAGGCATCCACAAAGTAAGGCGGGTTCGAGACCACCAGGTCGAACCGTTCGGACGGACGATAGCGACAAATGTCGGCCTGCTCCACCCGGATACGGTCGGCCCACGGCGAAGCAGCCACGTTCCATCGGGCCTGTTCCACAGCCCCCTCATCCACGTCGACCGCCACAATCTGCGCCTCGCACCGCTGGGCCAGCATCAAGGCCATCAGCCCCGTTCCCGTACCCACGTCCAAGACCTTCTGCACACCGGACACATCGGCCCAGGCTCCAAGCAACACCCCGTCGGTTCCCACCTTCATGGCACACCGGTCGTGATAGACCGTAAACTGTTTGAACGAAAAAAAAGGATTTGGCATAACGTCTTTTTAAAATCAAGGGTCAAAAGTAAGGAAAACTCTGCAATCTACCGCCCATTGGCCGACAAAAAGTTCCTTCTTCATGCCCAAATGCAGGGCATTCTTCCTCTATTAGGAATTATTAGGGGGATTCTCTGCAATTAGTCCGCACGAATTTTCCTTATTCGCCAAGGAATGATTAACTTTGCTCCCTATTTGGGGCCTGATGCGTATCCGAGACATTCCTGCGCGTGCAGACAATCCACCGGTTCCAACGCCAGGCCACCTGAAACCAATGATGAGAAGTTATGAAGAGAAACAAGAAAGAGGACACTTTACTGAATACCGAGAACGAAGAAATTGCCATGTTGGCCGATATAGAGCCTGTTCCGCAAGAAGATGAAACCAAGTTTGATTTTGACACGGACTTCCCCATCTTGCCCTTGCGCAACATGGTGATGTTTCCTTTTGTGGTGATGCCCATCACTGTGGGCCGCCCCAGCACCTTGAAACTGGTCAATGCGGCTTTCAAGAAAAAACAGCCAGTGGCCATTTTCTGCCAACTGCAAGCCGAAACAGAAAAACCGGGCTTCGATGATCTCCATCAGATTGGCGTAATCGGAAAGATTCTCCGCATCTTCGAGATGCCGGGGGGCAACACCACAGTCATCATGCAGTCGAACGGTCCAAAGGTCCATCTGGAATGCATCAACAAGACTACGCCTTACCTGAAAGGACGCGTTTCTCCGATCCAGGAAGAAACGGACCTTCCCGAGAATGACGAAGCAACGACCCTGCTGGAAACCTGCCGCGAACTGACGCAGAAGTTCATCGAGACATCCGAACGGATGAGTCCAGATACAGCCTTTGCCATCAAGAACCTGGAAATGCCCGAAATGCTGATCAGTTTCATCGGCAGCAACTTCCCCTTCTCGGTGGAAGACAAGATGACGATGCTGAAGACGGACACCCTGATGGAGCGTATCTATGCGTTGGTGAAAATCCTGAACCGCGAAGTGAAGCTGGCTGAAATCCGCCAACGCATCCAACAGCGCACCCGCGAGGACATCGACCGCCAGCAACGCGAATATTTCCTGCAGCAGCAGATCAAGAACATCCAGGACGAACTGGGCAGCGGCCAAAACGGCGAAATCGAGGAACTGCGTTTGAAAGGCATCCGCATGCCCTGGGGCGATGATGTACACGAATTGTTCATGAAGGAAGTGGACAAGCTGGAACGCACCAATCCACAATCGCCCGACTACAATGTCCAGCTGAACTACCTGCAGACGCTGCTGAACCTGCCGTGGGGAAAGTTCACCGAAGACAACCTCGACCTGAAACATGCCGAACGGGTACTGAACCACGACCATTACGGATTGGAAAAGGTAAAGGAACGCATCCTGGAACACCTGGCAGTACTGAAACTGAAAGGCGACATGAAATCGCCCATCATCTGTCTGTACGGCCCTCCGGGTGTGGGTAAGACCTCGCTGGGACGCTCCATCGCAAGAGCGCTGAGCCGACAATACGTGCGGATGTCACTGGGAGGAGTACACGATGAAGCGGAAATCCGCGGCCACCGCAAGACCTATATCGGCGCCATGCCGGGTCGTATCGTCAAGAGTCTCATCAAAGCCGGTTCGTCGAACCCGGTCGTGATTCTGGACGAAATCGACAAGTTGGGCAGCGACCACCGGGGAGACCCCAGTTCGGCATTGCTCGAAGTGCTCGACCCCGAACAGAACAATACCTTCCATGACAATTACCTGGATGTGGACTACGACCTCTCGAAAATCATGTTCATTGCGACGGCCAACAACCTAGGCACTATCCCGGCACCGCTGCTCGACCGCATGGAACTGATCGAGGTGAGCGGCTACATCACGGAAGAGAAAATCGAGATTGCCCGCCGACACCTGGTACCGAAGGAAATGAAAGCCAACGGCATCAGCACCAACTATGTGAAGTTTACCAAGAGCGGCCTGGAATACATCATCGAGAACTATACCCGCGAAAGTGGTGTACGCGAACTGGAAAAGAAAATCAGCAAGATCCTGCGCAAAATTGCCCTGCAGTCTGCCCGCGACGGCTTCAATCTGATTTACAACATCAAGCCTTCGGACGTGCGCACCTTCCTGGGCGCTCCGGAATACAGCCGGGACAAGTACCAGGGCAACGACTATGCCGGTGTGGTAACAGGCCTGGCCTGGACTGCCGTAGGAGGCGAAATCCTCTTCGTGGAAACCAGTTTGAGCCAAGGAAAAGGCAGCCGACTCACACTGACCGGTAACCTGGGCGACGTGATGAAGGAATCGGCCATGCTGGCCCTGGAATACCTGAAAGCTCACCAGCACCTGCTCGACCTGCCCGAAGGTATCTTCGACAACTGGAACATCCACATCCATGTGCCCGAAGGAGCCATCCCCAAAGACGGACCTTCGGCCGGTATCACGATGGTCACTTCGCTGGCTTCAGCCCTGACCCAACGCAAGGTCAAAGCCAACCTGGCCATGACCGGCGAAATCACCCTGCGCGGCAAGGTGCTCCCCGTAGGCGGTATCAAGGAAAAGATCCTGGCAGCCAAGCGAGCCGGCATCACGGACATCATCCTGTGCAAGGAAAACCAAAAGAATATCGACGAAATCCAGCCGATATACCTGCAGGGACTTACCTTCCACTACGTGACCGATATCCGCGAGGTACTTGAACTGGCACTGACCGACGAAAAAGTCAAGGACGCCATCGACTTTACCATTCCGACCACCAAGGAAAAGGAAGCGAAGAAGGAAGAGAACGCCTGAGCCAACCCACGATTCCACCCTATATAATATAAGGTAAACGACTTATGAAATTTGAATTACAATATACCGACCCTCGATCCAATGCCCGTGCCGGACTGATTACAACCGACCACGGACAGATTGAAACTCCCATCTTCATGCCGGTGGGCACCCTGGGCACCGTCAAGGGTGTGCATCTGCACGAACTGAAGGACGACATCAAAGCCCAGATCATTCTGGGCAACACCTATCACCTGTACCTGCGTCCAGGACTGGACATCATTGAACGCGCCGGCGGTCTGCACAAGTTCAACGGCTTCGACCGTCCCATGCTGACCGACAGCGGTGGCTTTCAGGTATTCTCGCTCTCGGGCATCCGCAAGATGCGCGAAGAAGGCGTGGAGTTCCGTTCACACATTGACGGATCAAAACACCTGTTCACCCCCGAACGCGTGATGGATATCGAGCGCACCATCGGTGCCGACATCATGATGGCCTTCGACGAATGTACACCGGGTACCGCCGACTACGAATATGCCAAGAAATCGATGCAACTTACCCACCGTTGGCTGGACCGCTGCATCAAGCATTTCAACGAAACCGAACCGAAATACGGTTACCAACAGTCGCTCTTCCCCATCGTACAAGGATGCGTCTATCCCGATCTGCGCCGCCAATCGGCCGAATACATCGCTTCGAAGGGAGCCGACGGCAATGCCATCGGCGGACTGGCTGTGGGCGAACCCACCGAAAAGATGTACGAGATGATTGAAGTGGTGAACGAAATTCTGCCGAAGGACAAACCACGCTACCTGATGGGCGTGGGTACCCCTGTCAACATCCTGGAAGGCATCGAACGCGGCGTCGATATGTTCGACTGCGTGATGCCCACCCGTAACGGACGCAACGGAATGCTCTTCACCAAGGACGGCATCATGAACATGCGCAACAAGAAATGGGAGGACGACTACTCTCCCATCGAAGCCGACGGTGCTTCGTACGTCGACACGATGTACAGCCGCGCCTACCTGCGCCACCTGTTCCATGCCCAGGAACTCCTGGCCATGCAGATAGCCTCCATCCACAACCTGGCTTTCTACCTGTGGTTAGTGGGAGAAGCCCGCAAGCACATCATTGCCGGCGACTTCTCGACTTGGAAGCCCATGATGGTACGCCGTCTGTCCACCCGACTGTAACCCTACTCACAGCATCCTTCCGTCACCGGCAGCGAAAAGCCTTTCCGGTGACGGAAGGAAGGCTTTACACACCATCAGGCTTAGTGCCTGCTCACCCGATGCTGACAAGCGATTATCCAACGATAAAACCCTGGGAATCAGTCAAACCAAACTGATTATCCCCGCATAGAAACAAGAGACAAGCATGAAACACTGGTTCAAGAAACGTAACAGCTCTTCCACTTCAGAGCATCCAGAAAACCACACCCCCTCCTCGGGCCAACCGACCGAAAGCCCGAAGCCTGCAGCAGTTCCCAACTCGTTCCAGGCTTCTCACGGCTCCGCATCCAAGACCCGGAAATCGTTACTTGCCCTGCTCGGCCTGGACCGCTGGGTGAAACGGCTCGACATCTACATCATCAAGAAGTTCCTGGGAACCTACTTCTTTGCGATTGCCCTCATCATCTCGATTGCGGTTGTATTCGACGTGAATGAAAACATTGACCGTTTCATCAACAACAAGGCGCCGCTCGAAGCGATCGTGTTCGACTATTACATGAACTTCATCCCCTATTTCTCGAACCTGTTCAGTCCGCTGTTCGTGTTCATTGCGGTTATTTTCTTCACCTCGAAACTGGCCGAAAATTCGGAAATCATTGCGATGTTCTCCACGGGGATGAGCTTCAAGCGCATGATGCGCCCCTACATGATTTCTGCCGCCATCATCTCGGTAGTGACATTCAGTCTGGGCGCCTACGTCATTCCCCGCGGCAACGTGACCCGTCTGAACTTCGAAGACCGCTACAAGAAAAAGAAAAAACAGGAATACGTGCGCAACGTGCAATTGGAAGTCGACAGTGGGGTCATTGCTTACATCGAACGCTACGAGAACTACAACAAGACTGCTTACCGTTTTTCGTTGGACAAGTTTAAAGACCGCAAACTGGTGTCCCACCTTACAGCCCGCAGTGCGACCTACGACACGGCCTCGACCCACCGATGGATCTTGAAGAACTACATGATTCGTGAAATGGACGGTATGCGCGAAAAAATCACACGCGGCAACCAGATTGACTCGATCATCAAGATGGAGCCCCAGGATTTTCTCATCATGAAAGGTCAGCAACAGACTATGACCAGTCCTGAACTGAAGGAATACATTGAAAAGCAGAAACGCCGAGGTTTTGCCAACATCAAGGAGTTTGAAATTGAATATTACCAACGCATTGCCATGTCGTTTGCCGCCTTCATCCTGACAGCCATCGGTGTCTCCCTTTCATCCCGAAAAATAAAGGGAGGTATGGGGCTCCACTTGGGAGTCGGCTTGGCGCTCAGTTTCTCGTACATCCTGTTCCAGACCGTCTCGGCTACCTTCGCCATCAATGGCAATACGCCCCCTATCCTAGCGGTATGGATTCCCAACATCCTTTATACGTTCATTGCCATCTACCTCTACCGGAAAGCTCCGAAATAAAGAGAGTACACCCTATCGAACAGCTGACGCGCCTCCATCCCCTCGGGGGATGGAGGCGCGTCAGTCTATGAAATCAGCCGTTCAAAGAACGGACGACTACAAAAGCAGCGTAGTTCACAAGTCGCACCCGGCAGGAACTGCAAAAGGTCGGACAAAACTAGAGCATCTTTTCCAAAGCCGGTCGCCAGTCTTCGTTGTTACCGGTCTGCAAGGTCAGAAAACCCATCGTCTTGGCAGTAGCGATATTGGCCGGTCCATCATCAATGAACAACGTCTCTTCCGGATCCATGCCGCTGTCTTGAATCATGTATTCAAAAATGCCCGGGTCGGGCTTCGTAATCCCTATCTCGTAAGAAGCATAAACCTTGTCCACATAACTGTCAATGGGCTTTCCGGCCGGCGTAAAGTCAGCCCCCCGAGCCCATCCCATAATATACGGATTGGTATTGCTCAAAATATAGACCTTATAGCGTTTGCGAAGCGCCTGCAAGCACTCCAGTTTGTATTGCGGAACCTCTGTAATGAATCCCTTCCAGCCGCTTTCCACTTCCTCAAATGTCAACTCCTTGCCACACAGACGGCCCAATGCCTGCCGAAAAGTTTCGGCATCCATGCGTCCATCTTCCACTTCCAGAAAGATGCCCTGCTGATGATAGGGATCAAGCAGGCGGTCGGCATCGGCCACTCCAATCTGCTGGAAAGCCTGAACGGCCTGGTTGCGGTCTAATCCAAAGATAACTCCCCCGAAATCGAAAACGAGGTTTTTGATTTGTTTCATGTCTTTTCTT
>AMCI01002323.1_pt1 | contig 34787 bp, 21 predicted proteins | sample 419838 | NCBI WGS metagenome assembly AMCI01 (sample SAMN01090643, study PRJNA158313) | gut metagenome
AGTCTAAATGCAAAAGTTCAACTTGCTAAAAGACGTGCTAGAGGATATGCCAATGTCTATAACTTTATGAATATGGTATACTATATCAATGGAGGCGAAAGCTTTCACTACCCACTCAAATCAACATAGACCCGCTTTTTCAAAGTATAGCATCCCTTGGCCATCAGTGCTTGGACGGTAGGCATTTCGGCCTTGGTCACGCTATACGATCCCCAGCCATCCAAACCGATATAGATTAAGTGCTTAGCCTTGGGCTTTGCTGCCAGTGCGTTGAATGCCAGCATACTTCCCAAAATGATACAAAGTAAACTTATTCTTTTCATGCTTGTCTTTTTATGTTGTTTAAGTGGTTATTTCAATTGGTTTTCCAATTTCATTTTACGTTGGAGTGCTTCCAGGTAGTAGTAGTCGGCATAGTTCAGCGGAACGTCGATTTCGCTGTGGTGCGGAATGCTTCCTACGCTGTGCATCAGCAGGAACCGGCCATTCTCGCCTAGTGGTGCCGTATAGTCAGGGGTACCGAGTGTTTGCATGATCTGGTCGGCATAGGCTTTGTATTCCTGTGCGTTTTCTACAGCAGTATAAGTGCTGATTTCATACAAGGCCGAAGCGATGACTGAAGCAGAAGACACGTCGCGTGGTTCATGGGGGATGTTGGGTGCATCCATATCCCAATAAGGGATGCGGTCGGCTGGCATGTGCGGATGGTTTTTCATAAACTCGAAGGTCTTCCGTGCTTGAACCAAGTATTTCGGGTCGTTGGTTTCGCGGTAGCATACGCTGTATCCGTAGATAGCCCAAGCCTGTCCGCGTGCCCATGCCGATTCGTCAGCATATCCCTGTGCGGTTTGTCGGCTGCGTACGTTGCCGTTTTCGATACTGTAGTCCACTACGTGGTAGCAGCTTCCATCGGAACGGAATTGTTCTTGTAGGGTGCGGTCGGCATGAGCCACGGCTACTTTATAATAGGTAGAGTCGCCCGACAGTTGGGTGGCTTTGAATAGCAGTTCCAGGTTCATCATGTTGTCGATGATGACCGGACATTCCCAGCCACGTTGTGATTGCCAACTGTTGCCGTTTACGTCCCAGCTCTGAATGACTTGAGGTTTTTCGCGGAAGCGGGTACAGAGCGATTGGGCTGCTTGGACCAGGACATCCTTGTATCCGTCTTTCTTTGTCAGTCGCAGACCGTTGCCGAAACTGCAGTTGATGATGAAGCCGATGTCGTGATGCCAAGTCAGGTGTTGAGCCTTTTCGATTGCTTCGGTATATTGGTGGGCCAAAGGCAGCAAGGTGGAGTCGCCTGTCAGTTCGTACAAGTACCACACGCTTCCCGGGAAGAAGCCGCTGCGCCAATCGGCATATCCGCAGTAGTATACCTCTCCTTGGGGAGTGAGTGTCACTGGATTCAGGCATTTTCCACTGGCCTCGATGGAATCGATCTCCAGTCCGATTTGTGCCCGCGCATGGGTGATGGCTTGTTCAGCCCAGTTCGCTTCTGCTTGTTTGGAAGCAGAGGTACAGGCTGTGCAGGCCAGCAAGGCTGTGAAGCCACCTAAGAGAGTAAATTTCAGTTTCATATCAACGTTGTTTGGTTAGAGTAAAATGATAGGTTCCGTTCAACACTTGTTGTTTGGCAGTAAAGGCCAGTCGGTAGATGGTGCTTCCCCAAATGTGGGACAAGCGTTTGTCGGTCAATTCAATGGGTTCCACGCTCACATCGAACAAATGGTAGTCGTAGGTCATGACCGCTTTTGTGGGCCCTACCTGGATGTGGATTTTTCCGCTGGTGGAAGCATCGACTTTACCCCATGTCAGAAAGTGTACGGCATTTGGGGCCAGACATTGGTTCAGTGTGAAATTGTCGCTGATTTTCACCTGTTTCCCATGCACATTGTAGGATCTTATCCATTGTTTTACCTGAGCTTCTTCCGGATAGGCTGTAGCAATATTGGCCGAGAAGTGGTTTTTCCGAGCTTTTACTTCGGTAGCCTTGTATTTTCGTCCGTGTGCTTGTGCCACTTGGTTGATGAGTGGCAAGTTGTGATAGTCGCTTTGCATGGTCCAAATGGAGTAGCGTTCGCTGCTGAAAGTCTGTCGGGTATAGGTGCCTACCCCTGCATCGATCAGGATGGGTGTTTCGTCCATCCATACCGAGCACGAACCGACGTCGTTGTGGTTATGGCTTTCGTCGTTATAGCCACCTTTGGCTGCCAGGAAGATTCCGTCGGACGTGGTCAGGTAGCAGAATTCTGTTTCCGGATACCAAGTAAACGGTTTAGTGGTGTGTTTGGCTGCAGTCTGTTGCAATTCTGCATCGATATCCAGATCGGCTAAGGTACGGAAGAAGTCACGTCCGTTGTGTGGCAGTCCGTTGGGTTGGCGCATCAAGGAGGCGAATGCTTTCAGTTCTGGACTATCTACCGCTTTCCCAAACCGGTAAATCAGGTGAGCTTTTTCAGCTCCTTTAGCCGAAGCATCGGCAAAGTTGACGACCCATCCGTTGCCTACATAGGAGCGTGAGATGTATTCTCCGATATTTCGGATCATCGGTTCTTGGAAGATATTTATCCGGTTTCCTGTGATGGCTGCCAGCAGTTCCAGGTAGTCGAGCGTTTTGCCAGCTGCATGTCCCCAATAGGAAGGTCCTTCTTCGCAGGCACCATCGGCCTTGATGTAGTTCAAGAACTTGTCTACCGATTCCATGGTCAGGTACACGCCTTTAGCCAGGGCATCCCGGTCGTTTTCCAGCAGCATGAAACACATCAGTACGTTGCTGTTGCACCAGGGATTCCAGTTGTTCAGCATACGTCCGTTGTAATTTCGTCCCATCCACCAGAACGAGTCATTGTGTAGGTAGGGGTCGAGGATGCGTGTCTTTAGTTCGTAGCGGAGTCGGCGTGAAATCTCGGGATTGATGCGGTCGAAGGTATCATGCATGAAATAGTGTGTCCATGCCAACAATCCGCCCAGGTCGCCGGCAGTCAGGTCGATGACCGGATAGTCATAGGTAGGCAGGGAACGGTTGGTGGGTTGCACAATGAGGTGTGCAGCCAGGGCCCAGGAGGTCATTTCGCAGGCTTGGAAAACGCCATTGACCAATTGGTCGATAAATCGTCCTTTCCCTTCGGCCAGTTCTGCCATCAGTAGGTCAGCGATAGCCCGGTTGTTGGCATCGAAGGGATCCTCCATGACCTTTCTGTTCCCGGTTCGTTCAAAAGCTAAGTAGTCGGTCGCATTGACACGTTTCCATTCGTAGCTCAGAAGTTGCTCTCCCCGGTGGATGTAGCGTTCCTTGTAAGCACCTAGCCATTGGTCCCAACCGGCCCGGTCGGTATAGTCGGGATAGCTCACCCACTGCTGGTTCATCACCAGCATGGGTTTCAATTGTTCAAGGTCGGTCTGTTTCACCAGCAGATTTCGCTCGGTGTATGCCTGTATGATTAAGGTATAGCATAAGGCCATCAGAAATGCTGTCAGTTTCTTCATGAGTAATTAGACGATTGTATTGTTTGTATGGCAAAGTTGCAAAGAAAGAATGATAGCAGGGCTTCTATTTGTCCAAAATGCCTATCCTAATAGTCCGGGATGGCTGTATAGACCTTTTTATGGGGTGTAATGGGGCTTAGGCATGAGGGGAGGTGGACAATTTTATAAAAAAGAAGGACGATTGATGCACGTCATTCCAACATTTTATTCCCTATTTTATCATTCAAAATAGGGAATTTGTTGGCGATGAAAAAAACATGGACGAAAATCGGGGTGCTGTGTTGCTTCCTTCTGGCTTTGGGGGGACTGCCCGCAGGGGCCCATGAAATAGGTGGAGAGCCTCGGGTTGAAATCGACTGGCCTGCTTTTATGGAAAAGCAGGATTTGGTTTGGGAAGTCTTGCCTGAGCATTGGTACGAATCGGCTTTCTTGGGCGACGGAATGCTGGGGTTGATGTTGTACCGGGAGCCGGGTAAGAATTATCTTCGATTCGAAACGGGTAATAGCATGGTGCACGACCATCGGCCGGGAGGTGGATTGTTCGATAATCCCCGCTTGCTGACGGGGCATTTTGCGTTGTACCCTGAAGGGGAGATCGTAAGCGGAACGATGCGGCTCGACTTGTGGAATGCGGAAGCTACGGCCCGGATTGTTACAACCCGAGGATTCATGGAACTCCGGGCATGGGTACAGGCTACCGACCAGGTGATGGTGGTACAGGTGAAGACCGCCCCCGGGGAAAGGAATTTTCGTTGGGAGTGGGTGCCGGCCAAGGCCGACAGTCCGCGCTATTTGTATGGACAGACGCCTGAAGGCAGTTGGATGCAGTTGCCTTCGCACTATGAGTCCAATCCTGATCCGATTGTGAGTCCCGGTTTGTCTGTCCAGAAATTGCTGGCAGGGGGAGAAACTGCAGTCGCTTGGCAGGAAGAGAGACTGTCGGCCGACGAACGCCTGTACTGGATGACAGTGACCCATTCTTATCCTTCCGAAACGGCTTCCACGGAGGCGGTACAGTTGCTTTGCCGGGCGCAGGAGCAGGGTTTCGAACGGCTCTTGCAGAAGCATCGCTCGTGGTGGCATAGCTACTATCCGGCCAGTTTCTTGAGTGTGTCGGATGGACAGAAAGAGAATTTCTATTGGGCCCAGTTGTATAAGTTGGCTAGTGCCACCCGGGCTCATCGGGCGTTGATTGACAATACGGGTCCGTGGCTGACTGTGACTCCTTGGCCCAATGCCTGGTGGAACTTGAACGTACAGCTGACTTACTGGCCGTTGTTGGCCTCTAACCACCTGGACTTGGCAGGTTCGTTGGAGAAGGCCCTCTACGGTCATGTCGATCAATTGCGCCTGAATGTTCCTGTGGCTTATCGCGACTCCTCCTTGGCTATTGGCCGTTCCTCCAATTTGTCCTGTGAAACGACACCGGTTGGTTGTCCGGGGCAGGATGAGGGGGCCGAAGTCGGTTTGCTGCCTTGGGCTTGTCACAATCTTTGGCTGACTTATCGTCACAAGATGGACGATGAACAGTTGCGTACGCAGTTGTTCCCATTGTTGAAACAGGCTATTCAGTACTATTTGCATTTCTTGTATAAAGGAGAGGATGGAAAGCTGCATTTACCTCGTACCTGTTCGCCCGAATACGGCAGTGCCGAGGATGCCAATTTCGACTTGGCTCTGCTGCGTTGGGGATGCCAGACGCTGTTGGCTATCGTGGATCGCTTGAACCTGACCGATGCATCGGTTCCCCGGTGGAAGGAGGTTCTCTCGGATCTGACTCCCTATCCGGTAGATGAAGAGGGAGGGCTGATGATAGGTCGGGGAGTCCCTTATGCTTCTTCTCATCGGCATTACTCTCATCTGTTGGCCGCTTATCCGTTGTATCTTCTGAATCGGGAAAACCCGGCCGATGCGGCTTTGATAGCGAAATCGTTGGCCCATTGGCAAAGTAAGCCCGAGGCTTTGCGAGGCTATTCGTTTACAGGAGCCTCTTCCTTGGCGGCTGCTTTGGGAAAGGGCGATGAGGCGCTGGAGTATTTGGACAAGTTGTTTGACGAGTATCTGTCGGCCAATACCTTGTATCGTGAGTCGGGTCCTGTCATCGAGACTCCCTTGTCGGCAGCCAAGTCCATGCAGGACATGCTGTTGCAAAGTTGGGGGGGAAAGATACGGGTCTTTCCGGCAGTTCCTGCCGCTTGGCCGGATGTGGTGTTGAAGGATTTTCGTACCGAGGGAGCTTTTCTGGTGACTGCCAGCCGTAGCGGTGGAAAGACGGACTTCCTGACTGTCCGAAGTCTGGCTGGCGAACCTTGTATCCTGGTGACAGACTTGGAACAACCGGTGTTTCGGGGAAACCGGGAGCATCGTGTAGTCAAACTCGCCGAACAGACGTATCAGGTGGATTTGCGAAAAGGAGAGGTCATCTGGGTCTATGCCCAGGGGACGAAGCCCGATTGGACCATTCGTCCGGTCGTTACTTCGGTAAAGCATACCTATGGCGTGAAACAATCCCGGAAATGATGGCCCCGGAAGGATTATGCTTCCGGAGCCTTTCCGTGGTTGCCTTTCTGGTAGCTCAAGGGCGAACAGCCATACTGATTTTTGAAGCAACGGCTGAAATAGGCGGGGGTGTTAAATCCGCAGCGGTCGCTGACCTCGGCAATGGGAAGGTCGGGATAGCGTTGCAGGAGGGTGGCAGCCGATTTCAACCGGAAATTCAGAATGTAGTTGTTGGGAGTCATCCCGGTCAGTGCCTTGAATTTCGAGAACAGCAGGGTGCGTCCGATACCTAGTTCCTTGCAGAGGGTCGGGATGTCAAAGTCCGGGTTGTCCAGCTGTTTTTCGATGATTTGTGAGGCGCGTTTCAGCAAGTCCTTGTCCAGCGGGTTGATGCTGGTCAGGTCGATTTCATCAATTGGCTTCTTGTCGAACTGATGTTGGATGAGCAGGCGGCTGCGCAACAGGTTGTTGGCCCGGGCCAGCAGCAGTTGGGCATGGAAGGGTTTGGTGATGTAGTCGTCGGCTCCTCGGTTCAGTCCGTCGATGTTCTGTTCCGGCGAACTGAGGGCTGTCAGCAGGATGACCGGAATGTGGCACAAGTCGAGGTTGTTCTTGATTTGTATACACATCTCGGTACCGCTCATTTCGGGCATCAGGATATCACTGATGACCAGGTCGGGTCTGTGTTCCTGCACTTGGCGCAATCCTTCTTTGCCGTTGCGAGCTGTAAGAATGCGGTAGAAGGGCGAGAAGAGTTCGGTCAATACCTGCAGCAGTTCTTCGTTGTCTTCTACTAACAGCAAGGTATGGGAGACAGCGGCATTTTCTTTCGAAAGGGCTACTGGGGAAGTTTCTTCTTCTTCTTCCGGATTCTCTGTGGTAGGCAGAGACCAGGAACCGGGGACGATTGCAGTCGGTTCGGACGGGCATTCCAATTGGATGTGGGGATCTTCGGCAAAGCTCTCTTGCTGGTCGGGAAGGAGGACGGTGAACGTGCTTCCCTGCCCCAGGCTACTCTTTACGCTGAGGTGTCCGTGATGTTTTTCTACAATGGTTTTGGTCAGTGCCAGACCGATGCCTGTACTGCTGAAGATGCTGCTCTTCCGGTCGCTCTGGTAGAACCGCTGGAAGATTTTCAAGGTGTCCTGTTCGGCGATGCCGATGCCGCTGTCGGTGATTTGCAGGACGATACCGTCTTCGGTCCGGCTTCCTTGCAAGTGGATGCTTCCCTTGTCGGGGGTATACTTGAAGGCATTCGACAACAGGTTGAAGAACACGTCTTCCATCAGGCGTTTGTCGAACCAGGCCAGCAAGGGTGCTTCCGGAAACTGGAAGGTGTAGCGGATGGCCCGTTGTTGGGCATAGTCCGAGAAAGAAAGATAGATTTCCCGTAGAAATGGGGTCATGTCCTGCTGCTTGAGCTGCAGGATCTCGTGGTTTTGTTCCAGCTTTCGGAACTCCAGCAATTCCGATATCAAGCTGTTCATCTTTTGGGCGTTTTTCTTTACTTTCATCAGCGAGTTGTAGAGGCTGGGGGCCAGTGTGTTCTTTTGCAGGAGGATGTCTACATGGCTGATGATCAGTGTCAGCGGTGTTCTGAATTCATGGCTGACATTGGTGAAGAATACGAGTTTCTCTTGGTTGAGTTTCTCAATCTGCTGTTTCTCGAAACGTTCTTTTTCCAGCGACAGGGCCAAGGTCCGTTTGGCCCATCGGCTGCGCAGGAAGTGATACAGCCAACCGATGGCGGTGCTCAGGTAGAGCATCCAGGCCCACCAGGTGTTGTACCAAGGAGTCGCAATATGAATCTTCAGACAGACAGGATGCTGCAGGGTTGGGGAGTCTGCCTCGCCGGGGAGGGTTGTCACCAGCTGGAACACATAGTCGCCGGGTGTCAGGTTTGTGTAATGGGCCTTGGTTTGATGGGTCGTCATCCATTCCTGGTCCATCCCTTCCAGCTTGTACAGGAACTGTTGACTTGAAGGATGCTGTGTGTAGTCGGGGAGGGCCCACTCGAGTACCAGGTTGTTCTGAGTGTGGTTCAGCTCCAAGGCTGGGGTAAACGGCAGGGCATGGGTCAAGATGCCCGACGGGTCGCCGGCGGTGATTGGCTGGTTGTTGACCCACAGTTGCGACAGGAAGGGTGGGGGCAGCTGCGATTGGAAAGTGGGTTTGTTCAGGTAGTCTTCGGAAAGGACAGCAACTCCCTTGGTCGTGCCAATGTACACTTTGCCATCCGGGGAAGCATACATGCCGCATTCCTGGATGAGGTGGGAGGTGGGGAATTCGTTCTTTAAATTCAGGTGATTGGTACATTGCCAGGGAGAGGTGATGCGGGAAATCCCTTGGTCGCTGATGACAAAGAGGCTTCCGTTGCGTGAGCGGCACAGGTTGTAGCAATAGTCGCTGGCCAGTTGTTGCCGGTCGGCGGTATAGTGCTGGAGGGTTTGGGTGGCTCTGTCTACAAAATAGACACCGGCACCCAAGGTCGTGGCATAGGCACCTTCCGGGGTGGCCAGGATATGGGTGAGCTGGGCCGTGCGGATTTCCGCAGGCGAGAGGAGGGTCTGGATGGAATCGGGTTGGTTCAGGTCCACGCAGACCATCTTTTGGCTATAGCCGAGGTAGAGGATCCCTTGGGGATTGATATCGAAGGACAAGCAAAAACCTTCGAGGGCCGGCAACTTGTGAAATCGTTGGGTCTGGATATCCAGACGGAATACGCCGTTGCGGGAGGACAGGTAGAGGTCATCCTGCCACATCTGTACGTGGAAGATCACTTCGCCGGGTCTCTCTTCCTCCGGGCGGTGGGGCTGATACAGGTAGTTGGTGAATTGCTGCGTATCCAGGTCATACCGGCAGAGTCCTCCCAGATAGGTCCCGATGTATAGGCTGTGGTGGAGAGCATCATAATCCAATGTCTTGATGTTGTTGTGGGGGAGTGCACGCCCTTTGCCGGCTGTCAGCTGGTGGACTATGTTCCATGCGGCGTCTGTGCAGACAACTCCTCCTCCGTCGGTGCCGAACCACAGTCGGCCTTGGTGGTCGGTGACCAGGTCGGTGATATACGAGTAGTAGAGGCCTTTCTGGGCATTGATGTCATAGTCGTAGTGCAGGATTCCTTCTTTCTCGGGTTGGAAATAGTTGACGCCGCCGAAATAAGAGCCTACCCAGATAATGCCTTGCCGGTCTTTGTACAATGAGAAAATGGAAGGGTGGGCCAGTCCGCCTGCATACGAGGGGACCTGGATGAGGGAGTAGGTGTCGGTTCGCGGATCGTATTGCTGCAGTCCGTTGAAGGTGCCGAACCAGATGCGGTGCAGGTTGTCTTCCACGAAAGTGCGTATCTGCAGACTGCTGGTGCCTTGCGGGGAGTGCGGCAGATAGGGTACGGCTTGGGGAGCCGCTCCTGCCGGCATGCGGTAGAGGCCTTCCATGCGGGTACTGATCCAATATTCCTGGGTGGAACTTTGAAAGATGGCGTAGATTTCCTTTCCGTCCAGCCAGTGGGTGGAGCGGTGGGTGGTCCGGTCGTACAGGTAGAAACCGGAATAATGGGTTCCCAGGGCAATGTGGTCGGAGGTGACCATCAGTTCGGTAGGGGGCGAAGCCAAAGAGGTGCGGAGAACGAAGGTTTCCTGTGACGGGGTACCCGAAAGGGTGAACAGGGAGTCGTGGCGGCAGAACCAGATGGTTCCATCATAGGCCGTCAGGACGGGAATTTGCGCCCCCTCGGTGAGCCGGTGGAACTGTTCGGTCTGGAGGTCAAAGCGGACGATGTCCTGGTCAATCAGAAAGAACAGGTTGCCTTCCCGGTCCTCGGCGATGTCGGATACGTGGTTGCCTAGCCAAAGGGGTGCGTCGGGAGTGCTTCCGGCATACCAGCCTTTGAAGGCGGTGAGTGTCAGGCCGTCGTACCGGTTGATGCCTTCGCGTGTGCCGAACCACATTCGGCCTAAGCGGTCCTGGTGAATGGCCATGACGGAGGGTTGCGAGAGGCCGTCGGACAAACCCAGTTGGCGGAAGTTTTCGGCTGCCAGAAGACTGGAGTGCAGGATGAGGCTGATGAGCAGCCAGCCGTGCAGCAGGAGGTGAAAAAAGGTATGTCGCCGGGGTTGTTCTTCCATAGTTTGTCATTTTATTTCGGAAGTTCAAAGATAGCTTGATTGGTCGGAACAGCCAAATCCGAGAAGAGGAAAATAAAGATAAAGTGGAAAATGAGCTTCTTCTTCCATGAATAATGCGGGAGAAAAGTGTCATTAAATCAGCTTTTTTCTTATATTTGCCGCCAACTAATATAAAATCCTAGACAATTGTAGATTAAATGAAAGAATTTGTCATATCAGAAGCACAAGTGGAAACGGCTGTCCTGGTCGGCTTGATCACGCAGACACAGGACGAGCGGAAGACCCTGGAATATTTGGATGAACTGGAGTTTCTGGCCGAGACGGCGGGGGCTACAGTGGTGAAACGTTTTACCCAGAAACTGCCGACGGCCAATTCGGTGACTTACGTGGGGAAGGGTAAACTGGAAGAAATCAAGGCTTACCTTGCCCAGGAGGAGGAAGCGGAGCGCGAAATCGGTATGGTGATTTTCGACGATGAGCTTTCGGCCAAGCAGATCCGCAACATCGAGGCGGAACTGAAGGTGAAGATTCTGGACCGTACGTCGTTGATTCTCGACATCTTTGCCATGCGGGCGCAGACGGCCAATGCCAAGACGCAGGTGGAACTGGCGCAGTACAAGTACATGTTGCCGCGTCTGCAGCGCTTGTGGACCCACTTGGAACGCCAGGGCGGTGGCTCGGGCGCCGGTGGCGGTAAGGGTTCGGTGGGCTTGCGTGGTCCGGGTGAAACCCAGCTCGAAATGGACCGCCGTATCATCCTGAACCGCATGTCGCTGCTCAAGGAACGACTGGCGGAAATCGACAAGCAGAAGTCTACCCAGCGCAAGAACCGCGGACGCATGATCCGTGTGGCTTTGGTGGGTTATACCAATGTGGGCAAGTCGACCCTGATGAACCTGCTGGCCAAGAGTGAGGTGTTTGCCGAAAACAAGTTGTTTGCAACCCTCGACACGACGGTGCGCAAGGTGATTATCGAGAACCTGCCTTTCCTGCTGACCGATACGGTCGGTTTCATCCGCAAGTTGCCTACCGACCTGGTGGATTCGTTCAAATCGACCCTGGACGAGGTGCGCGAAGCCGACTTGCTGATTCATGTAGTGGATATCTCGCATCCTGATTTCGAGGAACAGATTGCGGTGGTGGACAAGACCGTAGCCGACTTGGGTGCCGGTGGCAAACCGACCATGATTGTGTTCAACAAGATCGATGCCTATACCTATGTGGAAAAAGCGGCCGACGACCTGACACCGCGTACGAAAGAAAACATCTCGCTCGAGGAACTGATGAAGACCTGGATGGCCAAGTTGAACGACAACTGCATCTTCATCTCGGCACGCGAGAAGCAGAACATGGAGGAACTGAAGCAGGTCATCTACAACAAGGTGCGCGAACTGCATGTGCAGAAGTATCCGTACAACGATTTCCTGTACCAGACTTACGATGACACGGTAGAAGGGTAATTCCCTTCCCGGTCACCGGGGACGGTTGCCTCGGACGAAGGAATGAAGCATTCAATCGATACAAATACATACTAAAAAGGGAAAATGATGATGCAAGATTTTGAAAAAGAATGGAACCGACGGGAGGACGGGGGCGACAGTTACCGTGCCCTCACCGCGGAGGAAGTGGTCCAGCTGCAGGCACAAGGTTGCTCGGCAGCCGATTGGGACCGGGTTCGGGTGGCTCCGGGCTTCCGCCCCGACCGCGTGTGGCATGCCCGCTTTTCGGGCGACATCCGTCTGGGGGTGTTCGAAGAGGAATTTGTACTGGCCGGTGGCATGCGCAAGCCGGCCGGTATCTACCAGGCTACGCTGCACAATGTGACGGTGGGCCATCATTGCTGCATCGAACACATCAAGAACTACATTGCCAACTATACCATCGGTGACCATACGTTCATCGACAATGTGGATATCCTCCTGGTGGATGGCCGTTCGCGCTTCGGCAACGGGGTGGAAGTGGCGGTGCTCAACGAGACGGGTGGACGTGAGGTGACCATCCACGACCGCTTGTCGGCGCATCAGGCGTATATCCTGGCGCTGTATCGTCACCGGCCCCAACTGGTGAACCGCCTGAAGGCCATCATCGACCGCTATGCCGACGAACAGGCTTCCGAACGGGGTACCATCGGGCATCATGTGACCATCGTGGATGCGGGCTACATCAAGAATGTCCGCATCGGTGACTATTGCAAGATCGAAGGAGCGGGTCGACTGAAGAACGGCAGTCTGAACAGCAACGAGGCGGCTCCCATCCACATCGGTTACGGGGTGGTCTGCGATGACTTTATCGTGTCGAGCGGTTCGGATGTCGAGGACGGCACCACGCTTTCGCGCTGCTTCATCGGGCAGGCGTGCCACCTGGGCCACAACTATTCGGCTTCCGACTCGCTCTTCTTCAGCAACTGCCAGGAGGAGAACGGTGAGGCTTGCGCCATCTTTGCCGGTCCGTTTACGGTGACGCACCACAAGTCGACCCTCCTCATTGCGGGGATGTTCTCGTTCATGAATGCCGGTTCGGGCTCGAACCAAAGCAACCACATGTACAAGTTGGGTCCCATTCATCAGGGTGCCTTGGAGCGGGGTGCAAAGACCACGTCCGACTCGTACATCCTGTGGCCCGCCCGGGTCGGTGCCTTTTCGCTGGTGATGGGTCGCCATGTGAACCATGCCGATACGTCGAACCTGCCTTTCTCTTATTTGATTGAACAGCAGAACACCACCTACCTGGTGCCGGGGGTCAACCTGCGCAGCGTGGGTACCATCCGTGATGCCCAGAAGTGGCCCAAACGGGACAAGCGCCGCGACCCGGACCTGCTGGACCAAATCAACTACAACCTGCTGAGTCCCTATACCATTCAGAAGATGCTGAAAGGTCGCAGCCTGTTGATGGAACTGCGCCGGGTGTCGGGCGAAACGTCGGAGACGTATGCTTATCAGAGTGCTAAAATCAAGAACTCGTCGTTGAACAACGGTATCCGGCTCTACGAGACCGCTATCCACAAGTTCCTGGGCAACTCGCTCATTAAGCGCCTCGAAGGAATTCACTTCGCCAATGATGCCGAAATACGGGCCCGCCTGTTGCCCGATACGGAAATCGGTTCGGGTGAATGGGTGGATATCTCGGGATTGATCGCTCCGAAGAGTGAGGTTGAGAAGCTGATGACAGACATTGAGAGTGGGGTGCTGACGGATGTGGACCACATCCACGACCGCTTTGTGGAAATGCACCGCCATTACTATACCTACGAATGGACTTGGGCCTACGAGCAGTTGTTGGCTTTCTATCACCTGCAGTCCGATACCCTCACGGCCCGCGACGTGGCGGCCATCGTGAAGCGTTGGCAGGAAGCGGTGGTCGGCCTCGACAAGATGGTCTATGCCGATGCCAAGAAGGAATTCTCGCTTTCGGCCATGACGGGCTTTGGAGCCGACGGAACGCGCCTGGAGCAGGAACAGGATTTCGAACAGGTGCGCGGCGATTTTGAGAGCAATCCGTTTGTCCAGGCGGTGCTGCAGCACATCGAGGTGAAGACGCAACTCGGCAATGAATTGCTGGAACGCATCGCTCCGCTTTGTGGAGAATGATATACAAACAAGAGGAACGGTTCCCAACCTTTGCATCCTCAACGAACAACCCCCGGTTTCAAATCTGTTGAAACCGGGGGTTGTTCGTGAAAGGGATTGTCGGCAGAAGCCGTTACTTCACTACCGGTAGGATGAGGCGGCTGGCGGCTCCTTGCTGGTGGTAGATCTTCACCAGCTGCTGCATCACGAAGTCGTTCAGACTGCAGTGGTAGGTGTCGATGAACTTCTGCGGGTTGCGGTCGATGATGGGGAACCAGGAACTCTGGATTTGGATCATCAGTCGGTGACCGGGCAGGAACGAGTGGGCTACATCATACAGGGTGTAGTTCACCGGTGTCACGGTGTTCGGTGTGAAAGCCTTCGGCGTTTCGAAGCTTTCGCGGAAACGGCCGCGGAACAGTTCGCCACGCACCAGCTGCTGGTAACCGCTCATCGGATAGTTGCTCTTCAGTGTTTCGCGTACTTCCTTCGGGTAAGCGAAGTTTTCCGGATATACGTCAATCACCTTCACCATGAAGTCGGCATCGGTGCTGCTGATGGCGGTCTGCAGTTCCACTTCGATGGGACCGGCCAGGGTCAGTGTATCCTGCAGGGGCTCGGTCAGGAAGGTAATCACGTCGGGACGGGCCGTGGCAAAGCGTTGGTCGTCGAGCATGAACTCCTTCGTACGGTAGGTCGTCGGGTTGGCCGTGTAGGGCACCGGGCGGCTCATGTCCGATACATAGGCTGTATGCGAGTCGGTTGCGGTCGGAGCTTCCGTACGGATGCTGCCATCGGCATGGATATAATAAGGAGTCGGTTCCATGTCGGCGATGGGCCATTCGTCGTACACCTTCCATTCGTTCGAACCGCTGTAGAAGATGTTCACCCGTTGCTGAGGCTTTTCGCCCTTGCCTTCCAGGAAGTAGCGGAAGAAGGGGTATTCAATGTGGTCCATGTAGTAGGCCGAAGTGCTCTGGCCGAAGTACACATGGCCGAAGCCTTGGAACGAACGGACCGTCCACGCTCCGTGCCACCACGGGCCGAAGGTGAGGTAGAGGTCGGTTTCGGGCGACTGCTGCTTGATGGCGCGGTAGAGGTTCCAGGCTCCGTAGCAGTCCTCCGAGTCATACAGTCCTCCCACCACGAGCATGGCCGGCTTCAGGTTGTAGCACGACGTACGGGCGTCGCGTTCCTGCCAGAAGCTGTCGAAGTTGGGATGGTTCTTGATGTTATTCCACAGGGTTTCGGTCGTGTCCTGCACCAGGCGGTCTACATCCTGAAAGGTACCCAGGGCCAGGAAGTCGGTATAGACATCGTTCTTCACAATCTGGCGCATCACGCCTTTGCCCATGTGGCGGCCTTCGAGGGCGGGCAGGAAGTTGGTGGTCTGCAGCAGGGTGAAGGCACCGTTGTGGTGGCGGTCATCGCCGCGGAACCAGTCGGTCACCGGTGCCTGGGGCGATACGGCCTTCAGGGCGGGGTGGTTCGAAGAAGCGGTCATGGTGGCATAGAAGCCGTCGTAGCTGATGCCCCATGTACCCACGTTGCCGTTGTTGTGGGTCTGCTTCAGCAACCATTCGATGGTATCGTAGGTGTCGGTCGCTTCGTCGATGTTTTTCTTGTCGCGGCGGCCTTTCTTGTGCTTGTTGAGCGGGCGTACCTGCACGAATTCGCCTTCACTTTGGTAACGGCCACGCACGTCCTGGAACACGATGATGTAGTTGTTTTCGATGTAGTTCTTCAGGTTGGTACGGAAATGGCGGTCGAAGCCTTCGCCGTAGGGTTCGCAGGAATACGGACTGCGGTGCATCAGGATGGGATGCTTTTCTGCGTTGTCCTTCGGTTCATACACGGCGGTGTAGAGTTTGACACCGTCGCGCATGGGAATCATCACTTCGCGTTTGGTGTAGATTTCGCGCAGGCGGAGTTCGATACTGTCCGGCTGGGCCGGGTCGGCCGCGGCCGGAAGAGACAGGGCATGCACCTGGCAGGCACACAGCAAGCATACAAGGGATAAAATAAATCGGGTTGTTCTCTCCATGTTTTTGGGGATTAGGATTAATAGTCATGCAAAGGTACGGCATTTTAGGAAAGTTTTTAAGGAAAATAAGGAAAAAATTCCGGATTAGTTACTACCTTTGTAAGACAAACGTGAAATTAATAACCAACTTATTTAAATAACTAACATTATGGCAAATCCTCCGTTCCACTATCAGCCCATGTTCGACCTGGGTCCTGATAAAACTGAGTATTATTTGCTTACCAAGGATTACGTATCGGTAAGTGAGTTTGAAGGACAACCTGTTTTGAAAATCGCCAAAGAAGGTCTGACGGCTATGGCCAATGCGGCTTTCCGCGACGTGTCGTTCCTGTTGCGCCGTGCGCACAACGAACAGGTAGCCAAGATTTTGAATGACCCCGAAGCCAGCGACAACGACAAGTACGTGGCCCTGACTTTCCTGCGCAATGCCGAAGTGGCTGCCAAAGGTAAGTTGCCTTTGTGCCAGGATACCGGTACAGCGATCATCCACGGTGAAAAGGGTCAGCACGTATGGACAGGTTATTGCGACGAAGAAGCGCTGTCGGAAGGTGTGTACAAGACTTACACCGAAGAAAACCTGCGCTACTCGCAGAACGCTCCGTTGACCATGTACGACGAAGTGAATACCAAGTGTAACCTGCCGGCTCAGATTGACATCGAAGCTACCGAAGGCATGGAATACAAGTTCCTGTGCGTAACCAAGGGGGGTGGCTCGGCCAACAAGACGTATCTGTATCAGGAAACCAAGGCGGTGCTGAATCCGGCTACATTGGTTCCGTTCCTGGTGGAAAAGATGAAGACATTGGGTACAGCGGCTTGTCCTCCGTACCACATTGCTTTCGTGATTGGTGGTACTTCGGCTGAAAAGAACCTGCTGACCGTGAAGTTGGCTTCTACTCACTACTACGACGAACTGCCGACTACAGGTAACGAATACGGTCGTGCATTCCGCGATGTAGAACTGGAAAAGCAGGTATTGGAAGAAGCTTACAAGATTGGCTTGGGTGCTCAGTTCGGCGGTAAGTACATGGCTCACGACGTGCGCATCATCCGTTTGCCGCGTCACGGTGCTTCTTGCCCCATCGGTCTGGGTGTATCTTGCTCGGCCGACCGTAACATCAAGTGTAAGATCAACAAGGATGGTATCTGGATTGAAAAGATGGATTCCAACCCGGGTGAACTGATTCCGGAAGCGCTGCGCGAAGCCGGCGAAGGCGATGCCGTGAAGATCAACCTGAACCAGCCGATGGCCGACATCCTGAAGGAACTGACCAAGTATCCGGTGGCTACACGTCTGTCACTGAACGGTACCATCATCGTGGGTCGTGACATTGCACACGCCAAGCTGAAAGAACGTCTGGAACGTGGCGAAGAACTGCCGCAGTACATCAAGGATCACCCCATTTACTACGCAGGTCCGGCCAAGACTCCGGCAGGCATGGCTTGCGGTTCGATGGGTCCGACCACAGCCGGTCGTATGGACTCGTATGTTGACCTGTTCCAGAGCCACGGCGGCAGCATGATCATGTTGGCCAAGGGTAACCGTAGCCAGCAGGTAACCGACGCTTGCCAGAAGCACGGCGGTTTCTACCTGGGTTCAATCGGTGGTCCGGCTGCCATCCTGGCACAGAACAACATCAAGAGCATCGAATGTGTGGAATATCCGGAACTGGGTATGGAAGCTATCTGGAAGATTGAAGTGGAAGACTTCCCGGCCTTCATCCTGGTAGACGACAAGGGTAACGACTTCTTCAAGCAGTTGAAGCCCCGTTGCCTGGGTAGCTGCAAGTAAACGCTGCGTTGCTTTTGAAGGAAAAACTTACGATGAGGCTGTGTCTGTCCGTATGGGCTAGGCACAGCCTTTCTTTTTACTTAAATATCTACTTTATCTAATCATTGAAATCATGAAACATTGGATGACTCTCCTGGGACTGCTTTGCTTCGCTGTGGGCATGCAGGCAGCCTCTCCCATCCGCGGTCTGCTGGAACGCATCGACCCGGGTGCCTCGCGCAAGTTTATCATCGAAACCCAAAAGTCGGCGGTCGACTTCTTTGAACTCGACCAGCGGGGCGACAAGGTGGTGGTGCGCGGAAACAACGATGTCAGCATCGCTACGGGCATCAACTGGTATTTGAAGTATTATGCGGGCGTTCACCTGACCTGGAACGGAATGAAGGCCAAACTGCCCGATGTGCTGCCGGCTGTCGCAAAGAAGGAACGCCGCGAAACGACCATCCCTTACCGCTACGATTTGAACTACTGTACCTTCTCTTATTCCATGGCCTTTTGGGACTGGGAACGTTGGGAGCAGGAAATCGACTGGATGGCCATGCATGGCATCAACCTCTCGCTGGCGCTGACCGGTACCGAATCGGTGTGGCGCAACGTGCTGCTGAAGTTGGGCTATTCGCGCGATGAAGTCAATGAGTTTGTGGCCGGTCCGGCTTTCACGGCTTGGTGGCTGATGAACAACATGGAAGGCTGGGGTGGTCCGAATCCCGACAGCTGGTATGTGCGCCAGGAAGCCTTGCAGAAGAAGATCGTGAAACGCATGCGCGAATACGGCATCGAACCGGTGTTGCCGGGTTATTGCGGCATGGTACCTCACAATGCCAAGGAAAAGCTCGGTCTGAACGTATCCGACCCGGGCTTGTGGTGCAGCTACCGTCGTCCGGCTTTCCTGCAGCCCGAAGACGAACGCTTCGAGGAGATTTCTTCCTTGTATTATAAGGAAATGACGAAATTGTATGGCAAGGCTAATTTCTATGCCATCGATCCTTTCCATGAAGGGGGAAACACACAGGGTGTGAACCTGGATGCGGCTGGCAAGGCCATTATGAAGGCTATGAAGAAGACCAATCCGAAGTCGGTGTGGGTCATCCAGGCTTGGCAGGTCAACCCGCGTCCGCAGATGATTGAGAACCTGGAAGCCGGCGACCTGCTGGTGCTCGACCTGTGTAGCGAATGTCGCCCGCAATGGGGAGCTACCTGGTCGGAATGGTGCCGTAAGGAGGGCTATGGCAAACACGACTGGGCTTACTGCATGCTGCTGAATTTCGGAGGCAACGTGGGCTTGCACGGCAAGATGGATATCCTGATTGACGGTTACTACGATGCGAAGGCTGATGCCCAGGCTGGCAAGACCTTGAAAGGGGTGGGAATGACCCCCGAAGGCATCGAGAACAATCCGATGATGTACGAACTGGTGATGGAACTGCCTTGGCGTGCCGAACGCTTCACGCGCGAGGCTTGGCTCGACGATTATGTCTTTGCCCGTTATGGAGCCCAGGATGAAACGTTGAAGCGGGCTTGGCAGCTGCTGGGAGCGGGCATCTACAACAGTCCGAAGGAACTGGTGCAGCAGGGTACCCACGAATCGGTGTTCTGTGCCCGTCCGGGACTGGAAGTCTATCAGGTGTCTTCCTGGTCGGAAATGAAGGATTATTACCAGCCGAAGGAGGTCATGGAAGCAGCCCGTCTGATGGTGTCGGTGGCCGACCAATACCGGGGCAATAACAACTTCGAGTACGATTTGGTGGATGTGCTTCGTCAGGCGGTGGCTGAAAAGGGCCGCTTGCTGCAGAAGGCGGTTTCGGCTGCTTACCTGGCCGGTGACCAACCGCTGTTCCAGTTGGCCAGCGAACGCTTCCTGCATTTGATCGACCTGCAGGACAAGTTGCTGGCTACGCGTCCCGAATTTAAGGTGGGTGCCTGGATTGCCAGTGCCCGGGCCCTGGGTCACACGCCGGAAGAAAAAGACTTGTACGAGTGGAATGCCCGTGTGCAGGTGACTACCTGGGGAAACCGTACGGCTGCCGAACAGGGTGGCTTGCGCGATTATGCCCACAAGGAATGGAGCGGTCTGCTGAAGGACTTCTACGGCATGCGTTGGAAGGTCTTCTTCGACCACTTGTCGCGTCAGTTGGCGGGCGGTCCGGCAACCAAGATTGACTTCTATGCATTGGAAGAGCCCTGGACGCTCGACAAGAAGCCTTATCCGGCAGCGGCCGAAGGTGATTGTGTGACGGTGGCGAAGGAAGTGTACGAAGAAGTGTTCTAAACCGAAGAAGTGTTCTAAACCGGAACAAACCGATTTCCCATTCAGTCCGTATCCGCGATGAGGAGTACCTTATCCCGGATGCGGACTTTTTGGGTGCCGTTTTGGGAACGTTTGCAGATTTTGGGAACGTTCCCGCAATCGTTTGCAGGATTATATTCCTGAAAAACAGTCGATACGCTGAGACGGAATACTATTTTTGTGATAGAAAAACTCATACAACAAGTATCCACTTTAAATGTATTTTATCATGAAAACAAAAAGAAATCTAGTCGTCGGCATCGGTGAAGCTTTGTGGGATATTCTTCCGGAAGGGAAAAAGTTGGGAGGGGCTCCCGCGAATTTTGCTTATCATGTGTCGCAGTTCGGCTTGGACAGTAGGGTGGTCAGTGCCGTAGGCAACGACAAGTTGGGCAAGGAAATACGCGACAACCTGACTGAAAAACAGCTTCAGATGCTGTTGGAAGAGGTACAGTATCCTACCGGAACCGTGCAGGTGGAACTGGATCGCGAGGGAATTCCCTGCTATGACATCAAGGAAAATGTGGCTTGGGATAACATCCCCTTTACCGACCAGCTGAAGTCCATGGCCGAACGTACGGTGGCCGTTTGTTTCGGTTCGCTGGCCCAAAGAAATGTCGTGTCCAGAGAGACCATCAACACGTTTCTCAGTCTGATTCCCGACCAGAAAGGTATCTACAAGATTTTTGACATCAACCTGCGTCAGGGATTCTATACCAAGGAGATTATCTGCCGTTCCATGGAGCAATGCAATATCTTGAAGATCAATGACGAGGAATTGGTTACCGTCAGCCGGCTGTTCGGTTATCCCGGCATCGACCTCCAGGATAAATGCTGGATCCTGTTGGCCAAGTACAACCTGGAAATGCTGATTCTCACCTGTGGGGTCAATGGCAGTTATGTGTTTACGCCCGGCCATGTATCCTTTGTCGAAACCCCGCAAGTGGAAGTGGCCGATACGGTGGGGGCTGGCGATTCCTTTACCGCTGCCTTCCTGTCCGCCTTGCTGAAGAAGAAGTCGGTTCGTGAAGCCCATCAGTTGGCGGTGAATGTTTCCGCTTTTGTCTGCACGCAGCATGGGGCCATGCCTCACCTGCCCGAGCATTATATTTCCCGAGTGATTTGATGGTTATCCTTGTATCTGCTATGAAGAATGCGTGCTTTTTTTCGAAGACCCTCCTCCGTTGCCTCCTTTGCCTGGGAGCGATGTGGACTTGCAGCGAAGCGGATGCCCAGTTTCATCTGAAGGCGAACCTGCAGAACCTGCATCTGTGGAGAGGGATGGAAGTGACAGACGGTATGGTTTTGACCACTGATTTGTCTGTGACAGACCCCAGTGGAAAGTTCACTTTCGGTGTATGGGGAGGAACCAATACCAAAGGTTCCTACAAGGAGTTCAACCATTATGTCTCTTATGCCGTGAAGGGGTTTAAACTCGCTTTGTGGGATACCTACAATTTTTCACCCGGCGCAAGCTACAATAACCAAGAATACTTCAATTACCGGGCGCACGAGACCGGACGTTTCCTGGATGCGACTTTGTCCTACGATTTCGGTCCGGCGTTCCCGCTGCAATTCAGTTGGTCGACCATCCTTTTCGGACGGGACCGGGACAAACAGAACACCCAGAACCTCTATTCGACCTTTGTCTACGGAGAATATGCCGTTTACCGTCGCGACTCCTGGAAGGTAAGTACCGGTATCGGTGCCGCCTTTGCACTTCGTCCCGACCGCTCCCGCTCTGCTTCGGAAAGTGCGTATCATTTCTATGGCGAGACGCCCGGGGTGGTACACCTCAGTCTGCAGGCTGTCTATTCCCTGAAGGTATTCGAAAGGGATTTTCCAATCACCGTCATGGCCCTTTGGAACCCCCAAAGCAACCAGGGATACTTTCAGGCAGGTGTCCAACTGTTTTCGTTCTAGCGGACCGTCCTCAGGATCCTGTCAGGGAGTCTCCGGGGACGTGGTGCCCCGGGTACTGGATTCCCTGATTTTGATTTCCGCATTGAGCACAATGGAGCGGTGAGGAGATTCCGGATGCGCAATCTTTTCCAGAATCAGTTGTGCTGCATTTTTTCCCATCTCCACCAAAGGAGGTTCTACTGTCGTCAGCTGTGGATGTACGATGGTAGATAAATTCGTTCCGGAGAAGCTGGCTATGGCCACTTCCTCCGGAATTTTTTTCCCCAGGGTCCGCAAGCGGTTCATGCAGCCGATGGCCAGGGTGTCCGTGAACGCAAACACCGCATCGACCTCCAATTTCCGGCGGATCAGTTCGTCCGCAGCCAGGGCACCGTCTTCCAATCCCATTCCGCAGGGGATGACCCAACGCTCATCGTACGCAATGCCGAATTTGGCCAGGGCATCCTTGTATCCCTTGAAACGCTCCACCGAATTGTAGATATTCTCGTTCCCTTTCAAATGGGCAATGGTCTTGTACCCGCTTCTGATCAGGTTCTCGACCAGAAAGAAGGATTTCATATAGTCATCCACAATCACCTGCGACACTTCCAGTCCGTGCGGGATACGGTCGTAGAAGACCACGGGAATCCCGATTTCCTGCAGGCGGGCATAGACGTCCTTGTTCTTCTTGTAGCTGCAGATGCTGATGATGATTCCGTCCACCATAAAATGCTCCATCATCTGGAGGATTTCCTTTTCCTTTTCCGGGTTTTCGTCCGAACTGGCAATGATGACTTTGATGCCTTTCGGGTACAGGATGTCCTGAATGCCGTTGATGACGGTAGAGGCAAACGGGGTAACCATTTCCGGGACGACCACTCCTATGGTATTGGTATGGCCATACTTGAGGTTCGTGGCGACCGGATTGGGCTTGTAGCCCAGCTCCTCGGCCGCCTTCAGTACCAGTTCCCGGGTCTCGCGGCGTACGTTCTTGTCGTTGCACAGGGCCCTCGATACAGTCGATACCGAAATGGAAAGATGCTTGGCAATGTCTTTGATGGTGATGTGCTTCATGGTGGATTTCGGATTGTTTCCGCAAATATAGAATTTCTCGGTCATATATCCTATACGTTTGGGAACGTTTGCAGATTTTGGGAACGTTCCCGCAAACGTTTGCAGGCGGAAAGCCTTGAAAATAAATATTTTATTGAATGTGAAGCGCTATATTTGCCTCAGAAAGAAAAACGAAAGGCCTTTTGAGAAACGCATTACAATCCGATTATCAACATTAAAACCATTTATAGTCATGAAAACACAAGTGATTACTTTCAACTACCAGCGTGAAAACATTAAATCCGGTATCTTGCATTTTGGAGTAGGCAATTTCCATCGTGCACATCAGGAATATTATACCAATCTGCTTCTGGAAAACGAAGACCAGCAGCAATGGGGCATCTGCGGTGCCATGATTCTTCCGTCGGACGAACGTCTGTACAAGGCACTGAAAGGACAGGGCGGCAAATATACGCTGACCGTGTGTGGACGCAACGGTGAAGATGCAGCCTACGAACTGGGTGCGCTGACCGAACTCTATTGGGGGATGGAAGATGCTGAAAAGATCCTCAACAAGATAGCAGACAAGGATATCCGCATCATTACGCTGACCATCACCGAAGGAGGATACAATATAGAAAAGGCAACGGGTGAATTTATGCTGGATACGGAAAACATCCAGTACGACCTGGCGCACCGTGCCACACCGCGCACCGCCTTTGGGTATGTGGCCGAAGGACTCCGCAGACGTATGAAGGCCGGCAACGGCCCCATCACCATCCTGTCCTGCGACAACCTGCAGCACAACGGTCGTACCGCCCAGAAGGCATTTACCGCTTTCTTCCGTGCCCAGGATCCGGAACTGGCTGCTTGGGTCGATCAGTATGTTACGTTCCCCAACAGTATGGTCGACCGCATCACACCGGCTACCCGCCCCGAGGATGTGGAACGACTGAACCGGAAGAATGAAATGTGTGATGAGGCTCCCGTCTATTGTGAAGACTTCATCCAATGGGTCATCGAAGACCGATTCGCAGCGGGACGCCCGGCTTGGGAAAGAGTAGGGGTAGAGTTTACCGACGACGTGACGGCCTATGAAAACATGAAGCTCAGTCTGCTGAATGCTTCGCATACCTTGCTTTCCTATCCTTCCTTCCTCAGTGGATACCGCAAGGTGGACGATGCCATGCACGACGAAAATATCGCTAAGTTTGTCCGCCAGTTCATGGATATCGACATCACTCCCTATGTGCCGGCTCCGGGCAACACCGACCTGGAACTGTACAAGCAAACCTTGATTGAACGTTTCGGCAACCGTTCGGTCAGCGACCAGATTGCCCGTCTGTGCTTCGACGGTATCTCCAAATTCCCGGTATATGTCATGCCGAACCTGGGCAAGATGATTCACGACGGCGCCGATCTCACTCGCGTGGCTTACCTGATAGCTGCCTACCGTCATTACCTGAAATATAAGGTGGACGACCAGGGAGTGGCTTACGAAGTGGCCGAACCTTGGATGACCGCCGAAGATACCCAAGTCATCCAAAGCGAGGATGCCATGGACTTCCTGGGACTTTCCGCTTTCGGCAGTGTCGACCTGAAAAGCTCCGCCCCGTTCTGCAGCTTGTATACAGGCTTTGTAGCAGCCATTCAGGCAAACGGTGCCATGCATACACTGAAAAGCATCCTTTCGTAAGTAACTTGATTTCCAGAACCTGAATCCCAGAATACATGATGAATACACCGATTCGCTCGAATACCGGCAACAGCCTAGGGCCGTTTGCGGTACTGACCTTCATTTATTTCATTGTAGGTTTTCTCACGACGGTCAACGGACAGTTCCAGGCGCCCCTTACGGTTGCGTTTCTGTCCGAAGCTGTCGAACTGAAAAATACGTTGACCACGATGATTTCCTTCTTCTTCTTCCTCGGGTACCTGTTGAACGGTACCCTGGGCGGGAAATGGATCAACCGGGTAGGCTACAAGCGTACGCTGCTCCGCGCGCTGGCCGTGATGGTAGGCGGACTTGCCATGTACAGCCTTTCTTCGTGGATTGTCGTGAACTACGGCGACTGGAAGCTCGGCATCGGAACCGACCAGATTCCGTACGGCTATTTTGTCTTCCTTTTCGGCTCTTACCTGATGGGTACTTCTGCCGCACTTTTGCAGGTGGTCATCAACCCCTACATTGCCGCTTATGACCTTCCGGGCACCCAACCGGTACAGCGCATGAACATTGTTTGCGCCATCAATTCGTTGGGTACGACCGTTGCTCCTTTCTTCGTCACCGGAGTGGTCTTTGCCGGCGTTTCGCTCAGCCAGGTTACCCCCGACCAGTTGTTGGTTCCGTTCTTGCTCATTGCCTTGTGCATGCTGATTACGACGGGGGTTACCTCCCGATTGAGTTTGCCGGATATCCAGGGCACCAGAAGCTCCAATGCTTCCGCCCAGACCCGGAGCATCTGGTCGTTCCGCCATCTGACCTTGGGTGTCATCGCCATCTTCTTCTATGTAGGAACCGAGGTGTCGGTCGGCGTCAATGTCAATCTGCATGCCGTGGAAATGATCGAATCGGGCAAGGGACTCACCTTCTTCGGTCAAGAAGGGCTGGTCATTGCTGGACTGGATCTGGGTATTCCGGCGCTGCTGGCTACCCTCTATTGGGGCGGTCTGATGGTCGGACGTCTCTTCTTCAGCTTCTTCAAGCAGATCTCGCCTCGGGTATTGCTGGCAGGAACCACCATTGCGGCTTCGGTCATTATCCTGTTGTCCATGTTTCTGCATAACCTGTGGCTGCTGGTCAGTGTGGGACTGTGTCATTCCGTCATGTGGAGCTGTATCTTCACCTTGGCTGTCAGTGGTTTGAAGGAATACACTTCCCGGGCATCCGGCGTGTTCATGATGGGCGTATTCGGCGGCGCTGTCTTCCCGGTGCTGCAAGGGGTCTGGACCGATGTCCTGGGCAGCTGGCAATGGACCTGGACGCTGGCATTGGTTTGCGAACTCGTCATGCTGAGCTATGCGTTGTGGGGCTGCAAGATTCGGCAAAAGGACCTGGAAAACATATAAGCAAATTCCATGCAGGAATGCAAATGAAATGACCATAGAAATCAACTCAAAAAACAAATAAAAGATATGAAACTCACTGATTATATGACGGGGATCCAACACATCGGAATTCCCACCAACGATTTGGAAGCAACCAAGGAATTTTACCAGCGTCTGGGATTTACCATCGCATTGGAAACCGTGAACGGCGACGAAAAGGTGGCCTTTCTGCAGATGAAGGATCTGGTCATCGAAACGTACCAAAACGGACAGGCTGCTATGCAGTCGGGGGCCATCAATCATGTGGCCATCGATGTGAAGGATATCGATACCGTTTTCTCGCTGGTGCAGTCGCTGGGAGTGGAAATGGCCGACCACCAGGTCAACGGTCTCCCGTTCTGGGAAAAGGGCGTACGCTTCTTCACCATTGTCGGACCGAACCAGGAGCGGGTGGAGTTTTGCGAACGGCTGTAGCGGAATAAAGATTAGGGTTAGTAATACTGGTTAGGGATGGCTAGATTGGCAGAATGGTTGTTTTGTCAATCTAGCTTTTTCATTCGATAGGGTGATGGATACTTGCCCGGTTGGGACTGAATTCAGCCGTTTTCATGCCTCGATACAGAATACGGGCTGTAGTTCTTAGGTTAATAGATGTCCATTGAGTGAAAAGTAGGCTGAGCCTATTAAAAAAAGGAAGGAGCACGTTCCATTGAGAACTGCTCCTTTCTTTTTTTACATGCGATGCTTTCAACTATTTCGTTTTTGCATCACCATGATAACCACCTAACATCACGTATCCCCAAATCATCGGATTTGCATTAGATACTTTGTGCCAAAAATTTTTCATCGTTTTCATCATGTTATCCTTTCTTTTTTAGTTCTTTCTCAAGCGAACCTCGCGGCGGGCCATCGAACAATCTTTTTACAAGGTCTACTTTCAATCACTAATCTAAACTATATTTTACCTATATCATGATTGGTATTTCTTTTTGCTATGCAAATATACGCATTGCTAGATAAATATCTATGGATTTCGGTGAATATAAATCAAAAAGTTTTGTTTTCTTGATATAAATCATTAAAAGGATAATTTGTTTGTTCCTCGGTAAGCAATTTACATTTCTTTCTCAGAAGTCCAGGCTCAATTGTATCCAGGAAGGGGATTTTTTCTCTTCTTCTTTGGGATGGGAAACCGAGAGTCCCAACAGCCGGATAGCCCGATGCGAATAGTCCACTTCCTTCAGCAACTGTTTGGCTAAGGGGAGAATGGTAGCGAGGGTGGTCAGCTCTTCGGCTTGGGTCACACTCCGGGTAATCTGGGTGAAGTCGTGGAATTTCACTTTCAGGGTCAGGGTATTGCCGCGGAAGCCTTTCTTCTCCAGCCGACTGACCAGTTCTACCGCCACGTGATAGAGCTCGATGATGAGAGACGAGTAACGGCTGACATCTTGTTCCAGGGTGTGTTCGCAACCGACGGACTTCCGGATGCGTTCGGCTTCTACCGGACGCAGGTCGATGCCACGGGCAAAGTCGTAGTACACGGCTCCCATCTTGCCAAAGAGGTGGGTCAACGTTTCGAGCGATTGCATCCGCAGCTGGGCACCGGTGTGGATGCCGAGTGCATGCATTTTTCGGGCAGTGACCGGTCCTACGCCCCAAAAGCTTTCAACGGGTAGGGTGGCAATGAAGTCCCAAGCCTGGTCGGGATGGATGGTGCAGAGCCCGTCGGGCTTGCGGTAGTCGGACGCAATCTTGGCCAGGAACTTGTTGTATGAGACGCCGGCTGAGGCCACCAGGTGCAGGCGTTCACGCACCTTCTGTTTGATTTCCTTGGCAATGTCTACCGCCAACGGTATACCGGGCTTGTTCACGGTGACATCCAGAAAGGCTTCATCCAGCGAAATAGGCTCAATGAGGTCAGTGTATTCGTGGAAGATGGCATGCAGTTCGGCCGATACCTGCTTGTACACCTCCATGCGTCCGGGAACAAAAAGGAGCGAGGGGCAAAGGCGTTTGGCTTTTTGGGACGACATGGCCGAGCGCACCCCATAGCGCCGGGCTTCGTAGCTGGCGGCCGCCACTACGCCCCGTGCTTCGGCATGCCCCACAGCTATGGGTTTTCCCCGGAGTTCCGGATGGTCCCTTTGTTCCACAGAAGCATAAAAGGCATCCATGTCAATATGAATAATCTTTCGTTCGGTCATGTCGGTTGTCTTTCGGTAACAAAGTTACCGTTTTTTTTCGAGGGGCTTCACCCCATAGCCATTTCTGTTGCTGAATGCCGGAACAGGGAGGCCGTCGCCGGGTACCGGTTACACCTCTTCACATACCGCCATCTCCATGCCGTGGTACACCACGACGATGCGGTGCAGGGTGGTCGTTCCCAGACTGCGCTGCACCGTTTCGCTGGCGGCATAGGCCAGGGCCTGCCCGATGGCTTCTTTCCGCAACTGCTGCACTATCGCCTCAGAATCTTTCATCTTGGCGTACTTCAGTTCGATGATGTAGCTGTGTTTCATGTCGGGATAGACCTCGATGCGCGGCATCAGGAAGAGGTCGGCGTAGCTCGCTTGGGTGTCCTGTTCAGAAACGGGACGGTAGAAACGGTTCTGGGCGGTCAGGGCCAGGGTGAAGCCGTGCACAAAGGATTCGCCTTTCTGCTTGTCGCGCTGTGACGCATAGCGGTGCAGACTGTCTGCAATGTCGTCGAAGTAGGCTTTCCATTGGCCCCGGTAGGCCAATCCCTTGTACAGCTGGTTGCGGCGGTATTCGTCGATGCCCAGGTCGTTCTCTTGGTAAGTGTCGAGCAGATAGCCGTACAACTGTTCGCGGACCACCTGGTTGGGAATGCTCAGTTTGGTGTCTCCCTCCAGTGTACCGTCGATGGTGAGCATACCGAAGTAATATAGCAGGCTGACGAAGTTGTCGGGGTTCGTAATTTTCTCGGCGGGGAATCCGGTCTTCAGGTCGCCGGTGATGTAGCCCTGTTCCACGATGGTCTGGATGATGGAAGCGTCGTGGGCAAACGCACGGTCCTTGCGGATGAGCATCCGCAGCTTCTCGTAGTCCACCCGGATGTTCTCTTCCAGCATCTTCTTCGGCAGCTGTCCGCCGCTGCGGATGTAGTTGTCCAGGAAATAGAGCACCATGGTGCTGTTGTACATCGTGGTGTGTCCGTAGCTTTCTTCCGCGAAGCAGTAGTTGTCGTACCAGGGTTTCATCTTTTCGATGAGCTGGTCGGTGGTGTGGTGGAACGCACTGGGCGTGCCCGCACAGGCTTCCGCATAGTAATCGAGCATGGCGCGCACTTCGTTCTCGGTGAAGCCCGTCAGTTCGTTGAATTCGGGCGAGAGGCTGTAGTTGGTGCCGATGTTGAAGCCGCTGGTCACGTCATCCATGGTCACCGGACTCACGCCCGTGATGAACACCCGCTTGAGGGTTGTCTGGGTGCCGCTCTTGATGGTATCGAAGAATGTCCGCAGGTAGCCCGTGCCGTGGGTTTCACTTTGATAGTTGTTCAGGCAGTCGGAGCCCGATAGGATTTTGTTCGTGAAATGGTCGTATTCATCGATGAAGAGGTAGATGGATTGGTCCGTTTTGGAACATTCCTGAATCAAGAAATCCAACTGGTCCACAGCACCATTCCGCTGTTGCAACCGTTCCAGGATTCCTTCGGGCAGGTAGTCGCGGTAGACATCGCAGAAATACTCGAACCGGTTTCGGCAATGCGCATCCAACGCTTGCCGGTAGCTGTTCAGTTCGGCGTTGACTACAGCAAAGTTCAGGCGGATGACCAGGTACGAGTTGCGCTCGGGCGTAGGATGCTGCCCGATATACAGGTCACCGAACCACTGTTCGAAGTGGTCCTTGTCCAGCACGTCATAGTAATGGGCCAGCATGTCCATGGTCAGGCTCTTGCCGAACCGGCGTGGGCGGATGAAGAAGAAAAACTTGTTGGCTTTCTCAATTTGGTGGATAAAGGGGGTCTTGTCCACGAAATAGCAATTGCTTTCGCGGACATCGGCAAAGTTCATCATTCCGTAGGGAATACGCTTGCGTTGGGGCATCTGATAAGGTGTTGCCATTTTCATTCGTACGTACGTTCATTCTTTTCAAAGTTACTCATTCGGTAGGAGATGAGCAAACGGAAGCCGACTTATTTCATCGGCTTTACCGGCTTCACCCAATAGCCATTTCCGTTGCGGGTATGTACCCGTTGTCCCACCTGCGCCAGCAGTTTGCTGAAGGCGGCGGGTGAACAGTCGCGCAGCGCAGCCGGATTTTGGCTGCGTAACGACGTGTAGATTTGGGCGGCCGAGAGTAGATAGGCCCCTTCTTCGTTCGGTTGGGCAAAGGTGAAGGTTTCGCCGAGGAGGTCTTCGGCGGGTGTGGTGCGGTAGAAGGCCTCGTTGGCTTCCTGGATGGCCGTTTCCTCTTCCTTGCTGAACCAGGTACGTTCTCCCTGCTGGATTTCGTGTTTCAGCTGGGCATACAGTTGTTCATATTCGATGGGAGTGGTGCAATCGATCATCCCTTCCACTTCCACGCAGAGAAAGCGGCGGCTGCCGGTGCGGTCGGTGAGCAGGTCGCGGCGGTTGCTGGTGCCGATGAAGCTGGCGATGCGCGGCAAAGGTTCTCCGCTGTGCTTGTAGGCACGGCGGATGTGCAGACGCTCCAGCTGCATCAGGTTCTTCAGTTGGGGCATGCGGTTGGCCGGCAGGCGGTCGAACTCGTCCAGGTTGATGAGGCCGAAGCTGGCCAGTTTCTGCTCGGCACTGCCCGGGTTCGTCAGGTCGAAGCTTTCCGTGAAGTAGCGCTGTAGCGATTCGGGCAGGAGCATCCGGCAGAAGGTGGACTTGCCCAAGCCCTGCTTCGGGCTGACGAGCAGGGGTGCGACGCTGTTGGCCCGTTGGGTGGGGTCGTCGAAGTGCATCCACTGGGCGGTGGTAGCCAGCATCCAGCGGTGGAAGTACTTCACCCAAAGCGGCTGACGGCTCACCCGTTGGGCGAGGGGCGTAACGCGGTCCACCCCGTCCCAAGCGGGGAGGCGGTCCATATAATCGGTAAAAGGATGGTAGGCGGGAATGTTCGCCGAATCGATGTAGCGTTTCACGTCGCGGTCCCAACACGGGATGCCGGCCTGCAGCACCGACAGGCTGATGCTGTTCAGCAGGCGGTTGTCCACCGACTCGTATTTCACCGTATGTCTTTCGTTATCAGGGTATTCACCTGTTGATAACTTTTTTGAGGCATCGTTTCCCACCGGCAGGACAGCGCACTCCGTCTGGTCGGTCAGCCGGTTGTAGCGGAAAGCATAATGTTGGCGCAGGTAGTCCAGCAACTGTTGCAGGAGGGTCTGCTGGCGGCTGGGTGTGACCTGATTGTCAGTGGTTTTCGGTGAAGGGGTCGGAGAGGGCGTTGCCTGGTCGGTCGGTGCTGCCGTCAATGCGGCCACCTTCACCTCTTCGTTCTGTCCGTTCAGCCGGAAACAGAAGCCGTCGCCGAGGCCGGAAAGGGCAGCTTCATCGGCAGCCCATTTCACGGAAAAGGTGATTTCACCGTTGCGCAGCCAGACTTCCGCCTCGCCCTGCGGGAGGGAGGCACAGAGACGTTGGAGACCGGAAAACAGGCGGTCGTTCGGGTCGGCTTCGGAGGAGGAGGCGGCAGCGGAAGTCGGAAGCTGCTTGGCGTGCCAGAGACGCCAGAAAGAGGTGAAAAGGTTCATCGAATCATGTGTTAGGTTATACTTGTGCTGCTTGGCTTATCCCCGGGTGGGCTAGGTCGAAACCAGCCTACAAATATACAACATTCAGCAGCCAAAGTCAAGCCCCCCTGTGAAGTTTAATTCATGGTCATTCATACGGAATACGGAGTTCATCGAGGGCTTTTCCCGCTTCCTTTCACGTTTCACAGATGGGCCTTGATAATCAGGGTGAATGAGGTGAAACGTGAAAGGAAGGAAGTAGGCGGTAGGAAGTTGGCGGAAGAAAGTAGTTTGGTAGGTGGTAGGAAGTGGGGAGTAGGCAGTCGTGTGCAGTGTCCAGGATTTCAGGAGGAAGAATTGGGATGTGTCTACTGAATCCGTTCGGAAAATGAAAATCTGTCTATCCAATCCGTATGCAAGGACATTGTCCGGTATCTATATAGGGGAAAAGTCTGGAACGTATATAGGTGTGGGACAACACGTAGTAACGAATCGGTCTACACGTAGTAACGAATCGGCTCACACGTACTAACGTATCGGCCTACACGTAGTAACGTATCGGCTCACACGTACTAACGTATCGGCTCACACGTACTAACGTATCGGCCTACACGTAGTAACGTGTTTCGCATGCAATTTGTCGGAATTGATTTTCACTGTTCGAAATTGAGCGAATAATGACTATCTTTGTAGCATAGCTGAAAGAACAGCATCTAACTATAAACATCCATTAAGCATGAACCAAGCCCAATATAGCCGCCTGTTCTCCTTCCTGTTCAACATCGCCAACGATGTGCTGGTGCAGGCCTTCGAAAAAGGAGATTACAAAAAAATTACGTTACCTTTCATCGTGTTGCGCCGCCTCGACCTCCTGCTGGAGCCTACGAAAGAAACGGTGCTGAACTTCAGCCGGGCCGAAGAGTTTAAGATGATGCCCGAAGAGAGTCAGGAGCAGCAGCTCTGTCAGCTCACCGGCTATCCGTTCTACAACACGTCTGCCTTCACCATGAAGATGCTGCGCTCGGAAACGGACAACACGCGCTTGCGTCAGAATTTCGAGGCCTATCTGGACGGATTCAGCACGCATGTGCAAGATATTATTGGCATGTTTGACCTTCGTCACTATGTGGACAAGCTGTCTGCGGCCGGTCGGTTGGGACTGCTGATCGAGAAGATGACGGACGAGAATATCAACCTGGGCTCCGCTCCGGTGATGGAAACGGTGCTGAATGAAGAAACCGGTCAGGAAGAACTGCGGGAAAAGCTGCCGGCACTGGACAACCACACCATGGGTACGCTGTTTGAGGAACTGCTCCGGAAATTCAATGAAGACTTCAGCGTGACGGAAGCCGGAGAGCACTATACGCCCCGCGACTACGTCAGCCTGCTGGCCGACCTGGCCATTCTACCGGTAGCTCCTACCCTCAAGAACCAGCGCTACAGCATCTACGACGGGGCTTGCGGTACCGGAGGTATTCTGTCGATTGCCCAGGAGCGCATCGAGGAACTTTCTGCGAAACATCACAAGCGTTGGACGACCGAACTGTTTGGTCAGGAACTGCAGCCGGAAACCTTTGCCACCTGCAAGGCCGATTTGATGCTGTCCGGCAATGCCACCAGCTTTACCTATCGCCAGAATGGTATCAGCCGGATGCGGTTTGCCAACGACAGCACCATCAGCCACGACGGTCATCCGGGCAAGAAATTTCACTTCTGCATCTCGAATCCTCCTTTCGGTACGCCATGGAAAGCGGACCTGGAGGAAATGGGCTGCGGCACGGACAAAAGCAAAATTTCTGACCCGCGTTTCTACGGAAAGATAGGCGGTAAGGAGGTGAGCTTTGTGCCGGGCATCGGAGACCCGCAGATGCTTTTCTTAGCCAACAACGTGAGCCGCATGATGGACGATGAGCAGGGCACGCGCATCGTGGAAATCCACAACGGCTCTTCGCTGTTTACGGGAAATGCGGACGGCGGTGAGAGCAACCTGCGCCGTTATATCATTGAGAATGATATGCTGGAAGCCATCATTGCCATGCCGGAGAATATGTTCTACAATACGGGTATCGGTACCTTTGTATGGATTGTGACGAACCGCAAGGAAGCATGCCGGAGAGGGAAGGTGCAATTGATTGATGCAACGGCCATCAAGACACCGCTGCGCAAGAACTTGGGCAACAAAAACTGTGAGACCAACGAGGAGAACCGACAGGCGATTGTGGACTTGCTGATGAACTTTGAAGAGAACGAGCAGAGCAAGATTTTTGACAACCGGGAATTCGGTTACTGGCAGGTAACGGTGGAACGGCCGTTGCGCTTGCGCGTCAACCCGGATGGGGACTTGACGGCGGGTAAACTGAAGGAAGCGGAAATCGCCACTTGCCAGGAGGCGATGAAGGCGGTATCTCCTGCTGTTCCGTTGAACGACTGGAACCAGTATGCCAAAGCGCTGGGACTGAAAGCCGCCTTGCTGAAGAAACTGCGTCCGCTGATTACAGAAGCAGACCCTACGGCTGTAGTAGTGAAAGGCGAGGTGGACCCGAACCTGCGCGACACGGAACAGATTCCTTTGCTCTACCCGGGTGGCATCGAAGCCTTTATGGAGAATGAAGTGCTACCCTATGCACCGGATGCGTTTGTGGATGAAGACAAGACGGTCATCGGCTATGAACTGTCATTCACAAAGTATTTCTATAAACCGGTGGAATTGCGCTCTCGCGATGCCATCGCAGCGGAAATCCGGGAACTGGAAGCCATGACGGATGGTTTGTTGAATGCTATTTTGGAGGATTGAGCATGAAGCGGTATAGTGAATATAAGGATAGTGGTGTCAAGTGGATTGGGGAGATTCCGGGACATTGGGAAATTACAGCTCTTAAAAGACACTGCAAGGTAAATACAGGTGGTACTCCACCAATGTCAGAATCACGTTTTTATGAATCTCCATCCATTCCTTGGTTTACCCCTGGAGATTTAAGCGAAGATTTAAAATTATCCGATTCTACAAGAAAGCTATCAAAAATAGTGATTAAAGAAGGTGTCTGCAAGCTATTTCCCAGCAATACAGTTTATTTTGTTGGTATTGGAGCTACAGTTGGTAAGGTCGGCTATTCAGAACATTCTGCCTATTGTAACCAACAGATAAATGCACTAATTCCATATGATATTAACTACAAATATCTGACATATTATCTTGTTTTTTTGTAAACCTGAAATTGTTAGAATTGCCAGTGCTTCAACACTCCCGATTATAAATCAAAGTAAAACAGGTAATAT
>AMCI01002433.1_pt1 | contig 33581 bp, 28 predicted proteins | sample 419838 | NCBI WGS metagenome assembly AMCI01 (sample SAMN01090643, study PRJNA158313) | gut metagenome
AGTCGCTGCCGCGTATTGCGAGCTTTATCGGCACGAGCAACCGCCGCGACTTGCTGACCGACCTCAGCGGCAGCCGCCGTTTTATCTGTGTGGAGGTGGACAAGCCCATCGATTGTTCCACACCGATTGAATACGAACAGCTGTATGCTCAGTTGAAACAGGAACTGGAGCAGGGTGTCCGCTGCTGGTTCAGCAAGGAGGAAGAGGGGAAAATTCAGCAGGCCAACCGCGCATTTTACCGCACGACGCCTGCCGAAGAACTCCTGGAGGGCGCTTTTTGTTTTGCTGAACCGGGGGAGGAGGGGGCTCATTTGTTGTCGGCTGCGCAAATCTACACCCAGTTGAAGAGCAAGCATCCGGCTGCCCTGCAGGATTGTACGCCGTTGGCCTTCAGCAAGTTGCTGGCGCAGGTGGGCAGGCGGGTGCATACAAGGTATGGCAATGGTTATTGGGTGAAGTCGGCTAGGTAACTCTTCCTTTAGTAGTTTCTATTGTCTTTTTCTGCAACATTGTTCACTTCTGCTTGAAAACTATCCTTTTTTGATACATTTTTCGCATTCTGTGAGCATTTTAAAGCTAAATAATATAATTTTGCGCTGCATTCTATTTAATTATTATTTATTTATAAACGTAATTTTATGAAAATGAGATTTTTATTTATTATCTGTATGGCTTTTGTTGCTTTGTCAGCTAAAGCTCAGATGTATGTAGGTGGTACGTTCAATATGACTCACGACGATAATGCTGATCGCACTGAATTTACTATTGCTCCGGATTTTGGATACAATTTTAACGAACAGTTTGCTGTAGCTGCTGAATTGGGTTTTACTCATTCTGATTCACATCATATCGATACCAATACGTTCTTTATCGCACCTTATGTGCGCTGGAGTTTCTTCCAAAAGGGCATGGTTCGCCTGTTCTTGGATGGTGGCTTAGGCTTTTCTACTGGTAAGCGTGATGGTTTTGACCGTAAGAATGGTTTTGAAATCGGTGCTAAGCCGGGTATTGCTTTGGAATTGACAAAACATTTGGCTTTTGTGACGAGGTATGGTTTCTTGGGCTATCGTGACGATTATAAATTCGACAACAGCGTGTCAGGCTTGAGTTTGAGTTCTGAAGATCTGAGCATTGGTTTCGAATTTTCATTTTAATAAATAAATACGGGCGGATGCCTGCGTCTGTGGACGGAATAAAGTAGTATGCTTCATACTACTTTTTTTATTCGTAAATTTTTTAATCAAATAAATAATTGGCTTATGAAAAAAATGGTAATTATGTGTATGGCACTGGCCTTACTGTTTTCAAGTGAGTGTGTGGCACAAGGATTGCATTTCGGTGTAAAAGGTGGTGTACTGGGCAATAAAGCTTCTGTGAGCGGCATGGATAGTCAGATAAAGGAGCGTAATTATACTGGCTTTCAAATAGGTCCGATGGTGCAGTATCAGACTGGCTTTTATGGATTTGTGCTCGATTTTTCTTTGCTTTATGCACAGAGAGGGGTTAAATTGACCAATAATGCCAATCACCGCAGTGCAAGTATAAAGACTCAGAGTATAGATATTCCTATCGAGGTGAAATGGGAGATGGGGCTGACTGAGAATTTTGATTTATTTTTGGGCCTGGGCCCTTCCTTTTCTTTCCTGATTGATAAGGATAACTGGGGGCGCGAACTGACTCATATTGCTGTGGATATTGTGGATAAGAATCTGCCATCTATGGGATGGCGTTCGGCTGAAGTCGGACTGAATCTGGGTGGAGGTGTGAAGTTGTTCAGACATTTGATGCTGAGCTGTTATTACAACATTGCTCTGACTCAATCGGCTAAGCATAATTTCAATGGCAACAAGCACGATGCTGTCGATCAGTTGTTTGACGGTAACGTGTTTGAATCCAAAAATAAATATTGGCAGTTGTCTTTGGCTTACATATTTTAGCTACGATGCGTTTCTATATGTTCATACTGCGCTTTCTCAAAGGTAATTTTGTGCGCTACTTTGTCCTGTTTTTTATCTTTATTTCCATTGTAGCGGTCATCGCCTCTTCGTTTGATGAAATGGCGCGTTATAAAATACCTTTGTTTGGCGTAACTTATGTTTCATCGTTTGTCTTTTTGGTGGAGTATGTAGCCCGCATTTTTTCGGCACCGGCTCTGTATCCAAACAAGGGGATTCTGATGGCACGTTTCAAGTACGTGTTTTCATTCTACGGGTTTGTGGATTTTGTGGCTGTATTGCCTTGCGTGCTGGCTTATATTTATTGGAATACATCGGTGGTACATATCATTATTTTGCCGTATATCTTTATTATTTTTAAGCTGTTACGTCACTCTAAGTCGTTCCGGTTTATCGGGAAGGCGCTTTCTTCGGTAAAGGAGGAATTGGTTACGGCCTATACAGCTTGTTTCATTATGGTGTGTTTTTCAGCCATTTTGATGTATTATATTGAGCGTGGTGCACAACCGGATGCTTTCCGTAATATCGGTGATGGCTTGTGGTGGGCTGTGGTCACGTTTGCAACAGTAGGTTACGGGGACATTTATCCTGTGACGATGTTAGGTAAATTGCTGGGAAGTATTATCAGTATGATTGGCATTGCTATGATTGCTATTCCTACCGGTATTATCAGTTCGTCGTTTATCAGCATCATACAAAAGAAAACGAACCAGAAGGAAGAGAATGAAAGCGGAGATGAATAGAACTTTTTGAAGTCATGATAAACAAGAGGATGCAGATCATAATGGAGTGATGCATCCTCTTGCTGTTTTATCGGTTGTGGTTTTCTTTTTTTTGATTATGCTGTGTGTTTGTAATTTCAAACCGAAGAACTGATATTCCAATTGGAATCGAATTCGGAAGAGATTACATCGGAAGAAAGGGCAGATGCACTGAAGGCGATTGGCAGATATTATGGTTTGGCTGCTAAGCAGGGATTGAAGGAGGCTGCCGACGTGGCGAGTGAGGTTCTGAAATCATTGCCTGTCTTGATTGAAGGCTTTACCGATGCTTTCGAGGAAGAATGAGACATGGATAGGCATCCGAGTAGCAGTTTTATTTTGTTGTATAACAAAAAAAAGAGCGTTCGGGAGATGAACGCTCTTTTTGCGAAACAAGGGCTTTACAAGTATAGCATTCAAAAACGGAATGTCTTACCATGGATGACTGTACTCTCTAAGTTTCTATATTCATCCCATGCTTACGCATATCTTTCACTGCACGTTTCTGTCTGTTGCATGTGTGATTAGGAGTGGTGGTGGCACACGTGACCGTCTTCTCCTTCATGGTGGTGACAGCCTTCACCGGAATCTTTCAATTCGCCTTTTAGATAAGCGTGAGCTACATCCATGATAGGACCGGAGCAGCCTCTTATTACTTGGATGTGATGAGAAGTCAGCACATTCAAGGCGCCAGTTCCCATGCTGCCTGCTAGCATTACGTTCACACCCATTTCTTCTAATTGGCTGGCAATGTTTGATTTACAGCCACAGCCTTGTGGGGAGGGAATGGTTTCACTGCTCAAAATTTGATTATCCTGGCCGATAGTCAGTATGGTGTAAAATTCACAATGTCCGAAGTGGTTATCCACTTGGTTACTTCTGGTTGGAATAGCAATTTTAGTCATAATCATTTTTTTTTCTATATTATTAATATTTTTAATATGTGTTTCAATTTCTAGGTTCTTGCAGATGGGGCACATGATTGCCTGTGTTTCTATACCAGGGCGGATGTTATTGAATATCAGGTTACAGTTGGGACAATAGAACCATCTGTCAGTTGTATAGGCAGATCCGCCTTCGATGCTGAGTGTAAGTCCGCGTACCAATGATTCGGCAATCTTTTGTCTGGCCTGGTTGTAGATTCGGCTAAAGGTGGGCCGGGATATTTCCATGGAGCCAGCTGCTTCCTGCTGTGTCATCATTTCGTAGTCACAGAGTCGGATGGCTTCGTATTCTTCGAAATGAAGAGAGATAACCTCTGTCTTTTTCCCTCTGGGATAAATGGGCCTGAACCCTGAGACTGGAGGTGTGTGGTTGACTTTTCGAATACTTTTAGGACGTGGTGACATAATGATATTCAGTTAATTGGATGCAAAGATAATGAACATTTGTTCAAAACAAAAGGAATGGATACAAAAGTTTGAAAAATAATTTGGCTCTTCTGTGATTTAGTTGAAAAGGGCTTTTTCCTGTGGATAACATTCTTTTAGTTCACAAAAAATAAATATGTATAATGCTATTTTAGATCTATTATTAATCAGTGATATATAATGTATATAGGGCATTTGACATGTTCCCTTATCTTTGTATCGCCAAATATAAAGTTAGAAATCTAAGTCGAAATACCCTATTGGGGCAAATTTATCTTTGATTCGAGTTGGTAAATGAGTACTGCAAATAGGATGCATATGTGGAACGGTAGGCCGTAAGTGACAAGGTACTGAGTATCATCCATCAAGAGATATGGGTGGCGGAACAGAAGGGTGTAATAGCAAAAAAGACCGCCAAGAGTGGAAGCCTCTCAACAGTCTAAAATCTTTGTCTAGTAGCGGGACCCGGGATTGAACCGGGGACCTCATGATTATGAATCATGCGCTCTAACCAGCTGAGCTATCCCGCCATCGTCTGCTATCGTTTGTTTCTCGATTGCGGGTGCAAAGATAGAGTTTTTTTTATTACCTCCAAAATTTTCCGACATTTTTTTGAGAAAAAATCTTCAAAAAAGTGTATTCTCTCCTTTTGAGGGCTTTGCTGCATTTCTTTGGTTGCAGATTTATTGAATAAAGTGAGGTTTTTATAGGTTGTATTTAGAAAAAAGTATTTATCTTGGCACACACAAATAATCCAGATTACTATGAAAAAGAAAAAGATTCATTTGGAGTACTTATTGAGCGCAACTTCTAAAAATATTCTTTGGGGAGCCATCAGTACACCTGCCGGATTGGAGGAATGGTTTGCCGACAAAGTGGTGTCTGATGATAAAACGGTGGAATTTTCTTGGGGTAAGTCGGAACAGCGGGTGGCGGAGATTATTGCTATTCGTGCTTATTCCTTTATCCGTTTCCGCTGGAAAGAAGATGAAGGAGAATGCTATTATTTTGAAATGAAGATGACGTATAATGAATTGACCCATGCTTATGTGTTGGAAGTGACGGACTTTGCAGAGCCGGATGAGGTGGATGATATGAAAGAGTTGTGGGATTCGCAAATCATTAATTTAAGAAGAACTTGTGGTTTTTAGTTAACTTTCAACTAAAAATTTTCGATGATACTTTTTTTGTGCTAATTTTGCGTCTTTAATGCATGAACCTATTAAGATGCTACGCATAAAGAAATTAGATATATTTATAGTAAAGAGTTTTTTAATGCTCTTTATCGGCACATTCTTCATTTGTCTGTTCATTTTTATGATGCAGTTCCTATGGAGATATGTGGATGAGTTGGTCGGAAAAGGATTGGAGATGAGCGTGCTGGCTCAGTTCTTCTTTTATTCAGCTTTGACACTGGTGCCTGTGTCCTTGCCTTTGGCTGTGCTATTGGCTTCTCTCATTACTTTCGGTAACTTCGGCGAACGGTATGAACTGCTTGCTATGAAGGCTGCGGGTATCTCATTACTCAAAATCATGCGTCCACTGATTGTGTTTGTCTGTGGAGTGGTGGGGGTCTCTTTTTATTTTCAGAATGTGGTGGGACCGATTGCAACTGCCAAATTAGGAACTTTGGTTCTTTCCATGAAGCAGAAATCACCGGAACTGGATATTCCGGAAGGGGTGTTCTATTCTGAGATTCAGGATTATAATCTGAAGGTGGCGAGGAAAGACCGGAAGACGGGTATGCTCTACGATGTGCTGATTTATGACTTGAAAGAGGGATTTGACAAGGCACGTGTGATTTATGCTGATTCCGGACGGTTGGAAATGACAGCCGACAAGCAGCATCTCTGGCTGCATCTGTATAGCGGTGATTTGTTTGAGAATCTAAAGGCGCAGAGTATGAAGTCGCAAAATGTGCCTTATCGCAGGGAGTCATTTAGGGAAAAGCATACGTTGATTGAATTTGACTCTGACTTCAATATGGCCGATGAAAGTATCATGAGCAATTCGTCTGGTGCCAAGGATATGAAGATGTTGCAGACTTCCATCGATTCGATGAGGGTGGTGGGTGACAGCATCGGCAGACAGTATTACCGTGAAATGGCCGATGGCAATTTCCGTGCTTCTTATGGTTTGTCCAAGGAGGATACGGTAAAAATCAGACAGGCCGATTTGCTGGCATACAATGTGGACAGTCTGTATCAGATGGCTTCTTTGTCGCAAAAACAAAAGGTTATATCCTCTGCTGTGAGCCGTGCCGAGGGTACAAGCAGTGACCTTACTTTCAAGAGTTATACGATGGAACGCAATGATTACAGCATCCGTAAACATCGTACGGAATGGCATAAGAAAATTACGATTTCGCTTTCCTGTCTGCTCTTTTTCTTTATCGGTGCTCCGTTGGGCGGAATTATCCGCAAAGGAGGATTGGGCATGCCGGTAATAGTTTCGGTGCTGGTATTCATTATTTATTATATTATAGACAACACGGGGTATAAAATGGCCCGCGACGGAAAGTGGATTGTGTGGATGGGGATGTGGACCAGCAGTGCCGTGCTTGCTCCGCTGGGATTTTTCTTGACGTATAAATCAAACAAGGATTCGGTGGTATTGAATGCCGACGCATATATCAACTGGTTCAAGAAAATTGTGGGTATCCGCAGTGTGCGTCATCTCTTCAAGAAAGAGGTGATTATTCATGACCCCGACTATACCCGTATTCCGGATGATTTGGAGCGGCTAAGCGCTCGTTGTCGGACTTATATGGAGCAGAACCGGCTGAGAAAGGCACCCAATTATTTAAAATTGTGGATGGCTGAAGAGAAGGATGATGATGTGGTGGCTATCAATGACGCTATGGAGGCATTGATTGAGGAGTTGTCCAACACGAAGTCGCCTTCACTGGTGGGTGTGCTCAATAATTATCCGCTGATTCCGGTTTCGGCACACATCCGTCCGTTCCGTATTCATTGGCTGAATATTCTGGCCGGACTGTTCATTCCTGTCGGACTCTTTTTCTATGTGCGGATTTGGATTTTCCGTATCCGTCTAGCAAAGGATATGGACCGGATTATTAAAACGAACGAACAAGTTCAATTCATGATACAGAAAATAAATAATTAGAATGTATGGAAAATATAAAAATGGATCGAATCGAAGAGGCAATTGACGATTTTCGTGAAGGCAAGTTTGTCATTGTAGTGGATGATGAGGATCGCGAAAATGAGGGTGACCTGATTATCGCGGCTGAAAAGATAACTCCTGAGAAAGTTAACTTTATGTTGAAGCATGCCCGTGGGGTGCTTTGTGCTCCTATTACGGTGTCTCGTTGTAAGGAACTGGATTTGCCTCACCAAGTGTCTGACAACACTTCGGTTTTGGGTACTCCGTTTACGGTGACTATTGATAAACTGGAAGGATGTACGACTGGCGTTTCTGCTTCCGATCGTGCCGCTACGATTCAGGCATTGGCCGATCCGTCTTCTACGCCGGTTACTTTCGGTCGTCCGGGGCATATCAATCCGTTGTATGCACAAGAGAAAGGGGTACTCCGTCGTGCAGGTCATACGGAGGCTACAATCGACCTCGCTCGTTTGGCTGGCTTGTATCCGGCAGGTGCCTTGATGGAAATCATGAGTGATGATGGTACGATGGCTCGTTTGCCTGAACTTCGTGCTATGGCCAATCAGTATGGTTTGAAACTGATTTCTATTCATGATTTGATTGCTTACCGTTTGAAGCAGGAGTCAATCGTGGAAAAGGGAGTGGAAGTGGATATGCCTACAGCAAGCGGTAAGTTCCGATTGATTCCTTTCCGCCAGAAATCCAACGGCTTGGAACATATGGCTGTCTTTAAGGGCACATGGAAGGAAGACGAACCTATTTTGGTACGTGTGCATTCTTCTTGTGCTACGGGTGATATTCTCGGTTCGCAGCGTTGTGACTGTGGCGAACAGTTGCACAAGGCCATGGAGATGATTGAGAAAGAAGGCAAGGGAGTGTTGGTTTATCTGAATCAGGAAGGTCGTGGAATCGGCTTGATGGAGAAGATGAAAGCTTACAAACTTCAGGAAAACGGAATGGATACGGTGGATGCCAACCTTTGTTTGGGGCATCTGGTGGATGAACGCGACTATGGTGTGGGTGCTCAGATTCTTCGTGAGTTGGGTGTACATAAGATGAGACTTATGACTAACAATCCAGTGAAACGAGTAGGCCTGGAGGCATATGGTTTGGAAATTGTGGAAAATATTCCTATTGAGACTGTGCCTAATCCGTACAATGTACGTTATTTGAGAACCAAAAAAGAAAGAATGGGGCATACTTTACATTTTAACAAGTAATTGCTCTGTATGTTTTCATATATCGATTATTGTTGCTTATTTTGTAACGATTTTCATGTAAAACAATTAAACAGGTATAAAAATGAATCAATTGTCCGATCGTTTGAATAGTTTGTCGCCATCAGCGACACTAGCTATGTCGCAGAAGAGTAGCGAACTTAAAGCTCAAGGGGTAGATGTGATTAATTTGAGTGTAGGGGAACCTGATTTCAACACACCCGACCACATCAAAGAAGCTGCGAAAAAAGCGATAGATGAAAACTTCTCTCGCTATTCTCCCGTTCCGGGTTATCCGTCTTTGCGTAATGCTATTGTTGAAAAACTGAAGAATGAAAACGGTCTTGAATATACAGCCGCTCAGATTTCTTGTGCCAATGGTGCTAAGCAGTCGGTTTGCAATTCTATTCTGGTATTGGTGAATCCGGGTGACGAAGTGATTGTGCCTGCTCCTTATTGGGTGAGTTATCCTGAAATGGTGAAAATGGCTGAGGGTACACCGGTGATTGTTTCTGCAGGTATCGAACAGGACTTCAAGATTACACCCGTACAGCTGGAAGCTGCGATCACTCCGAAAACGAAAGTGCTGATTCTGTGTTCTCCTTCTAATCCCACAGGTTCGGTTTATTCTAAGGAAGAACTGGCAGGTCTGGTGGGTGTGCTAGTTAAACATCCGCAGGTGATTGTCATTGCAGATGAGATTTATGAGCATATCAATTATATCGGTGAGCACCAGAGTATTGCTCAGTTCCCGGAAATGAAGGAACGTACGGTGATTGTGAACGGTGTATCGAAGGCGTATGCTATGACTGGATGGAGAATTGGTTTCGTAGCCGGACCGGAATGGCTGGTGAAGGCTTGCAACAAGTTGCAGGGTCAGTATACATCAGGTCCGTGTTCTGTATCTCAGAAGGCTGCTGAAGCTGCTTATACTGGTTCGCAGGAACCGGTAAGGGAAATGCAGAAGGCATTCCAACGTCGTCGTGACTTGATTGTGAAGTTGGCAAAGGAAGTGCCTGGATTTGAAGTGAATGTACCGCAAGGTGCTTTCTACCTGTTTCCCAAATGTGACTCATTCTTTGGTAAGAGTTGTGGTGAACGTACGATTGCTAACTCGGATGATTTGGCAATGTATCTGCTTGAAGAGGCTCACGTGGCTTGCGTTGGCGGTGCTTCATTCGGTGCTCCTGAGTGCATCCGTATGAGTTACGCTACAAGTGATGAAAATATCGTTGAGGCTATTCGCCGTATCAAGGAAGCGTTGGCTAAATTACAATAAGGCTTTGTCTAGTGCCTGAGTGCGTCGAATGTCATACTACAGAGGCTGTCTTAGAATATATAAGAGATGGTCTCTGTTTTTTTATGTGCCGGAGCGTGGCTGGGGTGCTTGGGTTGCAGATATTTCTATAAAAAAGGCTGCTTCCCGAATGGAAAGCAGCCTATACCTTTTTCTAGATTGTATTATTCAGCCGGGTGGATAGCTTCAGACGGACAAACGTCAGCGCAAGTTCCACATTCTGTACACAAATCCGGGTTGATAGAATAGATATCACCTTCAGAGATAGCTTCTACAGGACACTCGTCGATACAAGTTCCGCAAGCAATACAATCGTCACTAATTACGTAAGCCATTTTCGTTAAATTTTAAATATTAGTACTAATTACTTCCGCAAAAATAAGGCTTTTATTGATTCGTTGTATTTTTCTGAGATTAAATTGACTTAATTTGTACGTCTTCTAAATAAGCAATCGCGTTGTTTATGGCATATTTTTTCGTATTTTTGTGCTCGAAATTATTAAGATATAGCGTATATGCCTTTAAATTTACCAGATAAGCTGCCTGCGATAGAGCTACTTAAGGAGGAGAACATTTTTGTCATCGATACTTCCCGTGCTACGCGACAGGATATCCGTCCGTTGCGGATAGTGATATTGAACTTGATGCCGTTGAAAATTACAACGGAAACAGATTTGGTGCGTCTGCTTTCCAATACGCCGCTTCAGGTGGAGATTTCCTTCATGAAAATTAAAAGCCACACATCCAAGAATACGCCGATAGAACACATGAAGGCATTCTATACGGATTTTGACGACATGCGTCATGAAAAATATGATGGTATGATTATCACAGGGGCTCCAGTGGAGCAGATGGATTTTGAGGAAGTGACTTACTGGGATGAAATTACGGAAATATTCAATTGGGCCCGTACGCACGTCACTTCTACGTTGTATATTTGCTGGGCGGCTCAGGCGGGATTGTATTATCATTATGGCATACCTAAATATCCGTTGGATAAGAAGATGTTCGGTATTTTTAAGCATCGGGTGCTATTGCCTTATCAGCCTATTTTCCGTGGATTTGATGATGAGTTCTATGTACCTCATAGCCGTCATACGGAGATTCGCCGGGAGGACATTCTCAGTAAGCCGGAGCTAACGTTGCTTTCAGAGTCGGATGAAGCTGGTGTGTATATGGTGATGGCGCGGGGAGGCCGCGAATTTTTTGTTACCGGTCATTCAGAATACTCTCCTTATACGTTGGATACGGAATACCGCCGTGATCTTTCCAAGGGATTGCCGATTGAGATCCCCCGCAATTATTATGTGGATGATAATCCGGACAAAGGCCCGTTTGTACGTTGGCGTGGCCATGCCAACTTGTTATTTTCTAATTGGCTGAATTATTTCGTTTATCAGGAAACTCCTTACAATATTAACGATATTCGATGATAAAACAACGTAATATAGAACTGCTGGCTCCAGCAAAGAATTTGGAATGTGGCATGGAAGCTATCAATCACGGAGCGGATGCAGTGTATATCGGTGCTCCGAAATTCGGTGCCCGTGCAGCTGCTGTCAATTCGTTGGAAGATATTGAAGCGCTGGTGCAGTATGCACATTTGTATAATGCCCGTATTTATGTGACAGTCAATACCATTTTGAAGGAAGAGGAACTCCATGAGACGGAGGAGATGATACAGGCTCTTTATCGGATAGGGGTGGATGCATTGATTGTGCAGGATATGGGTATTACTCAACTCAACCTTCCGCCTATTCCTCTTCATGCCAGTACGCAGATGGACAACCGTACTCCGGAGAAAGTGAAGTTTCTTTGGGAAGCCGGATTCCGTCAGGTAGTACTGGCCCGCGAATTGTCGTTGCGAGAGATTGCTAAGATACATGCTGCCTGTCCGGAAACTCCTTTGGAAGTTTTTGTGCACGGAGCTTTGTGTGTGAGTTACAGTGGTCAGTGCTATGTCAGTCAGGCTTGTTTTGGACGTAGTGCTAACCGTGGGGAATGCGCTCAGTTTTGCCGTTTGCCTTTTAGCTTGGTGGATGCAGATGGGAAAGTGATTGTGAAGGACAAGCACTTGCTTTCCTTGAAAGACATGAATCAGAGTGACGAACTGGAGCAGTTGCTTGATGCCGGTGCTTCTTCGTTTAAGATTGAGGGGCGTTTGAAGGATGTTTCGTATGTGAAGAATGTGACGGCGGCTTATCGTCAGAAACTGGATGCTATCTTTGCCCGTCGTTCGGAATATAGACGGGCTTCGTCGGGTACGAGTCGGTATGCATTCAAACCGCAGTTGGACAAGAGTTTTAACCGTGGCTTTACTCATTATTTTCTGCATGGGCGTGATAAAGATATCTTTTCATTCGACACTCCCAAGTCGTTGGGAGAAGAAATGGGTACTGTAAAGGAAGTGCGGGGCAATTATCTTACAGTGGCCGGACTGAAGTCGTTTCATAATGGCGATGGAGTGTGTTATATGGATGAGCAAGGACGTTTGCAGGGTTTCCGGGTGAACCGGGTGGACGGCAACAAACTTTATCCGCAGGAAATGCCCCGTGTCAAGTTGCGTACAATTTTGTATCGCAATTATGATCAGGAGTTCGAACGGATTCTGGGACGGAAATCGGCTGAACGTAAATTGGCTGTAGATTTGCTCTTGGCCGACAATGAGTTCGGCTTTTCACTGACGCTGACGGATGAGGACAATAACTGCGTGACGTTGACACTTCCACGAGAGAAGGAACTGGCTCGTATTCCGCAGACTGATAATTTGAAAATCCAGCTGGCCAAATTGGGCAACACACCTTTTGAAGCTCGAGAGGTGACTGTTTCGTTTGCTCAGAATTGGTTTCTCCCAGTTTCGGTGCTGGCTGATTTTCGTCGACAGGCGGTTGATCAGTTGATGATTGCCCGCAAAATCAATTACCGCAGGGAAATTGCCGTGTGGAAGCCTACTCAGCATGCTTTTCCTCAAACTACGCTGTCTTATCTGGGAAATGTTATGAATACTCGGGCTGCTTCGTTTTATCATGAACACGGGGTGCAGCGTATAGATATGGCTTATGAAAAAGAACCGGTAGAAGAAGCGGTATTGATGTTTTGCAAGCATTGTATTCGCTACAGTATGGGATGGTGCCCGGTGCATCATCGGGTGCGTTCACCCTATCAGGAACCTTATTACTTGTTATCCAATGATGGTAAGCGTTTCCGGCTGGATTTTGATTGCAAGTATTGTCAGATGAAAGTTGTTGCGGAATGAGGAAGCCAAACAGATACTTTTTATTGCATGTAGGAGGAAGGAAGCGTGTCGTATACCGATGGGGAATGGCGGTTCCTCTCATTTCTATGGCGTGTCTGTTGGTTCTTTCATTGCTTTTGTCTGCTTGCCATTATCCCCGTCTTGATCTCTCTTCTTCTGATTTGCCGGAAAAGACAAAGGATTCTTTGGGGTATCTATATGAAAGGCATTATACATGGAATACGAATCTGGAAGTAATGGTCGATTCTGTGTCTTTGGTTTGTCCGCCCATTAAAGATACCTATGTTTCTCTTTATCAAGGTGATAGGGTGGTAGTGGCCGAATTTGCTGTTCATCCGGCCGATACGGTGGATAGTATTTGGGTGAAATTGGCTCATACACAGGAAAAACAAGGTTGGATACGGGAGTCGGATTTGAAACAATCTTTTGTTCCTGCCGATAGCATCTCGCAGGTTATTTATCTGTTTGACCATACGCATGTTTCTTATTTCATAGCTATATTGGTCTTGTTTATAGGGGCGTATCTGATTCGGAGCATTTGGTTCAAGCAGTTGAAGTTGGTTTATTATAATGACATTGACAGTATTTATCCTCTTTGTCTTTGTCTGCTGATGGCATTTAGTGCCACTTTGTATGAGTCTATGCAAGTTTTTGTGCCTGAGACCTGGGAACATTTCTATTTTAATCCTACGCTGTCGCCTTGGGGAGTTCCTTTGGTTCTTGCTGTCTTTTTATCAAGCATCTGGCTTTTTCTGATTGTATTTTTGGCTGTAGTAGATGAACTGTTTCGTTTGCTGCTTCCCGAAGCGGCTCTTTTTTATTTGCTCGGACTGATTTGTGCGTGCATTTTTATTTATTTCTTTTTTATTTTTACAGTGCACTTTTATGTAGGCTATCTGTTTTTTCTCTTTTTCGTGTATTTCTGCTTCAAAAAGATGGTCCGCAGTTTAGGAAAATATCCTTTCCGCTGTGGTAATTGTGGCGAAAAAATAAAGGAGAAAGGTCAATGCCCTTATTGTGGTGCTATTAATAAATAGTTTTTTATTTATCGTGTTTTTCTATGAACATCAGACTGACTTGTTTGGAAGAACTTCCATTATTAATGGAGATGTATGAAAAGGCCCGTGCTTTTATGCAGGCCACAGGTAATGTCCATCAATGGGTTAACGGGTATCCTTCTGAGGAATTCATCCGACAAGAAATAGAGGATGGACATAGCTATGTGTTTGTAGATGAACAAGGTACCCTGTTAGGTACGTTTTGTTTCATTGTCGGAGAAGACCCTACTTATGCACGGATTTATGAGGGGGCTTGGCTGAATGATGAACCGTATGGAGTAGTGCACCGGCTGGCGACGAATGGTATTCAGAAAGGAATAGCGGATGCTTGTTTGGACTGGGCTTTCCGGCAAATGGATAATATTCGGGTGGATACACATCAAGATAATAAAGTGATGCAGCATATTTTGGAGAAGCATGGCTTTCAGCGTTGTGGAATTATTATAGTGAAGAATGGCACGGAGCGGATTGCTTTTCAGAAAATGTTATAGTATTCTTTTTTAAAACGAAATCAGCCTCGCTACAGTTTGTTTTTAGTGGCGGAGCTGATTCGTTCTAACAATAAAGAGTGGCTATGAGTTTAGAAACGGCAGCGGAGGTCGACTCCGAATTGAATGGGACGTCCTTCTTGTTTGAAGCCTCTGTTCATTGTTTCAAAGTAGAAGGTTGCATAGTCCTTGTTGAGCAGATTTCGTGCCCAGAAACTGATGCTGGCATTTCCTTTTTCTACATTGACTCTTCCGTTGAGAGTGCCGTAGAAAGCTTGGCTCACATCATTTCGTTCAGTCCAGTAGATTCGTCCGGCTGCATTGTAATTGGCTTGAAGCACAATGCGGTTGATAAACGTATTCGTCCGACAGTTGATGCTGTATTCGCCACCGATGTTTAAGGTATGCTTGGGAACAAACGGAATGTATTTGCCGTTGTAATCGGCCTTCACTTGCAAATTCCCGTTTTTATCTTTGGTATATTCCACATAGTCGGTAAAGGTGGCATAGGTGTATCCGTAGTTGGCATGCATACTTAGTCCTTCCGTTAGGCTGGCACGGAGGGCGATTTCTCCCCCGTAGCTACGGCTCTTTCCGGCATTCAAGGTTGTACGTCCCAGTCCGCTGGCAGCAAACTGTGAAATCTGCTGGTCGTGCATATCCATATAGAAAGCGGACAGATCGGTCCAAAGTCTGCCTTCCCACAGGGTGAGATGGCTGCCCATTTCATAGTTCCACGAGTATTCCGGCTTGTAACGCGTGGCATCTTTTACATCAGGAACATTGTTTTCGGGGGTGAACTTATCAATCATCGGCGCAAAAGGTGCGAATTCTTTGCTTTCTTTAATTGCTTGAATCATCGCGTTCTTCAGTTTGCCACTGATTAAATCCGAAAACATCTGTACGTTGTATCCTCCCGAACGGTATCCTTTGGACACGGTGGCATATACGCTGTTGCCTTTCTTCCATTCGTATTGTAAGGCAAACTGGGGGAGCAGTTGCAGATAATCGTCGGATATCTTTCCGTCATATCCAGCTTGTGCCAGCAGGTTTCTAGCTTCTACTGATATAGATGGCTTAGGTGGACGTCCTGCCATTTTCATGCTGAAGTTGAAATCGGTAGGGTCACTCAATGATGTGTAATTCAAGTGCATTTTTTCGTAGTCCAAGCGTAAACCTACAGTCAATGAAAGACCTTTGATAAAAAGGTTGTTCAGGGTCGACTGGTGGAAGATGGCTGCATTCCAGATAGGGGTGTCGAAATCACCGCTGACCAAGAGCGAGGAGTTGTTGACTCCTAAATGTAGTTGGGGGGCCTTGGGAGGCATGTTGGCAAATATTTTGTTTACATTTCCTTCAATGATGCCTTTGATTCCGTCTTCCCAAAAGGTAACTGGGCCGCGTGTGTTGAGTGTCTGATATAAGCCGAAGGCACCGGTGGCCCACTGCCAGCGTTTGTTGCCTTTCGACTTGAAGATGATTTCCTCCGAAAGGGTATTTGATTTCTGCTTTTGTTCCAAAGTGTAGATGGTCTTCTCGGTGAAGTCCTGATCTAAAAACATGCGGTCGTTCAGGTTTTGATAGCCTGTGACGGCGCTTAAAACGAAATGTCGGGCTTGGTATTCTAGGTTTACACCGGCATTTAGTAGGCCACGTCGATAGCTGCTCCGTTCGTTGTAGGCTATATGTCCGATGTAATCTGCACGGTCTTCCGCCATTTTCTTATCAGATAACGCGGAAGGAATGATGCCGGTATATTGGTAGGGATAGCCTCCTTGGTCGCTGTATTCATAGTTCAGCGTCATGTCTACTTTCAAGTTGGAGGTGGGTAGATAGATGGCTCGGATACGGCCACCTCCTGCATGGCTCTTGTCTATCTTTTCGCTGTTTCTTGCTGCATTTTCAAAGAAACCTCCGTTATATTCGTAGAAACCTCCGGTAGAAAATGCAAATTGGTTGGAAATGCGGTGGTAATGGGTGAGCGATGTGTTGTATTGGTTGTGGCTGCCTGCTCCCATACGAATATCGGTTCCTTGGTAAGTAAAGGGCGATTTGGTGTGCACCTTGATGAGTCCGCCCATGGTGTTGCGCCCGTAGAGTGTTCCCTGCGGTCCGCGGAGTGCGTCGATCCGCTCGATGTCTGCATATTGAAATCGAATGCGGATTTGTCAATATAGGGGATATTATCTACATATAGACCGACCGAGGGCGTGTTGATACGTGAGCCGATGCCGCGGATATAGATGGAAGTTGTCAGTTTGGAACCATAGTCGGGGATAAATAGGTTGGGTACTACCCCTGTGAGGTTTTTTACTGAGTTCACCTGATTGGCGCGCAGGTTCTCTTGAGATAAGATGGTGGCTGCCACCGGCAATTCGCGGAGTTTGCGGTTTTCTTTGGGGGTAGCAATAACTACTACCTCTTCCATATCCACTACTTTCAGAGAGTCTTTTGTCAATTCTTCAGCTCCCGCATTTCCTGTCGTCAGGAGGACGAGAGCCATCATCATGTTCTTCGTTTTCATTCGCTTTTTATTTCTTGCTGCAAAGTAACAGTAAAAAGAAAAAACGGGCAATCCTCATTTATTAGGATTTCATTGAAAACGGGACTGGAGCAACGGGAGAATGCTTGGGTAAGACGGCTATTTTTTTCAAATCTGGTCGGCTTCTACGTATCCGTTCATGACGGCATAGATGGTGAGTCCGGAGACCGATTTGATGCCGAGTTTCTCCGTAATGTTTTTGCGGTGAGTGATTACGGTGGTCAGACTGATGTTGAGCCGGTCGGCTATTTCTTTGTTGATGAGTCCCTTGGTGATGAGTACAAGCACTTCGATTTCGCGGGTCGACAGTAGAGGGGGGGATTGCATAGCGGGAGGCATGGCCGATATTTCTTTGCCGGGGTAGCCGTGATGATGTGCGTGTTGATGTAGTTTTAAGATGTTTTTCACCAAGATTTCTTCTCTAGCAAAGATATCGAGTGTGGTTACACCCGACAACTGAAACTGAGGACTTTCTCCCGAGGTAAGTACAATGGTTTTTCGTTTTCTCGGGAGAAAGAACGTGTTGTGCTCCACATAGGTTTGCGCCGAGATAAAGTAGTGGGCATACATGTCGGGGGTATCATCTGTTAGTTCGTTGAAACTGCGGAAGATGCGTATGGTGGCCATGGGGATCATGTTTTCTATGATTCCCTTGAGACCCAGACAAGTCAGTGTGTTGGGTTCAATGATGGCTATTTCGGGTTGAGACTTCATGGATGGATGCATTGTTATTATAAATGGAGGTAATGGGCTACTGCTTCGGCACACCGTTCGCCGTCTACACCTGCAGAAACAATGCCGCCTGCATAACCGGCTCCTTCACCGCAGGGAAACAGTCCGTGCACAGTGACGTGTTGCAGTGTTTCTTTGTCGCGCACAATGCGCACCGGTGAAGATGTGCGTGTCTCAACACCAATCATGACCGCATCGTTGGTCAGAAAGCCGCGGCTACTCTTACCAAACTGCTGGAAACCAAGTGAAAGTCGTCTGCTGATGAAATCAGGCATCCAAAAATGAAGCGGAGAAGAGATCAGGCCGGGGGCATAGGATGATTCCGGCAGGTCGTAGCTCAGTTTTTTTCGGGTGAAATCGAGCATGCGTTGTGCCGGAGCTATCTGCTGTCTGCCGCCTTGAAGCCAGCATTGACGTTCCAGTTCTTCTTGAAAGTGAAGTACTGAAAGCAACTGTTGGTTGATGGTTGTCAGCTTGGCAGTGCACAGAGATGGGTTAAGTAGTAGCAACTGTTCGTTCTGTTTGGCTTTGGTTTCTTCTGCTATGCTTTGTTGCATGCCAAGGATATCTTCCGGCTGTATTTCAACCACCATTCCTGAGTTGCTCCATCGGGATCCGCGATTGGAGGGTGACATTCCATTGACAACTATTTGCTCCGGACCGCTGGCTGCGGGAACGATGAATCCGCCGGGACACATACAGAAACTGTATACTCCCCGTTCTTCCACTTGTGTGACAAAGCTATATTCGGCTGCAGGCAGGTACTTTCCTCTGCCTGTTTTGCTGTGATATTGTATCTGGTCGATGAGGTGAGCCGGATGTTCCAGACGCACTCCCATGGCAATGCCTTTGGATTCGAGTGTTACCTGGTGGGCTGCTAGCCAGCGGTACACGTCGCGGGCAGAGTGTCCTGTAGCTAGAATCACTGGGCCGAGAAAGGTTTCTCCAGTTTGGGTCTCAATACCTTTCACCTTTCCTTTTTCGATAATCAAGGCATCCATTCGAGTTTGAAAGTGAACTTCTCCTCCGCACTCAATGATGGTGGTGCGCATATTTTCAATGACACGGGGCAACTTATCTGTTCCGATATGTGGGTGAGCATCGGTCAAAATGGAGGTTGATGCTCCATGCTGGCAGAATACATTCAATATCTTCTCCACATTTCCCCGTTTCTTGCTGCGGGTATATAGTTTTCCGTCCGAATAAGCACCGGCACCTCCTTCGCCAAAACTGTAGTTTGATTCGGGGTTGATGGCATGTCTCCGGCTGATTTGGGCTAGGTCTTTTTTTCGGTCGTGCACATTTTTTCCTCGTTCGATGACAATGGGGCGCAGTCCCAGTTCGATGAGTCGCAGGGCGGCAAACAGTCCGCCGGGACCGGCCCCCACTACAATTACTTGCGGCTTTCCTTCTACTTTATTATATATAGTAGTTTCGTATTCATCTTCTTTAGGCAGTTCGTTGATATATACGCGTACTTTGAGGTTGATGAAAATGGTTCGCTGACGTGCATCTATGCTTCGTTTTAAGATGCGTGTTGCTTGGATATCGCGCAGATTAAGGCCTTTCTCTTGGGCTAGATAACTTTTTAGCTGCGCTTCGTTTGCAGCAATTTCGGGAAGTATGCGAAGTTGGTATTCTTGTATCATCGTTGTTGTTGGTCAATTAATTAATTAAACAAACTGAGATTTATTCGTTTCTGTTGGAAACTATCCGAACAATGCCCGGAAAGCTTCTTCTACTTTTCTTACAGGAATCAGTTCGATTTTCAACTTCTTTGTATCAATGCCTTGCAGATTGTATTTGGGAAGCAGAAAACGCTTGAATCCCAGTTTTTCTGCTTCTCCGATTCGCTGTTCAATCCGGTTCACCGGGCGGATTTCACCTGAAAGACCGATTTCTCCGGCCATGCAGACTTCCGGTTCGATGGCTGCATCCATGTTGGACGATAGGATAGCACTGATGACAGGCAGGTCGATGGCAGGGTCGTTCACCTTCAGTCCGCCGGCAATATTAAGAAATACGTCTTTCTGTGCCAGTTTGAATCCTACTCGTTTTTCCAGTACGGCTAGGAGCATGTTCATTCTTCTTAAGTCGAATCCGGTGGCCGAGCGTTGAGGGTTTCCATAGACTGCCGAACTGACCAGTGCCTGAGTCTCAATTAGAAACGGACGTATTCCTTCGATGGCCGAGGCAATGGCTACACCGCTCATGCCTTCATAATCCTGACTGAGAAGTAGTTCCGAAGGATTGCTGACTTGTCGTAGCCCGTCTTGTCGCATTTCATAGATGCCAAGTTCGGCAGTACTTCCAAATCGGTTCTTGATGCTGCGTAGGATGCGATACATATAGTGCTGGTCGCCTTCAAACTGCAATACCGTGTCTACAATGTGCTCCAGTACTTTCGGTCCGGCTATACTTCCTTCCTTGTTGATATGACCAATCAGCAGGACAGGGGTATGTGTTTCTTTGGCAAAACGGAGGATGGCTGCCGAGCATTCTCTCACTTGGGTAATGCTACCCGGTGAGGATTCGATGCTTTCAGTGGAGATGGTCTGTATTGAGTCGATGATGACTAGATCGGGCTGTGTGTTTTTGATGTGTACAAAAATTTGCTCAAGTGAGGTCTCGCAGACTATGAGGCAGTCGTTGGATGCATGGGCCAAGCGGTCTGCACGTAGTTTCAGTTGACGAGCACTTTCTTCTCCGGACACGTAAAGTATTTTTTTTTCGGGCATTTGCAATACAGTTTGCATGACCAATGTTGATTTCCCGATGCCTGGTTCGCCGCCAATCAGTACGAGGGAACCGGGCACTAATCCACCACCCAGTACGCGGTTCAATTCGTTGTCGTGCATGTTGATGCGCGGTTCGTCGTCCGCTTGGATATCACTTAAAACTACAGGACGTGCTTTCGGACTATCGATACCTGAAGTAGGATGTCGGTTAGTTGGTTCTTTGCGTATGATTTCTTCCACATACGTGTTCCATTCTCCACACGACGGGCATTTACCTACCCATTTGGGCGATTCTTGTCCGCAATTACTGCATACATATACGGTTTTTTCTTTGGCCATTGAATTTTATTTCTAGTAGGCCACAAAAATAGGGATAATTTATCAAAAATAAGTTATCCCTACCCAATAGATGTATTTATGTATCCTATAATGTAATTTCTCCGGCGATGGATTGGTTCATAAGTTCCCGTATGGTTTCCGGGGAATAGCCGTGGCCTAAAAGGAACATAAGTTTGGTTACGGCTGATTCGGTGGTGCTGTCGTATCCCGACACAACACCAGCCTGCAGCAGCTGATATCCGGTTTCATAACGTTCCATTTCCACTGTGCCTTCACTGCATTGTGTCACATTAACAATCACGATTCCGCGGGCACTGGCTTCACACAGCAAGCGGAGAAACCATTCTTTTCGGGGGGCATTCCCTGATCCGTAAGTTTCTAAAATAACTCCCTTCAGTCCTGGAATATGGAGGATGGCTGAAACGACATCTTTCTGAATGCCAGGGAATAATTTCAGCACTACTACGTTGGAATCCAGCAGATAATGTGGACTCAGTTTCTGTCCCTCGGGATAGCGGTGGATGAGGGAGTGATTGTATTTGATATGAATGCCTGCCTCTGCCAGAATGGGAAAGTTGAACGACCGGAAGGCATTGAAATTTTCCGCATTGATTTTGGTGGTACGGTTGCCTCTCATCAAGTGATTTTCAAAGTAAATACACACCTCAGGCACTACTGCTTTGTTTTCTTTATTGCGTGCTATTGCAATTTCAATGCTGGTCATTAGATTTTCTTTTCCATCTGTGCGCAACACTTCAATAGGCAGTTGAGAACCGGTTAGAATGACAGGTTTGTTGAGCCCGTCTAACATAAAGCTGAGAGCTGATGCGGTATAAGCCATTGTGTCAGTGCCATGCAGGATGACAAATCCTTGATATTTATCGTAATTTTCGTGGATGATTTGAACTAACTTGCGCCACATGTAGGGTTCCATATCCGAGGAATCCATGGGTGGATTGAACTGATAAGTATCAATGGGAAAGTTGAACTTATGCAATTCGGGTATGTGTTTTTGGAGTTGTTCAAAGTTGAAACTCTCCAGTGCACCGGTTGTAGTGTTTTCAATCATGCCGATTGTGCCGCCGGTGTATATTAGCAATACGGAAGCATTTTGTGGGTTCATAAGCAGATTCTATGCATTCATGAAGGCAAATATAAGAATATAAATGAAAAAATAATAGACAAAATGTTATAAAAAACAGGTTGGTATATAGGTAATATATGGATGCAGGTATTCTTTTTATCAGAAAAAAAACAGAAAACGTGATAGATTGAATGTATTTATTATTATTTTTGCGACACTTATCAAAACCCAAATAGTAACAAAGACTATGAAGAAGTACTATCCACATACAGGCACATTGATGTGTACCATGACCCTTAGGGGTTGATGGATAGTTTTTGTGTATCTACGTGATTCACCTCTGCAAAGCAGACAAAATTTTAAATTCCATTTATTTTTTTTGTGTAACAACTGATTGTCTTGTAAGATGATACACAAGGCAGTGTCTTAATTTAGTATCTTCATGAAAGTAATGAAATTTGGCGGAACATCCATAGGTTCCGTGAGCAGCATTTTAAGTGTAAAACAGATTGTTGAGTCGGTCAACGAATCGGTGATTGTAGTCGTTTCGGCTTTGGGAGGCATCACTGACAAATTGATAAATACGTCGAAAATGGCTTCTACTGGCAATGCTGCCTATGAAGATGAGTTCCAACAGATTGTTTCCCGCCATGTAGAGATGGTGAAAGAGGTGATTCCTGCCGGTGAAAGGCAGGAAGCATTGCAGGGAAAAATTGGAGAATTACTGAATGAACTGAAAGATATCTTCCAGGGAATTTATCTGATTAAGGATCTTTCTCCCAAGACTTCCGATATGATTGTCAGTTATGGTGAACGTTTGTCTTCGCTCATTGTGGCTGAATTGATTAAGGATGCGCGCTGGTTTGACTCTCGTGCCTTTATCAAGACAGAAAAGAAACATAACAAACATACGATTGATGCTGATTTGACTACTCAACTGGTGAGAGATACTTTCAGTTTCTTGCCAAAGGTCGCTTTGGTACCCGGGTTTATATCTTCTGATAAGACAACCGGGGAAGTGACCAACTTGGGACGCGGAGGTTCAGATTACACAGCTGCGCTTATTGCGGCAGCTCTAGATGCAGACAGTTTGGAAATCTGGACGGATGTGGATGGTTTTATGACAGCCGACCCACGTGTGATTTCTGCTGCTTATACCATAACGGAATTGAGTTACGTGGAGGCTACTGAACTTTGCAACTTCGGTGCTAAGGTGGTGTATCCGCCGACGATTTATCCGGTGTGCCATAAAAATATTCCTATTTTGATTAAGAATACGTTCAATCCGGACGGGGCGGGTACCATTATTAAGCAGGATGTATCTACTCCTCAGTGCAAGGCTATCAAGGGTATTTCATCGATTAATGATACCAGCCTGATTACCGTACAAGGATTGGGTATGGTGGGCGTAATAGGTGTTAACTATCGTATTTTCAAGGCCTTGGCTAAAAATGGTATCAGTGTGTTCCTTGTATCTCAGGCTTCTTCGGAGAACAGTACTTCTATCGGTGTGCGTAATGCTGATGCGGCTTTGGCATGTGATGTGTTGAACGAAGAGTTTGCCAAGGAGATTGAGATGGGTGAGATTTTTCCTATTTTGGCTGAAAGCGACCTGGCTACAGTGGCGATTGTGGGCGAAAATATGAAGCACACTCCGGGTATTGCCGGCAAGTTGTTTGGTACATTGGGACGAAATGGTATCAATGTGATTGCTTGTGCCCAGGGTGCTTCGGAAACTAATATTTCTTTTGTCATTGAATCGAAATCGTTGCGTAAGGCACTGAACGTGATTCACGACTCTTTCTTCCTCTCGGAATATCAGGTACTGAATCTGTTTGTCTGTGGGGTAGGAACTGTAGGCGGTAGCCTGCTCGATCAAATCCGGTGTCAGCAAGAGAAACTGAAACTTGAGAATGGGTTGAAACTGAATGTCGTGGGAATTAGTGATGCCAAGAGATCGTTGTTCAACCGCGAGGGATGTGATTTGACTAATTATCGGGAGGAACTGAAGGAAAATGGAATGCATAGTAATGTGCAGACCATTCATGATGAAATCATCCGTATGAATATTTTCAATTCTGTGTTTGTGGATTGTACAGCCAGTGCTGACATTGCTTCTCTTTATAAAGATTTGTTGCTGCACAATGTTTCCGTGGTAGCGGCCAATAAAATTGCGGCTTCTTCTGCCTATGAGAACTACCGTGAATTGAAGACTATTGCTCGTCAGCGAGGGGTGAAGTTTTTGTTTGAAACGAATGTAGGAGCCGGTCTTCCGATTATCAACACGATTAATGACTTGATTCATAGTGGTGATAAGATTTTGAAGATTGAGGCGGTGCTTTCTGGTACATTGAACTTTATTTTCAATAAGATCAGTGCGGAGATCCCTTTTAGCCGTACCATTCAGATGGCTAAGGAAGAACGTTATTCTGAACCCGATCCGCGCATTGATCTCAGCGGTAAGGATGTAATTCGGAAACTGGTGATTCTGGCTCGTGAGGCAGGCTATCGCATTGAACAGGAGGATGTGGAAAAGAATCTTTTTGTTCCTAATGATTTCTTTGAAGGGTCGCTTGAGGATTTTTGGAAGCGTGTGCCGAGTCTGGATGCCGATTTCGAAGCACGTCGTCAGGTGCTGGCTAAGGAAAACAAACACTGGCGTTTTGTTGCTAAGTTTGAAGACGGAAAGGCTTCTGTCGGTTTGCAGGAAGTAGGCATTAATCACCCGTTTTACGGGTTGGAAGGTAGCAATAATATAATCTTGCTAACTACTGAACGCTATAAAGAGTATCCGATGATGATTCAGGGTTATGGTGCCGGTGCTGGTGTAACAGCGGCCGGTGTATTTGCCGATATAATGAGTATTGCTAATGTGTAGAGTTTATGAAACGTATTGTTATTTTAGGTGACGGAATGGCCGATTGGCCAGTGAAGTCATTGAAAAACAAGACGCTCTTGCAGTATGCTAAGACGCCTTATATGGATTTGTTGGCTAAAAAAGGGCGTGTAGGTCGCCTCATTACTGTTGCCCCCGGTTTTCATCCGGGCAGTGAAGTCGCCAATATGTCGGTTTTGGGTTATGATCTGCCTTCAGTTTATGAAGGACGAGGTCCTTTGGAAGCGGCAAGTATCGGGGTGGATTTACAACCGGGGGAGATGGCAATGAGATGCAATTTGGTATGTGTGGAAGGAGAAATTTTGAAGAATCACTCTTCCGGACATATTTCTACGGAAGAAGCGGATGTCTTGATTCGTTTTTTGCAGGAAGAGTTGGGAAATGAACGGGTCCGTTTTTATACGGGAGTGCAGTACCGGCATTTGCTGGTGATTAAAGGTGGCCATAAGGCTTTGAATTGTACGCCGCCGCATGATGTGCCTTTAAAGCCTTTCCGCCCGTTGTTGGTGAGCGCTTTGGAGCCGGCAGCACAGGAGACGGCTGACTTGATTAATGAGTTGATTTTGCAGTCGCAGAAGTTACTGAAACATCATCCGTTGAATTATAAGCGGATGGCTGAAGGGAAAGATCCAGCCAATAGTATCTGGCCTTGGAGCCCGGGTTATCGTCCACAGATGGTAGCTTTTTCAGACACTTTTCCGCAGGTTAAGAGAGGGGCAGTCATTTCGGCTGTCGATTTGATCAATGGTATTGGTTTCTATGCCGGATTGCGCCGTATTGCCGTGGAAGGAGCAACTGGTCTTTATAATACCAATTATGAAAATAAGGTGGCTGCTGCATTGGAAGCATTGCAAACGGACGATTTTGTGTATTTGCATGTGGAAGCCAGTGATGAGGCTGGTCATGAAGGAAATGTCGGTTTAAAGGTACAGACCATTGAAAATTTGGATAGTCGGGTGGTGGGTCCTATCTATGAGGCTGTGAAAGAATTCAAAGAGCCTGTGGCCATAGCCGTTTTACCCGATCATCCTACGCCATGCGAACTGCGTACGCATACGGCTGAACCCGTTCCGTTTGTCATTTGGTATCCGGGAATAGAGCCCGATGAAGTGCAGACCTACGATGAGGTAGCGGCTTGCAGCGGGAGTTATGGTCTGTTGAAAGAAGATGAGTTTATTAAAGAATTTATGAAATAAAACGTAAGAAGCTATGAAATACTACAGTACAAATGGAAAAACGCCTGATGTTTCTTTGGAAGAGGCAGTAGTAAAAGGACTAGCTGCTGACAAGGGCTTGTTTATGCCGATGACCATTAAGCCTTTGCCTCAGGATTTTTATGATTCCATCGACAGGCTGCCTTTTCAGGAAATAGCCTATCGGGTGGCAGATGCTTTCTTTGGAGAAGATGTCGCTGCAGATACATTGAAACAGATTGTATATGATACTTTGAGTTTTGATGTGCCGTTGGTAAAGGTGACGGAACAGATTTACGCTTTGGAGTTGTTTCATGGACCTACTTTGGCTTTCAAGGATGTCGGAGGGCGGTTTATGGCTCGTTTGTTGGGGCATTTCATTCAAAAACAAGGACGTAAGCAGGTTAATGTGCTGGTGGCCACTTCGGGTGATACGGGTAGTGCGGTAGCGAATGGATTCCTAGGGGTAGAAGGAATTCATGTGTATGTGTTGTATCCGAAGGGAAAAGTGAGTGAAATACAGGAGAAACAGTTTACTACCCTGCGACAAAATATAACAGCTTTGGAGGTAGATGGTACTTTTGACGATTGTCAGGCATTGGTGAAAGCTGCTTTCATGGACAAAGAATTGAATGAACGTCTTTCGCTTACTTCTGCTAATTCCATCAATGTGGCTCGTTTTCTGCCTCAGGCATTTTATTATTTTTATGCCTATGCTCAGCTGAAGCGTTTCGGAAAGGCTGAGAACGGGGTTGTAGGTGTGCCGAGCGGCAATTTTGGAAATATTACTGCCGGACTTTTAGCTAAGAAAATGGGGCTTCCTGTGCGGCGGTTCATTGCTGCCAATAATCGCAATGATATTTTCTATCAGTATTTGCAGACAGGGGAATACCATCCTCGCTCTTCCGTTGCTACGATTGCTAATGCGATGGATGTGGGTGATCCGAGCAATTTTGCCCGTATCTTGGATTTGTATCAGTATTCCCATGCGGCGATAGCAGCTGATATTTCGGGAGCTACGTATACCGACGAACAGATTCGTGAAACAGTGAAGGAAACTTGGCAGACTTACGGATATCTGCTTGATCCTCACGGAGCCTGTGGCTATCGCGCATTGCAGGAACAGTTACAGCCGGGTGAAACTGGTATCTTTCTCGAAACGGCTCATCCGGCTAAGTTCCTTGATACGGTGGAAAGCATTATCGGTGAGAAAGTAGACATACCGGTTAAGCTGCAGGAGTTCTTGAAGGGAGAGAAGCAAACTTTGCCGATGAGCAAGGAGTTTGTTGATTTTAAAGGTTATTTACTGTCCGTTTAAACTAACTCTTTCACTGATTATTGTTCACACTCGTCATTTGTAGGGTCAATTACTATATGCTTTATATATAAGGTAATAGCCTGTACACTCGATGGTAAACTGGTAGGAGGTGGCTTCATTGAGGGTACCTTCCCACCAGTTGGTGAAATCGCGGATAGGGTAGTGCAGTCCAGTGGATCGAAGTCCTTTGGCTCCAAAGTTGAAAATGGAAACTTGCTGACCGGGATGTGAAGAGAATGTACATGTTCCTTCAGCGGGGATAAAAATGCCGTAGTCGGTAACCATTTGCACCTCCATTCCTTCTTTGAGGTATTCAATCAGTAGACTGATGTTTCCCAGGGTATGGTCCTCCCGTTTGCCGCTGGCTCCTAAAATTGTAATTTTGCGGAACCCTTTTTCTTTCAGAAACCTCATGGCCTTTGTCTGGTCATTGCTTTCTTGTTCTTTCACGGGATGGATGATGTCGGAGTATTGCTCTTTATAGGCAGGAGATAGCGAGTCACCATCTCCGATAATGGCGTCGGGAATGTAGCCACGGGAAAGGTATTCGTTGGCTGCACCGTCACAGCATGCCACAAAAGGTGCATGAGACAACTGAAGTAGGGGAATAACGTGGGTGGGATATTCACCATTGGCAAGTATTACAGCTTCGGTTGTTTTTTTATCTAGGTTTTTCATTGCAAATTTATCAGTTTTTTCCATTTATAGTAGCCAAAGATAGCGATTATAGCATAAAGTCCGTACAGGACCGCGGTAAAATATAGCTCTTTGTAGATGTATAGCCCGCAACACACTACGTCTACAGCTATCCAGACAATCCATTGCTCTACATGTTTGCGTGCCAGCATCCACATGCCTATGATGCTCAAGGCAGTGGTAAAACTATCGAGCCACGGCACATCACTGTTGGTAAAGTTGATTAATATCCAAGCAATTCCAGCAAATGTGCCTGCAAAAATTAGGCATAAAGGCAGATAGTAACTGACAGGCGTATGAATAATCGGTAATTCGGTAGATTCTGTATGTTTTTTCTGTTTTCCCCATATCCAAAAACATCCTCCATAGATTGCAGCTATGATATAGTAAATTTGGATGCCGAAGTCGGCATAGAGTCCGGCTTGATAATAGACAAAGACGTAGATTGCTGGCATAATGATACTGGCTAGCCACAGAAAAATACTGGCTTTGTATTCGAGCCACAAGTAGACCACACCTACCAGGGCTCCTAATAGTTCGAGAAAATTCATTTAGTGTTTTGATTTATACTGTTTTTCCGCTGTTTTGAATAGGTAACCGGTGCATGGAGCAGGATTTTATGCAGTGCGTGGCTACCTTCATTAAACGGGAAGCAAAAGTATTTGTTTTCGCCGAAGAATACAATAAAACTTTTAATTTTGTGAAAAACTCAATAACTTTGTGTGCTCATATATTAAGGGACGTATAGTCTTTGTTTTATTTTTTAATCAAATCATATTTTATAATTATGACATTTTTATTGCAGGCAGCACAGGTTGCCGATAGTGTAGCTGTGGCTGCATCAAAAATCACCCAAGAGGCTATAGCAAAGGCCGAAGGGTTGGATAAACTGTCTTTGATAACTCAACAGCTGATAGATTTTGCGATACGTGCTGGTGAACGTATTTTAATTGCTACGGTTGTTTTCATTGTGGGGCGTTTTATCATTTCTGCCTTGAATCGTTTTGTAAGCCGTTTGCTTGATAAGCGGAAAGTGGAAATCAGTATCAAGACATTTATTAAGAGTCTGGTCAATATTCTTCTGACGGTTCTTCTGATAATTTCAGTGGTTGGCGCCTTAGGAGTGGAAACGACTTCCTTTGCAGCTTTGTTGGCATCTGCTGGTGTGGCTGTCGGTATGGCTTTGTCGGGTAATTTACAGAACTTTGCTGGAGGTTTGATTGTGCTGTTGTTTAAACCGTATAAAGTGGGTGATTGGATTGAAAGTCAGGGTGTTTCTGGTTCTGTGAAAGAAATTCAGATATTCCATACTATCTTGATAACGGTAGATAATAAAGTTATTTATATTCCGAATGGTGCCATGAGTAGTGGTGTAGTGACAAATTACAACACGCAGACTACCCGCCGCCTGGAATGGATTGTGGGCATCGATTACGGGGAAGATTATGACAAGGTGCAGAAGATTGTGAATGAGATTCTTTCGTCTGAAAAACGCATTTTGGGTGATCCTGCTCCTTTTGTTGCTTTGCATGCATTGGATGCCAGCAGTGTAAACGTGGTGGCTCGTGCGTGGGTGAAGAAAGAAGATTATTGGGATGTTTATTTTGATATAAATAAGGCCATTTATCAGACATTCAATGAAAAAGGAATCAATTTTCCATTCCCTCAACTCACTGTTCATCAGGGAAACTGATTTTTATTTATTGGTTGAACTTATTTATCGGCTATATGCATTAATAAAGGCATATAGCCTTTTTTGTATGCTGTAGGTCTGTTTTTTCGCTTTATCGGAGAATGTATCTTGTAGTTTCATTCGTTTTTGTAAAATTTGTGAGCTGAAAAGGAAGAACGGATTGCTTTTAATTGTATTTTTACCTAAAAATAAAGGAGGAATACTATGGAACAACAAGCTAATTATATCCGTCGCATTGAAATTCATGGATTGTGGGATCGTTTTGATATCGCATGGGACTTGCGTCCTGATGTGAACATCCTTTCCGGTATCAATGGGGTAGGGAAGACCACCATTTTGAATCGTTCAGTGGATTATTTGGAAGAATTGTCTGGTAAAATAACGAATGAGGCTAAAAATGGAGTTCGTCTTTTTTTCGACAATCCCGAGGCTACGTTTATTCCGTATGACGTAATTCGCAGTTACGATCGCCCGCTTATTATGGGCGATTTTACAGCTCGCATGGCCGATAAGAATGTGAAATCGGAACTCGATTGGCAGATTTATCTTCTGCAACGCCGGTATCTTGATTATCAGGTAAATATCGGCAACAAGATGATTGAACTGCTTTCCAGTGATAAGGAAGAAGACCGCAGCAATGCAGCTCATTTGTCTGTTGCCAAACGCCGTTTTCAGGATATGATTGATGAGCTGTTCAGCTATACTCGCAAGAAGATTGATCGCAAGCGCAATGATGTTGCTTTTTATCAGGACGATGAGCTTTTGTTTCCCTACAAGCTTTCTTCCGGTGAGAAGCAGATGCTAGTTATTTTGCTTACTGTGCTGGTGCAGGACAATAGTCATTGTGTACTTTTCATGGACGAACCGGAGGCTTCGCTCCATATTGAATGGCAACAGAAACTTATTGGCATGATTCGTGAGCTGAATCCCAATGCGCAGATTATTCTGACTACTCATTCGCCGGCAGTTATCATGGAAGGTTGGTTGGATGCCGTTACTGAAGTGAGTGATATATCAACTTCATTGCATTGATATGGCAACGTCTTTACGAGATAATCTGACTTCTTCTTACTTCGAAGCGGCTCATAAACTGTATTCGAAGAAGGCTCGCCGGCGTATTGTGGCATATGTGGAAAGTTATGATGACATCGCTTTCTGGCGTACGTTGCTGGAGGAATTTGAAGATGACGAACATTTTTTTCAGGTGATGCTTCCTTCGGCCACTTCCTTGGCCAAAGGAAAGAAAATGGTGTTGATGAATACCTTGAATACGGCTGAACTGGGGCGTAGCATGATAGCCTGTGTAGACAGCGATTATGATTTCCTGTTGCAGGGGGCTACTCGTACTTCGCGTAAAATCAATGGGAATCCTTATATTTTTCAGACGTATACGTATGCCATTGAGAATTATCACTGTTTCGCTGAAAGTCTTCATGAAGTGTGTGTGCAGGCTACGCTGAACGATCGCGCCATATTCGATTTTGAAGCGTATATGAAGCAGTATTCTGAAATTGTTTATTTGTTGTTCTTGTGGAATATCTGGTTTTACCGGCAGGGAGACACGCATACGTTTCCGATGCACGAATTGCATACTTGTACGGCATTGAAGGAGGTAAGTATCCGACATCCCGAGTGGAGTCTAGAGGATGTGCGGAGGAGGGTCAATCAGAAATTGGCTATGTTCAAGCGACAATATGCCAAGAAGATGTCTCAAGTGAATGCTTTGCGCTCCGAACTGAAGGAACTGGGCTTGATACCTGAAACGACTTATTTGTATATGCAGGGACATCACATCATGGATAATGTGGTGATGAAATTGTTGAATCCGGTCTGCACCGTGCTGCGACGTGAACGGGAACAGGAAATCAAACGGCTGGCGGAGCACGATGAACAATTCAAGAATGAATTGACATGTTATCAGAACAGTCAGGTGAATGTGGAAATCATGCTCAAACGAAACGGGGCCTACAAGCGTTTGTTTCATTACGACTGGTTGAGGCAGGACATTGCCGAGTATTTGGAAAAAGGATAATAGATTGCTTATTTGTTGATTGCTTATTTGTTGGATTAGAAAAGGAGTATTGAATGAGAGAGGTTAACGAGACGATAGGAACTGTAAAAGAAGTGTTGGGTGGAAATGATATGTCCTATGCGGGATATTCCCTGGTGCAGCAGGTCAATGAATGGCTACTTTCGCTGGGAATGAGTGAAGCAGGGGCGGATATGATGGATAGCTTTATTCTCCTAATGCTGATAATAGGAGTGGCTTTCTTGCTCAATTGGGTGTGCCGGAGGATTCTCCTGCGCACGGTGTCCAAGTTGGTGCAGCGCACCAAAGCCACGTGGGATGATATCGTGTTTAATGATAAGGTCATGACCAATTTCAGTCGCATGGTAGCTCCTGTGCTGATTTATGTGGCTTTGCCTTTTACCTTTCCCGACTATGCCGGAACGCTTTGGTTTGATTTTTTAGGTCGTTTTTGTCTGATTTATATTCTGGTGTCTTTTCTGCGCTTTTTGAGTGCGCTGTTTTCGGCGTTTTATTTGGTGTACAGCGAGCGGGAGAAGTACAGAGATAAGCCGTTGAAGGGATTGCTGCAGACGGTACAGGTGATTCTATTTTTTATTGGTGCCATTATTATTGTCGGCGTCCTGATTAACCGTAGTCCGCTGGTGTTGCTCACCGGACTGGGTGCTTCGGCGGCTGTGCTGATGCTGGTGTTTAAGGATAGTATCATGGGTTTTGTATCCGGCATTCAACTTTCTGCCAACGATATGTTGAAAGTGGGTGATTGGATTACTATGCCCAAATATGGAGCGGATGGCACGGTGATTGAGGTGACCCTCAACACGGTGAAGGTGCGCAATTTCGACAAGACCATTATCACTATTCCTCCTTATCTGCTCATCAGTGATTCGTTTCAGAACTGGCGGGGTATGCAGGAGTGTGGAGGACGCCGGGTGAAGCGTTCCATTAATATCGACATGAACAGTGTTTGCTTCTGCACACCGGACATGTTGGAAAAATATCGTAGGATTCTATTGCTGAAAGAGTATGTGGAAAGTACGGAGCAGCAATTGACTTCTTACAATGAAGCACACGAAATTGACAATTCGGTGTTGGTTAACGGACGTCGGCAGACCAACTTGGGTGTGTTTCGGGCTTATCTTACCAGCTATCTGAAAAGTCTGCCGGAAGTGAACCATGACCTGACTTGCATGGTGCGCCAGTTGCAGCCCACGGCTGACGGCATCCCGCTGGAACTCTATTTCTTTGCTTCCACTACTATATGGGCGGATTACGAAGGCATACAGGCTGATGTGTTCGATCATGTGCTGGCCATCATTCCCGAATTTGGCTTGCGGGTATTCCAGCGTCCTTCCGGTGCAGATTTCCATCAGAAGGACGGTGGACTGTTGCAGTAAATATTATCTTCTGTTTATGTTAAAGATGGGTTATATTGTCTTTAGCGTGAACGTTGAATTTTAAAATCAATGGGCAGTGAATATAGCACGCTCACAGGTTGGTTGCGTTGCATTCCCGGTTTCCACTTGGGCATGCCGTTGACGATGCGCAGTGCTTCTGCATCCATTTTTTCACTGACTGTCTTTGCCTGATTTGAGTAGACTGTTTCTATGTGCTAACTCGCTGCTTTCTGAATATCTAAAGAGTATTCATCCCTTATTTACATACGATTGTATTATAATATGGTATATAAAATCTAACAATACGAGATTTGTCGTGAAAAGTATGTTTTGTAACATATCTGTAACAGTGCATGTTAGAAGAAAAATGCAATAAAAATGCAAAAAAATAGCAGT
>AMCI01002544.1_pt1 | contig 33275 bp, 20 predicted proteins | sample 419838 | NCBI WGS metagenome assembly AMCI01 (sample SAMN01090643, study PRJNA158313) | gut metagenome
GAACGAGCTACCAGTAATGGCCGTATAGATGTTGTGCTACAAACGAAAGACTATGTGTATGTGATGGAACTTAAACTGGATGGTAGTGCAGATGAAGCTTTACGTCAAGTAGAGGAAAGGGGGTATGCTTTGCCTTTTGCAAAGGATACTCGTAAATTGTATAAAATCGGTGTGAATTTTTCTTCTGATACTCGTGGAATCGAAGAATGGAAAATAGTGGGCGAATAGCCTTGGAGTGTGATTATAGTTAGAAAGTAAGTTTATAATGAAAAAAATGAAAGGTAGATTTTTAATTGCTAGTTTGTTGTGTTTGAGTTTTTATGCTTGTGGAAATGACGATGAAGGAGAGGATTTCTTTCCCGAAGACGGCATTGAGTTGCCGGCTCTCCGCAGCGGAGAAAAGGATGTGCTGGTGAGTCATTCCACTCAGTTTGAGGGGCATAGGGTTGTAACATTTACGGCAGAGTATGATAAAAGCAAGAAGCATGCCCGTTGGGTGGCCTTCCGCTTCGATCGTTTTTCAAGTCAGAAGTTGGTGGATCGCACGAAGCCTGACCCGTTTGATGCGGACCCTACCGTAGAGTCTTCGGTGCAGCGTGTGCAAGCTGACTTTGGTAAAAAGGGATATGACAGGGGGCATATCTGTGCTTCGGCCGACCGCCTGTATTCGCGCGAAGCGAATGTGCAGACTTTCTATTATACAAATATGAGTCCGCAAACAAATGCCTTTAATACGGGAGTGTGGCTGAATCTGGAAAGTAAGGTGCAAGCCTGGGGACGCAGCTGCAAGGGTGAGGATGTTTTGTATGTCGTGAAGGGCGGTACGATTGATAAGGAGGACCAGATTAAGGGATACATCGGGGGCGACCGTACGAAGCCGGTGCCTAAGTATTACTACATGGCTTTGCTGTTCCGTAAGGACAACATGTATAAAGCCATTGCGTTTTGGGCGGAGCATGACAAGCCGTATGTGTCGAATGTGTCTTCTTGTGCGATTTCTATCGACGAACTGGAGAAACGCACGGGCATCGACTTCTTTCCTGCTTTGCCGGACAAACTGGAAAAGCCTGTGGAGGCCTCGTTTTCTGTTAAGCAGTGGCCGGGATTATAGTAAATAGGGCTTTGTAATTGATTGAATAATAAATAATAATAGATTTTTTAAAGAAAAATGAGGAATAATAATTACCATGTTATTTCTCATTTTTCTTTTTTTTTTTAGATTTTGCGACCTATTTTATGATCAATAAGCACAAATAGCATGTAATACACGATGATTTGAGTTTAAAACAATCAATTACTTATACCTTTTTACTAATTGTTTTACTATGTTAAAAAATCTAATGACTGTAAGTATGTTCCTGACATTGGCAGGAACTGTTTCGACTACGGCGTATGCAACAGAGAGAGAGCGGACCGTTTATGCTGAGGCCGTACAGCAGAACGGCGTTTGTAAAGGCATCGTCAAGGATGCGAAGGGGGAGACTATTATCGGGGCATCTGTGCTAGTGAAGGGAACTTCCAACGGAGCTATTACGGGACTTGATGGAGATTTTACGTTGAGTAACGTGAACCAAGGGGATGTTATCCAGATTTCTTATGTGGGATTTACCACACAGGAGGTGGTTTGGAATGGTCAGTCTCTTACTGTAACTTTGAGAGAAGATTCCAAGGCTTTGGAAGAAGTGGTGGTGGTAGGATATGCTACTGTGAAAAAAGAAAACCTGACGGGTGCTGTATCGGCAGTGGACGACAAGGTGTTGGCCAGCCGTCCCATTGTCAATTTGGGACAGGGTCTACAGGGTACCATTCCTAACTTGAATGTGTCCACCAGTTCGCAACCGGGTAAAGGATCTAGTTTTAATGTGCGCGGTGAGACGTCTATCAACGGTGGTAGCCCGCTGGTGCTGGTAGATGGTGTGCAGATGGATCCCAACTTGATTAATCCGCAGGATGTGGCGAGTGTGTCTGTTTTGAAAGATGCTGCTTCGGCGTCGATTTATGGTGCACGCGCTGCTTATGGTGTGATTTTGATTACGACTAAGAGTGGTCGGAAAGACATGCCTACTCAGGTATCTTTTGATGCTTCGATTTCGTTCAATAGTCCCACAACCCGTCCGGATTACATGAATTCTATGGAGTATGCCAACTGGCTGAACACGGCCGGAAATACGACGAATGGTCGGAATGTGCTGAGCCAGGAAGAAATGCAGCACATTGAAGCCTATTTCAATGATCCGGTAAATAACTTGCCTGTGTTTATAGCCAAAGATCCTTCCAGCTGGCAATATAGCAACTGCCAGTCGGGGAAGTATGCTTATTGCGGCAATACGGATTGGATGAAGGAAATTTACAAGAAAAATTATCCAGTGCAAAAGTATAATATCAACATCACCGGTGGCGGAAAGAAGGCTACTTATTATACATCGGTGGGGTATACCGACCAGGGTTCACTGATGCGCTACGGTGATGAAGGATTTCGTAAGTTTAATATGGTAAATAATATTAACTATGACATCAACAACTGGCTGCACATGTCGATGAAAACCAGCTATATCCGTACTGAACTCGACGGATTGGCACGGGATAATACGCACGGAGAGGCTTGGATTGGCAATGATACGCAGCCGTTGATGCCGCTGAAGCATCCCGATGGTCACTGGTCGGGGCAGGGCAACTATACCAACTTCGTAGCCGTGTTGTCGGAAATGGGGACTCCCAAGACGACGAAGAACGACTTTTGGAATACCATTGCATTGAAACTGACACCGCTGAAGGGGATGAGCATCAACATGGACTATACGTTCAATTACTATTCTCAGCACGAAAAGACGCATGCCAAGATGTTTGATGAATACGGAGCTGATGGTAAGTTCCTGCAGACATTCCAGTATTCTACTCCTTCGTATGTGCAAGAGGCGCAACACAATGATACATACAACGCTTTCAATATCTTCGGGGATTATGAACGTACGTTGGGCAAGCACAACTTTAAAGTGATGCTAGGATATAACCAGGAAACCAAACATCTGCGTTCTTTCTGGGCTAAGCGGGAAGAACTGATTTCAAACGATTTGCCTTCTATGGATGCCGCTTCGGGTGAAAAGTATGTGGGCAATGATGAAGGTAGCTGGGCTACTCGAAGTGGGTTCTTCCGTGTGAACTATGCTTTCGCCGATCGTTACTTGTTGGAAGTAAATGGACGGTATGATCTTTCTTCTAAGTTCCCGAAAAATGACCGCTCGGTGTTTAGTCCTTCGTTCTCTTTGGGATGGAAACTGTCGGAAGAAAGCTGGTTTAAGAATGCGACCCGTTCATTCTTTGATGAATTGAAATTGCGTGGATCTTATGGTAGCCTGGCCAATCAGGCATTGGACAATGGCTGGTATGCTTATCTTTCCAATTATAGTGCCAGTCAGTCGGGCTATCTGATGGGAGGCAAGCATCCGTCTATGGTGTTGCCGGGTGGCTTGGTAAGCAATTTTGTAACGTGGGAGAAGGTGACTCAGTGGGACTTGGGACTTGATTTCGCTATCTTGAACAGTCGCCTGAAAGGTACTTTCGATTATTATCAGCGTGCTACGACCGATATGTTGAGTGCAGGCAAATTGTTGCCGAATATTTTGGGTACAGATGAACCGTTGGAAAATGCGGCCGATATGGTGACGCGTGGCTGGGAGTTGGCACTGAGCTGGAATGACCAGTTGTCTAACGGCTTGCATTATTCGGTTGGATTCAACTTGTCTGATACACAGGCCGAAATTACGCGTTTTGATAATCCGAACAAATCGTTGTCTTCTCCTTATTTCGAAGGACAGATTATCGGTGATATCTGGGGATATGAATCTACTCTCTTTACTTCGGCTGAAGAAATTGCTTCGGCTCCCGACCAGTCTCGTTTGGATGGCGGTATCAAGAAGGTGCCGGGGGATATCAAGTTTGCAGATTTGAACCGCGACGGGATGGTGGATAATGGTAATAATACCGTAGATAATCCGGGGGATATGCGTATCATTGGTAACAACAGAGCGCGCTTCCGTTACGGATTTAATGTGTCGGCCGACTGGAAAGGATTTGATTTAGGCATTTTCTTCCAGGGTGTGGGTAAGCGTGACTTGATGCTTCCCGGTACGTACATGCAGCAGTATGGTAGCATGTGGTCTGTTCCTACCGCCATTGGTCAGGACTATTGGAGAGAAGACAATCAAGATGCCTGGTTCCCTGTGGCCCGTTTCAATGGCCGATCGGCTCTGGCACAGAATCAGACTCGCTTCCTGCTGAATGCTGCTTACTTGCGTCTGAAATCGTTGTCTTTCGGATATACGCTGCCTCAGACATTGACTCAAAAAATCGGTGTTGAAAAGTGTCGTCTGTATTTCACGGGTGAAAACTTGCTTACATTCGACCATACCCCTAACGGACTGGATCCGGAGTTGGATGATCCGTACAAATATCCGCAACAGAAATCCCTCTCATTGGGTATTAATGTTGTATTCTAAAAACATGATTAAAAATTGCAAACTATGAAATTTCAATATTTATTATATAGTGCAGCTTTCTTGGCTTTGTCTACCGGCTGCAACGATGCTTTTTTGGATAGAGAGCCGCAGAGCCTCTACGAACAGACTTATTGGAAGGCTGTGTCTGATTTGGAAACATATGCTAATTCGTTTTACACCACGCTTCCCGGTGGCGTGAGCAGTTTGGATGACACAAACAGTGATACACAGGTGCCCAATTCGATTCATGCGTATATCTGGGGGGAAACCGTGGTGCCTACCGAAGGCGGCTCATGGTCGAAAGAAAACTGGTCGAACTTGCGCAACTTGAATTATTTTATGACTCATTATCAGCAGGTGCAGGGTGACCCGGCTGAAATAAACAAGTATGTGGCGGAAATCCGCTTTTTCCGTGCCAAAGAGTATTTTGCCAAGATTCAGCAGTTTGGTGATGTGCCTTGGCTGGAAGAGGATTTGAATGCAGAAAGTGAATTACTTTACGGACCGAAGATGAAGCGTAATCTGGTGTTCCAGAAGATTGTGGAGGATCTGGATTTTGCCATTGAGCATTTGCCTGCTAAGGGGAATGAGGCTCCGAACCGTTTGAACAAAGACATTGCCCGCCATCTGAAGGCTCGTTTTTGTCTGAACGAAGGTACGCATTACAAGTATCACACGGAACTGGGTTACACTGCGGAAGCCAACAAATGGCTGAAGATGGCTGCTGATGAGACAGATAAATTGATTGAATCGGGTAAGTATGAGATTTATTCAACTGGTAAGCCGAAGTCGGATTATTACGAGATGTTCCGCATGGAAAACAAGAGTGAGTTGAAGGAGGCTATTTTGTATATTGACTATGCACAGAATTTGCGTCAGCATAACATGGGAAGCCAGAACCGAGAGTCTCAGTGCGGCTTTTCTAAGGATTTTGTAGAGAGTTTCTTGTGTACGGATGGTAAGCCTATCCATTATGACGGCAAGCCGAATCCTCAATATAAGGGGGACAAAACGATGAAGGATGAGTGTGCTAACCGTGATCCTCGCTTCAAGCAGCTCATTGTTACTGAGGATTATCCCATTGTAGTTTCTTCTGACCACAAGGATTCTACCTATGTGGCCGATGAGGCTTCTTTTGTGACTCAGTTTTGCTTTTCGGGCTATCGTCCGGTGAAAGGGGATATTCCGGTGAAAGATGAGTCTTTGTATATGATGAGTTTCTTTGACGGCATTGCTTACCGCTATGCGGAAACTTTATTGATTAATGCGGAGGCGAAGGCGGAGCTCGGTACCATTACAGATGCTGATTTGGACAAAACTGTCAATAAATTGAGAGTCCGTGTAGGTATGCCCAAACTGAAGAAGGAGGTGGGCTTCAAGGATGATAACTGGCCCCAATGGGGATATCAACTCTCACCGGTGTTGCAGGAAATCCGCCGCGAGCGTCGCATTGAATTGGCTGGTGAAGGTTTCCGTTATGACGACTTGGTGCGCTGGAAAGCGGGCAACCTCTTGAACAATGTGCGGACTTATCTCGGAAAGTGGAATCCCAAAGAGAGCCACTATGAAATTGTTTATCCCAATTATACTACTTATTCGGCTCCAAGTACGTATACGGGTACGCGTAAGTGGAATGATAAATTGTATCTTCTGCCGATTCCTACCGGTGAGCTGCAGCGCAATCCGCAGTTGCTCCCGCAAAATCCAGGCTGGGAATAATGCCGGATAATAAAATTAGTGCGTAAACAGTAAAAAAAAGAGGTCAGATACGAAAAGAATCTGACCTCTTTTTTATCTTTGCATGCGTAACCATAAACCTATGTATATATGAAACAATCGATTGTTTGTTTGCTTTTCTTATTCTTGTTTTCCATTTCTATTGTTTGGTCACAAACCAAGGTGTCTTCTGTTTCTTCTCCTACTTTTGTTCTTAAAGGGGTTTTGCTCGATTCGCTTACTCGGGAGGGGGATCCGTATGCCACGATTCGTGTGGTCCGCAAGGAGGCTCCTGATAAGGTGGTGAAGATGGCTGTGACTGGAGCCAACGGCAGGTTTATGGAGAAACTGAGCGGACCGGCAGGAGTCTATGTGTTGACAATTTCTTCCATCGGTAAGGAACCGCTGGTGAGGGAAGCGGCCTTTTCGGCATCTTGCCGGGAAGTGGACTTGGGCATTTTGCTTTCTCGGGAGGCTACCAACGAATTGAAGGGAGTGGAGGTGGTGGCGCAGAAGCCGCTGGTGAAGGTGGAAGTGGATAAGATTGAATACAACATTGGCGATGACCCAGATGCGAAGTCGAACACAATCTTAGAGATGCTCCGCAAGGTGCCGATGGTGACGGTAGACGGTGAGGATAATGTGCAGGTGAACGGAAGCAGTAGTTTCAAGATTCACGTGAACGGAAAGCCGAACAATATGATGAGCAACAATCCGAAGGACGTGCTGAAGAGTATGCCGGCTGCTACAATCAAGTATATTGAGGTAATTACAGCTCCAGGGGCTAAGTATGACGCTGAAGGGGTGGGGGGAATCCTCAATATTGTGACGGTGGGTGGCGGTTTCGACGGGTATATGGCTACTTTCCGAGGAGAGGCTACCAACGAGGGCGGTGGCGTGAGTTCGTATGCGATGTTTCAGCAGGGCAAACTCACGCTGTCGGTCAATTACAATGCTAATTTCAGTAAGAGTCCGCATAATTATTCGGACAGTTATCGGGAGAATTACGATGCAGGGGCATTGGATGAGAAGTTCTTGGAATCTGTCGGTTCCAGCCGTACGAAGGGAATTTTTCAACATGGCGACCTGGAGGCCAGCTATGAGGTGGATTCGCTGAGGTTGCTCACTCTGTCACTGGGGTTGTATGGAGGAACTACCCGGGGAAATACGGACGGACAGACGTGGATGTATGGGGCGAATCATCGGGATGTGGCCTATCGTTATCGGACGGATAACTGGTCGAAGGGTTCGTGGTATAACATTACGGGAAATGTGGATTATCAGCGTACGTCCCGTAAGAACAAGGCACGGCTGCTGACGCTTTCGTATAAGATCGATACCCAGCCAGATACGGATGAGGGCTACCGGAACTATCTGGATATTTTTTCGGAAGAACCGCTGGAGGAATTAGTGGACCGCTTGTCGCTGCAGAATCAGCACACGGATGGCCGGATGAACACGATGGAGCATACGGCGCAGATGGATTTTACGACACCGATAGGGAAGCAGCATACTGTGGAGGTGGGTGCTAAGTACATCTTCCGCCGCAACAGCAGTGACAATGCGGTGTTTGAGGCGGCTGGTGGCAGTGATGCGTATGTGTATAATGAGCAGCGGAGTAGTGATTACCGACATGTGAATCATATTCTTTCGGCTTATGCGGGTTATACGTGGAAGTATAAGGCTTTCTCGTTGAAGCCGGGTCTTCGTTACGAACAGACGTTGCAGCGGGTAAAGTATCTGGTGGGGCCGGGTGAGAATTTTCATTCGGATTTCAGCGACTGGGTACCCTCGGTGGCGATGGGATGGAAGCTGAGTGATGCGCAGCATCTGAGAGCGAGTTATAATATGCGTATCTGGCGCCCGAGTATCTGGGATTTGAATCCGTATTTCAACAATCAGGATCCGATGTTTATTTCACAGGGGAATCCGGATTTGAAGAGTGAGAAGAGTCATGCGGTGGATTTGACATACAGTTTCTTTACGGCTAAGTTTAACTTGAATCTTTCGTTGCGTCATCAGTTTACCAACAACAGCATTGAGCGTATCAGCCGCATCATTACGGCACCGGAGGGAGAGGATTTCGGCAACGGGCATGTGGCTCCGCAGGGGGCGTTGTATGCCACCAGTGCCAACGTGGGGAAGAACCGTGAAACGGGCTTGGCGGTTTTTGCCAACTGGAACGCTACTTCGCGTACCCGTATTTACCTAAACGGACGGCTTAATTATCAGGATATGGAAAGTGAGGCACAGGAATTGCATAATGCCGGATGGAATATGTTTTGCCACGGAGGTATTCAGCATACATTGCCCTGGAAACTTCGTGTGAGCCTCAACGCTGGAGGAATGACGCCGAGAAAGGGACTGCAGGGCAAGCGGACGGGATTCCGGTATTATAGTTTCAGTTTGAGCCGCTTCTTCCTAAAGGATGATCGGCTTACGGTGAATATGTATTGCAACAATGTGTTTGAGAAATACCGCACTTTCAGCAATGAGACGATAGGGGCTAATTTCTTTTCAAAGACAAACAACCGCTATCCGAGCCGCCGTTTCGGCATCGGCATCAGCTACCGCATCGGCGACCTGAAAGCGAAGGTGAAAAAGACTGTCCGCAGTATCGAGAATGACGATGTGAAAGGTGGTGGACAGGAGGAAGGCGCCACCGGTAGGTAAGCACAGTTTGTGCAGTCCGGCTTGTTGTTGAAGCGGCGGAGGAGAATCCCTATATAAAGAAACCCATTGGCCGGATGGAGGCTGAGGAAATGCTCACCGGTCAATGGGTATATAGGGGAATGTTTGGGTTGTATATTGTTGCTTTAGTACAACTCTTTCATTGTCTGCATGCACTGGATGACCTCTTCTTTGGTGCCGCTGAACGGTCCCGATTTCTCGATTTTCAAGGTCGACATGGCAGCGGCGAAGCGGCCTGCTTCGGCAATGCCGGCACCCAATACCCGTTGATACAGGTAGCCAATGGTATAGGTGTCACCGCATCCGGTAGCATCAACGATGTGTCTGGGTTGGTAGGCTGGAATCCGGTAGAAGTCGGTACCGTCGTAAATGAGTGACCCCATGCTTCCCAATGTCACGAGCACTTCTTTCACTCCCCATTCATGTAACTGGCGGGCTGCTTCATGGGCGTCCGAAGAGCCTGTCAACACTTCCATTTCATGTTCATTTACTTTGAGGAAATGAATGTATTGCAATGCTTCCCGCTTGTCGGTCCAGTCGATGGGATACACCTGGGTGTCACGTACTTCCCGCAGATATCCTTGTGAGTCTACGGCGATGCGCCCTTTTTGAGCAAGGTATTTAATGACATCCAATGAAAAATCATCCGCCAGCAAGGAGCCTAAGTGGAAGATTTCAGCGTCGATAGTCTGCAACTGGTTCACTGTGAAAGGGTCTGCTTTGGCTAGCACACGCTGAGTACGGTCGTCGGGGTTGGCACCATAGATGTTTTCGAAATAGACAGAGTGTTGGCTGGGCAATGCGCTGACTTGGATGCCCATGTTGCGCAAATCGTCTACGACCTTCATTTCGCTGGCTCCTACCGCTGTGACCAACGCATAGTCGATATCCTTGAAAGGGTGGATGGCATGTGAACAATAGAAAGCCGTTCCCCCTGGCATATAGACCGTTTGTTGGGGGGTAACTACCTTATCCAAGGTGATGTGACCAATGCAGCAGAGTTGATGTTTTTTCATGTTTTGTGAATTAAAAAAGCCTTCAAGAGCGATTCCTGAAGGCTTCTAGTTTATTTTTGTGCGGATGATAGGACTCGAACCTACACGCCTCGCGGCACCAGATCCTAAGTCTGGCGCGGCTACCAATTACGCCACATCCGCATGATGTGCTTTTGATAAGCGCTGCAAAGATAGGAACATTTTCCGATTCTACAAATTTTTTTGCAGAAAGTTATTTGCAGAGTAGTTGAAAGGCTTTTTCAATCAAGGGATCTTTTTGCTGTGATTCTTTGTCTCCCTGGGCCAATCCTTCTTCCAATAGCTGGTCCATGTTTACGTATACATCGGGGGCAATGCCTTCTTCCAGCGGCTGGCGGTACTTGTCGTAGTGAGGACTGGCAGAGAAACGGATGCTCCATCCGTTGGGCAGTTCGGATGTAAAGGGTAGGCCTGATCCTCCGCCGGTGCGGTCGCCCACCTGGATAATTCGGGGAGTTTCACCCTCTTTGTTGATGCTTCGCATCAGGTTGACAAAGTCGTTGGTGGCACTATAGCAGCGTCGGTTGGTAAGCAAGACCACTTTTTTTTGCCACCGGATGCTGTTGGAGGGTTCCAGATAAATGGGTTTCAGTTCCGAAAAGTCGTTGTGTCCCGGTCCGGTCTTATGCTGGATGTATCCAGTCAGTATCTTCTCGTTGGTAAAGCGGGCGGCAATGCGTGAAGAATAGGTGAGGTTGCCTCCGCCATTGTCGCGTACGTCAATAATCAGTCCGTTGCAGAGGCGCAGATAGTAAAGCACTTCATCCAAATTACCGTTGCCCACTCCGTTGCTGAAACTCTCGTAGCGGATATAGCCGATGTTGTTGTCGAATATCTTGTATTTGAGTCCTGCCGAGGTGCGGTAGCCGGAACTGGCGCTTCCCAGATAATAGTTGTAGAGAATATCTTCTCTGTAATTCCAGGGGTAGCCTTGGTACCAGGCATCATAGAAAGAAACCCGGCTGGCAGAGGACAAGTTAACGTGTCCGTCTTTCAGTTGGTAGAGCATGTCGCTGAGGATATCAAACAGGTCGTCGTTGCTGATGCCGGGCTTGACCCATTTGCGGTATTGACTATAAATGGCATCCCAGTCGATCTGTTTGGTCTCAAGGAAACAATATTGTTCGTCGATGATTTTCCACAATTGTTCAAAATTGCCTACAGGGTCGTCGGCAAAGTGCTCTTCTTTGATACAGCCGGTGAATAGGGGCAGAGAGCAGAGCAGGCAAAATAAGGATAAGAGGGTTGTTTTCATTGTCAATAAGCACTAAGTGATGCAGGCAAAGCCCGATTGTTTTTCTTGTTGGGCAGTCGGTAAAGTTCTTTCACTACCCCCACCATGAACACATGTGAATAGGTGTGTGTCTTGAGGTGGTTCACTTTATACTGCTGCAGGTCGGCCAGGTAGCTGAAGCGCAGGTTCGTTTTTCCTATAGGGAGGTCTACCGTGAACATCTGACGCAGCGAAGGCTGGTTGTGGAGCGATGTGAACCGGACCACACCGCTGGCATGGCCCAATGAGAATATTTCGTAGTATGACTGCCCATAATGAGGTGAGAACAGCATGCCTATGACCGGCAAGTTGACCTGGTACCGCAGTGTTAGAGGATAGTGTTTGACTTTTAGGTGCCAGATGGCCATGCCGGAAGCATCCAGGTTGATGTAAGCTCTGGCAGATGCCGGATTGTTGGAGTTGCGCAGATTATACACAAATCCTCCGTTCAGATCAAGCAATCCTCCGGCCAGCAGTTTGAAGTTCTCCGTCAGGCGGAACTGATAATGCAGCCCGTAGTTCCAGTTGACCAGACCCGAGAACGTATTGTTGTTGTCGGCTCGGTTGTGAGTATATCCCAAATCGGCCTGAAAGAAATTCTGCACCGAGACATTCCCGTCGAATCGTTTGGTCATGCGGATGGTTTCTCGTGAGAGACGGAAATCGATGCCTTTGTATTCCTGTGGGGAGAGATAAGTGTCGAATACATTGGTGAATCCCACACCATACGAGGTGGCACGCGTCACGTACCGGTGCACATCGTCGAACTCCTTCGTCTTTTGTCCGAACGAGGGGAGAGTAGTTATGAACAGGGCTGTTAATAAAATATAGGTTTTGACTAGTTTCATCCTAAAAGAGCTTCGTTTGTCCGGTAATTTCATCAATAATATCTCCTTCACTTTTTCCTTGGTCCGGATCCAAATTCTCGGGTTCTTCTTTCTCCTCTTCTTTTTCCTGCACTTGGGGAAAACGGGTCGGTTCCAGTTCGTTGATGGTTTCCACCGTGTAAGTGGTAAGTCGCTTCCCTTTCGCTTTGAATCCTTTCACGGCAATGAATTCTTCTGCGTCCACCTCCATCGGTTCGCGGAACTGGTCGTTGCCGCCAAATACCACTTCCAACCGTGGGTAATACTCATCGGTCAGCAGGATGAGTCGGTTGCTCTTATTTTCACCCAGATAGTTCTGCTTCCGGTTGCTGTTTTCAAAACAGAATCGTTTCAGGTAAGCATAGTTTTGCTGGTCGGCATCATAGAGTGCTGCCGTCCATACCTTGTTCGGGTCAAACTTTTCAACAATACTCACGTTGTCTTCGTAGTGATTGCTCACATCGAAGTTGGTGGTATAGAAATCACCGTTGTTGAGAACCACCAGAATGGTGTCATCACTTTGGAATTCACCCAGGTATTCACCGCGATCATCGTAGTTGAGGCGCAGCACATCCCGGTCGAACCATACCTTGCGTCCGCCCAGTGTGGACCCTCCTCGTTGTTTCAGCACAATTTTGTGTACCGGAAGGCGGGTCAGGATAATGCCGCGGGCTTGCCGTCCCTTGATACCTACCTGACTAAAGTCTTCCTCGAAAATGATGCGCCGTACCCGTGGGTTGGGTTTCAGTGTCACTTTGATGATTTCGGCCTCTCCGTTTGGGTTGGCGCTGAAATACGTAATGCGGGAGTCGGGTTTGCCTTGCGTGACATCGTATTCGCGGTCGCGCACCACTGAAGTAACGGCAAAGCGCTTCACAAATGTGGTGCCGTCCTTTCCGTCCCGGTAGGCTACATTGTAGATGGTACGCTTGTCGTTTTTCTTAAAAATATGGATGTGGATGACGTTCTTGCCGATAAATTTCTTGTCGGCTACCGGAGTCACCATATAGCGTCCGTCTCGATAAAAGATGATGACGTCATCTATATCAGAACAGTTGGCTACAAACTCGTCTTTTTTCAACGACGTGCCGATAAATCCTTCTTCGCGGTTGATGTAAAGCTTTTCGTTGGCTTCCACCACTTTGGTGGCTTCAATCGTATCAAAATTGCGGAGTTCGGTGCGTCGGGGGAAATTCTTTCCGTATTTGGTTTTGAGCATCTGATACCAATTGATGGTATATTCCACGATATGCGTCAGATGATGGTCGATTTCTGCCACATCCTCTTTCATGCGGGCAATCAATTCGTCAGCCTTGTCGGAGTTGAACTTCAAGATGCGGCCCATCTTGATTTCCATTAACCGCAGAATGTCTTCCTTTGTGACCTCGCGTATGAATTGCGGATAGAACGGAGTGAGACGTTTGTCGATGTGGGCACAGGCCGTATCCATATCCTTGGCTTGCTCAAATTCTTTGTCTTTATAAATGCGTTCTTCGATAAATATCTTTTCGAGCGAGGCGAAATGAAGGGCTTCCAAAATTTCTCCTTTCCGGATTTCCAGTTCCTTTTTCAGCAGGTTCAGGGTGTTGTCTGCCGATTTTTTCAGCACTTGGCTCACCGTGAGGAAATGAGGCTTTCGTTCATCAATGACGCAGCAGTTGGGAGATATGCTAACTTCACAGTCGGTGAAAGCATAAAGAGCATCGATGGTTTTGTCCGAAGAAGTGCCCGCTGCCAGATGCACCAGAATCTCCACATTGGCTGCCGTGTTGTCGTCCACCTTACGGATTTTGATTTTCCCTTTGTCGACGGCTTTCAAGATAGAGTCTATGACCGATGAAGTGGTCTTGCTGTACGGAATCTCTGTAATGGCCAGTGTCTTGTTGTCGATTTTGTTGATTTTGGCACGTACTTTCACACTGCCGCCCCGTTCGCCGTCATTGTATTTTGATACATCGATGGAACCTCCTGTCTGGAAGTCGGGATACAGTTCGAAGGGCTTTCCCTGCAGGTAGTTGCTGGCCGCATCACAAAGTTCGTTGAAGTTGTGTGGCAAAATTTTAGACGACAATCCCACGGCAATGCCTTCCACTCCTTGCGCCAGCAAGAGCGGAAACTTGACCGGAAGCGTAATCGGTTCCTTGTTTCGTCCGTCGTAAGACAGTTTCCATTCCGTCGTCTTCGGATTGAAGACCACGTCCAAAGCGAATTTGGAAAGACGTGCTTCGATGTAACGGGGAGCCGCTGCTCCGTCACCGGTGAGGATGTTACCCCAGTTTCCCTGACAGTCAATCAGCAAATCTTTTTGGCCCAACTGCACCAGGGCATCACCGATAGAAGCATCACCGTGCGGGTGAAACTGCATGGTGTGTCCCACAATGTTGGCCACCTTGTTGTAACGTCCGTCGTCCAGGCGCTTCATCGAATGGAGAATACGTCGTTGCACAGGCTTCAGTCCGTCGTTGATGTGAGGAACTGCACGCTCCAGAATCACATACGAGGCATAGTCCAGAAACCAGTTCTGGTACATGCCCGACAACTGATGCTTGATGCTTTCATTCCGTACGTCGGCCGGTTTGTAATCTGAATGTCCTTTGGGTATTTCGTTTATATCGTCACTCATAAATTAAATTTCGCTTTGCTTTTACCACCAAATATCTTCCTGATTTCATCCAGAAAGAGTTGTCCACGCAAAAATACGAAATTAATTCATAAGAGGACGAAAATGCTTTCACGTTTTTTTAGCTGCAGACCATTGTAAATAGCGGTTTATACGGGTGAAAATGGGGCAATCTGTGAGGAAAGAAAGAGGAGAAGATGCCTTGAATAAGATAAATTAATACCCTGGCTGTAATACTTAAGAGATAAATGCCTATCTTTGTGGCACTTTTTACGATGAAGAAAAAATCAAATTAATAGATATAAAAAAGAAAATGGCACAAGAAGACGTTTTTAAGAAATTGGTATCACATTGTAAAGAATATGGCTTCGTATTCCCTTCAAGTGATATTTACGACGGATTAGGCGCTGTGTATGATTACGGTCAGATGGGCGTTGAACTGAAAAATAACATCAAGAAATATTGGTGGGACAGCATGGTGCTGTTGCACGAAAATATTGTCGGTATTGATTCGGCTATTTTTATGCATCCTACCATTTGGAAGGCTTCCGGACACGTTGATGCTTTCAATGACCCTTTGATTGACAACAAGGACTCTAAGAAACGTTACCGTGCTGATGTGCTGATTGAAGATCAGTTGGCAAAGTACGACGAAAAAATCAACAAAGAGGTGGCTAAGGCTGCCAAGAGATTTGGTGAGGCTTTCGATGAGGCTCAGTTCCGCTCTACAAATGCCCGTGTATTGGAGCATCAGGCTAAGCGTGATGCCTTGCACGAACGTTTTGCCAAGGCTTTGAATGATAATAACCTCGAAGAACTTCGTCAGATTATTTTGGATGAAGGAATTGTATGTCCGATTTCCGGTACGAAGAACTGGACTGAAGTGCGTCAGTTCAACTTGATGTTTTCTACGGAAATGGGTTCTACATCGGAGGGCTCAATGAAGGTATATCTCCGTCCTGAAACGGCTCAAGGTATTTTTGTAAACTACCTGAATGTGCAGAAGACAGGCCGTATGAAGGTCCCTTTCGGTATCGCTCAAATCGGTAAGGCTTTCCGTAATGAGATAGTAGCCCGTCAGTTTATCTTCCGTATGCGTGAGTTCGAACAGATGGAAATGCAGTTCTTCGTGAAACCGGGAACAGAACTCGACTGGTTCAAGAAATGGAAAGAAATCCGCTTGAAATGGCACAAGGCACTGGGCTTTGGTGATGCTAATTATCGTTTTCACGACCATGACAAACTGGCTCACTATGCAAATGCGGCTACTGATATCGAATTCCTGATGCCGTTTGGTTTCAAGGAAGTGGAAGGTATCCACTCGCGTACTAACTTTGACTTGTCTCAGCACGAGAAATTCTCAGGCAAGAATATCAAGTATTTCGATCCGGAATTGAACGAATCGTACACTCCGTATGTCATCGAGACTTCTATCGGTGTAGACCGTATGTTCTTGAGCATCATGAGCGCAGCTTATACAGAAGAGAAACTGGAAAATGGAGAAACACGCGTTGTGTTGAAATTGCCTGCAGCACTGGCTCCGGTGAAACTGGCTGTGATGCCGTTGGTGAAGAAAGACGGGCTGCCTGAAAAGGCTCGCGAAATCATTGATGACCTGAAGTTCCACTTCCATTGCCAGTATGATGAAAAAGACAGCATCGGTAAGCGTTATCGCCGTCAGGATGCCATCGGTACTCCGTACTGCGTCACGGTGGATCATCAAACGTTGGAGGACAACTCCGTAACGTTGCGTAATCGTGACACGATGGAACAAGAACGTGTGGCTATTTCTGAATTGAACAATATCATTGCCGACAGAGTGAGCATCACTTCTTTGTTGAAAACTTTACAATAATTTGGTAGACGAATGACTCATAAAATCTATTTATTTTCCTTGCTCCTGATGACTTTCGTGCTGGCTGCTTGCGGTGAGACGGAAGAAGTGAACCGTTATGACAACTGGCAAGCCCGTAGTCAGGCATTTATGGATTCACTGAATGTGGTTTATGAAAGTGCAGCCAATAAGGCTTTGCCGGATAATGATCCGAAGAAACTTCATTCTTTGGTGGACCAGACGAATGGGCTGAATGTTTATTACAAGAAAATCAGCAAGACGGGGGAAAGTAATAAGCGGCCTGTGTTCACTTCTAAGGTGAGCTGCTTCTATCGCATGTCGTATTTTAACGGGGATGTGGTGCAGCAGAATTTCACGGGTAAGGAACCTTCGGGTTTTGACCAGCCGGCTGAGTTTGAATTGAGCAGTTTGATTAGCGGTTGGGCTTATGCAATGCCCTATATGGAAGAAGGTGAATTATGGACGTTGTATCTTCCTTATCAGAGCGGATATGGTTCGGGTACGGGCGGTGATGGGTCGCTGTTGCCTTATTCCGCGTTGATTTATGATGTAAAATTGGAAAAGATTGTAGAGCCTTAAGCTCTTCTTTCTGAATCATCATAAAATAAAAGGGTGACTTCCTTAAGTTGCTGGCAGGCAGCGAGGTGGAAAGTCACCCTTTTTTTGTCTGTTCGGGACTTCTGTTTTTTTAGCTGTGATTAGATGTGTTTTTTCAGCTTTTCTACCCAAATGCTGTATCCTTTCTCATTCAGATGCAATCCGTCGGTCGTTACTTCCGGACGGAGAATGTTTTTCCCTTTTTCGGTAAACAGCGGATAGAGATCGATGAATTTTACTTTCTTTTCTTTGGCCAGCGTTTTTAGTCCTTGGTTGATATTCGGAATGAGACATCCTTTGCCGGTGAGCCGTTTGTAGCGCTGAAAACTTTCGTTGATGGGCAGCAGGCTCTGCAGATAAATTTGGGTCTGCGGTGATTCCTGTTGAATCCGTCCGACGATGTCTCGGATAGCACATACGATGCTGTCGGGAGTCAGGTCGCGTGAAAGGTCGTTGATGCCAATCAGTAGGAACAGTTTGGCTGGGTGGCCAGGCAAGATTTGGTGCAGGCGGTCGTTGATTCCTTCGGTATCGTCACCAATGATGCCTCGGTTGCGGACATGGGGGTTGTTCAGCCGTTCGTTCCATGCTTTTCCACCTTCCGTCAGGCTGTTGCCCAGCATAATGATGTCGCTTGGCTGAATGGAGGGTTCATCCATAAATTGCAGGAAGCGTTTGTAATAATGCTCGGTATAGATGCGTTTGGGTGGATAGAGTGATGCAGCAACAGCGTTGGCTACCTGTGAGCGGAGTCGAACGACACTGCTTTTGTCGTGCGGGTGTACGGCGTTGGTCAGTAGGATGATGGATAAGTCGTTATCCGGATCAATCACAATTGATGTGCCTGTATAGCCGGTATGTCCGTACGTGTTGGGACCCAGCAAATCTCCTTTGTTGGAAGCATACGGGGTGCGACAGTCCCATCCCAGTGTGCGTCCCCATTTTTGGGTTTCAAAGGGTATGCTACGCATGGCTTTGACTGTAAGCGGACTGAGTATCCGTTGTCCGTTCCATTCGCCTTCGTTCTGGAGGGCTGCACACAAGATGGCGATGTCTTCGGCTGTGGAGAACAGACCCGCATTGCCGCTCACTCCTTTTTGAAGGATACGGGCCAGCGGGTCGTGCACTTCACCGCACAAAATGTGGCCGTCGGCTTGTTTCTCAGTGGGTGCAATGAGTGCTAGATTGCTAGTGGGGCAGTAGCCCGTGTGTTTCATCCCTAATTTGCTGAACAGATGCTGTTGCGCAAAGTCGCTGAGTGATTGTTTGCTCACTTTTTCGATGATGTATTGGAGCATCACGAAGTTGAGACAACTGTAGCGGAAATTCTCATTGGGCTCGAATGTACGGGGGCAGTTGCAGATGTAGTCCAGTAGTTTTTGCTGATTGGAAACACCTTTTTGTTGTTCCACCTGAGCTACAGGGGCATAGGCAGGCAGGCCGGACGTATGTGTCAGCAGATGCAGGATGCGGATGTTTTTTTCCTTTGTTCCGTCTTCCTGAATCCAGGGCTTAAAGTCCGGAAAGTACAGCTGGACGGGATCTTGCAGCTGGATACGGCCTTGTTCAAGCAGTTTCATGGTACAGAGGGCTGTACTCATGGATTTGCTGCAGGAGGCCATATCAAAGATGGTGTTGGTAGTCATAGCCTCTTTGCGGGGCAGGATACGGCGATGTCCGTAAGCCTTCAGGTATGCGATTTTATTTTGGTGGACTACAGCCAAAACAGCTCCTGGGACGATGCTGTCGGCTATGGCTTCTTCAATCACCCGGTCGGCATTCATCAGGGCTTCTGTTCTCATACCTACCTGCTCAGGCACTACCCTTTGCAGGGATTGTGACTGAACCAGTTGGCTACTTATCAATAAAAAAAAGAAAAGAAATGGTTTCATTATTATCAGTTGTTATCGATAGAAGTGGGTTTGATTTTACACCGGTTGCTTACCGTTTCGATATGCATCGGCTGCTTTTTTCACAGAGCCATGCAGCAGCAACAGAGTTTGTGCCTTGCCGTAGTCCAATCCCAGTTCTTCTACGAGCATCCGTGTGCCGCGGTCTACCAATTTTTTGTTGCTCAGCTGCATGTTCACCATCCGGTTGCCTTTTACACGGCCCAGCTGAATCATCACAGAAGTGGTAATCATGTTTAAAATCATTTTTTGCCCCGTACCCGATTTCATGCGCGAACTGCCGGTTACGTATTCCGGTCCCACAATCATCTCGATGGCTACATCCGATTCGGCTGCCATGGGCGAGTCGGGGTTACTTGTGATACATCCGGTCAGAATACCGTGTTCGCGTGCTTCATGCAGCGCTCCGATGACGTAGGGAGTGGTGCCCGACGCAGCAATGCCAATGACGGTATCCTTGGTAGAAATGTTGTGTTCCACTAGTTCTTCCCAACCGCGCTGGATGTTGTCTTCTGCATTTTCCACCGGATTGCGTAATGCTACGTCGCCGCCGGCAATCAGACCGATTACCAAAGTAGGAGGCATGCCGAATGTAGGAGGAATCTCCGAAGCATCCAGTACGCCCAATCGTCCGCTGGTACCTGCTCCCATATAGAAGATACGTCCGCCTTGTTTCATGCGGGGTATAATTTGCGTAACGAGTTTCTCGATTTGAGGAATCGCTTTTTGTACTGCCAGAGCCACTTTCTGATCTTCTGTGTTGATATCTTCCAAGATTTCTCTGACCGATTTGTTTTCCAAATCATTATAGAGCGACGGTTGCTCTGATATTTTTACGAATGCCATATCTAGATGTATATTATTGGTTATTACTGTGATAAAGGATCAGTCCTTCCATCGGACTTTTACGAATGGTACCGATCTGTATACCGGTTTCGCGTGCTGCTTCCATGAGTACTTCTTTATAATAGAAGGCTACCGAACCGATGAAATGTACTGGCTGGTGCTGGTAGTCGTATTGTTTCACATTTCGTTCCAGAAACGATTTGAAACTGTTCAGTACCAGTTGTCGGATACAGGGCTCTTGCAGGTTCTGTGCCAGGAAAGGAGACAGACTGGCCAGGAACCGGTTGGGGAACGGCTTCCGGTAAACACGGTCGATGATTTCTGCCGGTGTGAGATTGAACTGGGCAAGAAATTTCTTTTTCAGCTCGGCCGACAGCTGATTCTTCAAGATGTCACCTACCAGCAACTTGCCTAGTGAGCCGCCGCTGCCTTCATCGCCCAAGATAAAACCCAAGGGAGACACATTAGCCACAATTTGGGATCCGTCGTACGAGCAGGAGTTGGAACCTGTACCTAAGATGCAGGCAATGCCCGGCTGATGTCCGCACAGTCCCCGGGCTGCTCCCAGCATATCTGTATTTACTTCAATGGCACCCTTTACAGTCAGATTGGAAGCGATGGCTCGCCGTACTGATTCAATCTTGTCAGCGAATGCACAGCCAGCTCCATAAAAATAGACTGCCTCTATGGAGGTGTTTTTTAATTGCGGAACAAGTGTGGTTGCTATTTCGGAGGTAATTTCTTCTTCTGTCTGGAAGAAGGGATTTATCCCTTTGGTAAATATCTGTTGGATGAGAACTCCTTGATCTACAAGACTCCAATCCGTTTTAGTAGATCCACTGTCTGCTATTAGTATCATATCTTTTCGATTTAAAAAGTTGTTTTATTCGTTATTCCGATTTATAGTTTGATGTATATTTTCCGTTTATATAGTTGATAGCCGATGCTCCAGTTGATGGCAATGAATACGAGGGCATAGGCCAGTGAGCCGCCAGTGTTGCCGAAGGCAGGTTGCAACAGAAAGTTGTACAGCAGTCTGTGGATGCTGACCCACTCTTCTCCCCATGGGATTTGAACGGTGTTGAACAAGATGCCCAATACCCCTCCCAGTACATACATGAAGAGAGGATTGACACCGAAGGACTCGAAGAATACACTCCATTTTCTATAACCTTTTACGTCGATAATCCAAATCAGTAAGGCCAGCAGGCTGGAAGCCAGTCCGCAAGTGGTGAGTACAAAAGTGGGCGACCAAATCTTCTTGTTGATGGGGCAGCCATAGCTCAGCAGAAAGCCGGAGAAGGTCAGGATAACTCCTGTCAGGAACAAGGTAATCAATTGGGAGTTGAGGAAAGATTCCCGGCTTCCAGTTTGTTTTTTACCTAGCATGAGTTTGCCTACCCAAAAGCCCAAGAGCACATGGGCAATCGACGGAATGGTGCTCAGAAGTCCTTCCGGATCAATGCCGTTGTCTTTGTACATGTGGACTGGAGTGAGCACAGCACGGTCTACAACTGACAGGATATTGGTTTCGTTGTACGCAAAGCCGTTACCGACTATCAACAGGATGCAATAGCCTATCAGTAAGGTGGCAATGAGGTAGGGGATGTGCCGGTGTTTTAAAGTCAGTGCGATGATAGATGTGGCACAGTAGCACAGGGCCAACCTTTGCATGACGCCTAATATACGGATACGGTCGAACGTTCCTGCTGCTGCCCGGAGATTCTCGCCGAAACTTAAATCGGCAGGAGCCGATCCCCAATAATAACAGAAGCGGGAGAACCAGCCGATGCCCAATCCGATGAGAAAGATGAAAATGGTGCGTTTTATGATTTTGACTGCCGCAGAGGCACTGAACTCAAAGTGGAATTTCTTTAGTGAAATGTAAGTGGATATTCCCATGATGAACATGAAAAAGGGAAATACCAGGTCGGTCGGAGTCAGTCCGTTCCATTCGGCATGACGCAAGGGAGCATACATGTACGACCAGCTGCCCGGGTTGTTGACTGTAATCATGCCGGCAATGGTGATACCTCTTAGAATATCGAGGGCGAGTATTCGTTTCTTTTCTTCGGTTGTCATAATGACTGTAGTTTATGTTCTGTTTACCTATTCTTTATTTGTACAGATAATATTTTTTAGCTAGTTTGCGGAATGCTTCTACGTCTTTGTACCAATAGTCGCGGATGTCTTCCCATCGGTTACGTTTGGCAAATCCTTCCCGTATCTTTTGGGATCCGCAAACTTTATCAAACATGTTGAATCGTTTGGGATTGGCATGGTCGAATACTGCCCGGTCGGGATAAAGTGTAGCTATTTCCTGCATCACCAGAAACTGGATTTCACTCAGTGGAGCCTTGTGGAAGTCCATGACGTGCACTTGTACACCTTGCAGCAATTCTCCTTTGCCTACTGAATAGAAAGGTTTCAGGAAGACAGGGCGGAATTGGATGCCCGGTACATGCAGTTTATTCAGGTTGTCAGCCAGCTTCTCTGCCTCTACCCAAGGAGCAGCAAACATTTGGAAGGGAAGGGTGTAGCCCACACCGATGGACAGATATCCTAGCTCACCCAGAATACCGCTGATAGGGTAGTAGAAAGCAGAGTAAGGATGAGGAATGTGCGGAGAGGCCGGAATCCATTGCAAACCGGTCTGTGTGTAATCCATCTTCCGTTTCCAGCCTTTCATGCGGATTACTTGCAACTTGCATTGTTTGCCTCCTTTGAGCATTCTTTCTCCGTTGAGCATCAAAGCGAGTTCTCCGCAGGTCAGACCGTAAACATACGGTATCTTGAACTGGCTGACGAAAGAAATGCAGTCGTCTTCAGTGAGATTCCCTTCAATCTTCAGTCCGCCTACTGGATTCGGACGATCCAGGATAATCAGTTCTTTGTCGTTTTCGGCAGCCGCTTCCATAGCCAGTCCCATGGTGCTGATGTAAGTAAACGAACGGCAGCCGATATCTTGTATGTCATATACCAGTACGTCAATGTCTTTCAGCATCTCTGGAGTGGCTTTCCGTGTTTGGCCGTAGAGTGAATATACAGGCAGTCCGGTAGAAGCGTCTTTGATGTCTGTCACATGATCGCCGGCATGCACATCACCGCGTACCCCATGTTCCGGACCGTAAAGAGCTACCAGATTGACATTGGGAGCCTCGTGCAAGATATCAATGGTGGAGCGGAGTTGATTGTCTACTCCCGTCGGGTTGGTAATCAGTCCGACTCGTTTTCCTTCCAGGCATTGGAAGTTTTGTGATTTCAGCACTTCGATGCCGGTTTTGATGCGTATCGATTGGGCTGTCATTCCTTCTCCAATCAGAAGAGCGGCAGTCAAAAGGATGATTTTCTTGATTATTATTCTCATTTCTGTTTTTTTACGTATTATGCTTTTTCTTTTTTGCCGTATTCGGCATCAATTTTTCTGTCGGCAAAAAGGGTGACAAGGACAGTCGCTGCGCAGCAAGCCATCACCATCCAGAAGAAGCCGACGTAGCCCATATACTCTTGAAGGTATCCGGCAAACATGCCAGGTATCATCATGCTCAGTGCCATGAAGGCAGTGCAGATGGCATAGTGTGATGTCTTAAATTCTCCTTCCGAGAAGTAAATCATATAAAGCATGTATGCAGTAAATCCAAAACCGTAGCCAAATTGTTCAATGGCGATGGCTGTGGATATAATCCAGGTATTGGTGGGCTGTGCCACAGCCAGATAGACGAATGTCAGACACGGAAGTGTCATACAGGTAGCCATCCACCAAAGTGATTTTTTCAGTCCCTTGGCTGCAGCAAACCAGCCACCCAAGATACCTCCGACAGTAAGGGAAATCACTCCGATAGTGCCATACACAATCCCTACTTCAGCTGTAGAAAGAGCCAAGCCGCCTGCTTCTTTGGAAGCTACGAGGAAAGGCATGCACATCTTTAATAAGAAAGCTTCTGGCAACCGATAGAGCAGCATGAAAGCAATAGCCAGCCACACACCCGGCTTGGTGAAATAAGTGGCAAAGGTGCGGGCAAACTCTTTTATGATGGCTGCCGCGTTGGTTGTGCCGGGTGTAAGAATGGATTTGTCTGTCTGTGGATGGGGAATGGCAAACAGGTGATAGCAACTGATGATACTGAACAAAATCGCTGATACGGCCAGTGTGATGTTCCATGACAGCGGAATATTGTTGTATGTCAGTTCAATCCATCCGGCAATGGCCACTAGCACGCCCTGCCCGAAAATGGAAGCCAGTCGGTAGAATGTGCTTCGGATACCCACAAAGGCCGATTGGTCGCCTGGCGTGAGGGCCAGCATATAAAAACCGTCGGCAGCAATGTCGTGTGTAGCCGATGCAAAGGCAGTGATGATAAACAGCAGCAGGGTGAAACTGAACATACTGATAGGGGTTTGCCCACTGGCAATGGTCTCCGCATCAGGATGTGGAATGGTGCATGCCAGCAGGATAAAAGCAACCGACATAATCAGCTGCATGGTGATTGTCCACCATCTTTTCGTCTTGATGATGTCCACAAATGGGCTCCAAAATGGCTTGATGGACCAGGGCAAATACAGCAGACTGGTAAATAAAGCCATTTCTCCATTGGGTACTCCCATTTTTGCAAACATCAATACAGAAATGTTATTGACGATGAAATAGGGAATGCCTTGTGCAAAGTAAAGGGTCGGTACCCATGCCCATGGAGTTGTACGGTTCATAGAATCTTATTTTTTTAAGTTAATACAGTTTTTCAATCGTAGCACCGATATAATAGTGCAATAAAATCTCTTGGTAGGAATAGCCCTGTTCACCCATAACGGCAGCGCCAATTTGGCAGAGTCCTACCCCATGTCCCCAGCCTGCTCCGGTAAGGGTGAAGCGGCCCGGTATCCCTTCGGAAGACACTTCTTCTTTGTCGATGACAAAGGCAGAGCTATACAAATGAGACGGTGATAAGATACGTCTGATCTCCAGTTCTTTCCCGATGGTCAGTGTACGCTTGGTGCCCACAATCTTCAGTTTCCACAACCGGGCAGACGTACCTCTGGCTACCGGAATCATATCCAAAATCTGTCCGAAGTCTATCCCTGCACGGCGGTGAATCAATTCCGACAGTTCCTTTTGTGTGTAGCTCACTTTCCAGCGGTAGAAGTCGGTTGTCTCCTGATCGTAGTTGTTGAGTACCTGAGAGAGAATTTGTTTGTCGGTGGTGTTGCAAAATGCATCGGGAACTGTACGTATCCATTGCTCAGCCTGTTCTTCCTGCGTGAGGTCGGGCAAGGTCTTGTCTGCTTTCCAGTCTCTTTGCTTTAGCAGATACGGGTGTTTCACATCTTCCCAACAATACTGGAACTCCTCGAAAGCTCCTCCGCAACATTTGGAGAAACGGGCATCGCAGATGGCATGCCCCGACATTAATATTTCTCCGCGAGTGGCTTCGATGGCTTCGCGCACTTGCGGTGTGGAGGCCCGGGTGATGCCTTGGTAGCGTTGGCAATGGTCGTCGGCACAGACATCAAATAGGGTATGGTCTTCGCGGTCGTACCAGCGGATTTGCTCCTCGTCTGTAGTCGTATAGCCCGCTTGGCCGGCCGGAAGGGCTTTCTTGTTGGTGCTTTTCAACTGCGCCAACAGCCAGCTGCGCGAAATCACCGCATGGGCCTTTAACAGCTCGGCTGAGGCGGTGGCACTCATTTCCGAGGAAATGACACTGGTGAGATAATCTTCCACGTGAATGACATTGACTGCCGTCAGTTTGCCGTTGTCCACAATGAGTTTCAAGGCTCCTTGAAAACGCTGGTTTTCTTTACGCTCCCAATGAAAATTGATGCCGATGATCACATCCGTCAATTCAAAAGAATCGGTGTCGGGCAACAGCGGAGCAAACAGCAGCTCGTCGTAGTGTTTTCCGTTCCATTCTATTTGTCCGTTGACAAAGACTGCCTTTTGCTTGCCACTTACTGGTTGGCCTTCCTGTTGATAGGGAGTGCTGAACGTAAATTCGATGGAAGGAGCAGATAAGATGCCGACTTGCACTTTCGGTTCGTTGGCTTGTCGGATGCGTTGGGCTACTTTGTTCATTTCAGCGGACGGCAGACAAACTTCCTCCAATATTTGTTGGATATGGACAGCTGTGATTTTGTGAAAATCAGCTTCCACGGGTGTGATGAATACACCGCCCATATCAACCGAAGCCGGACTGCTGAGTAATTTCGCTTCCCCTTCGGCAAAATAGCACGAAGGACGATGTTTGTCGCGTGGAAAGATAAAGATGACCCATTTGTCGGTATCGTATAAAGCCAGCAAGTTCATCATGGGCTCTGATTCTCCTTCTTTCACAGGGAGCGACTGGTAGACGGTGCTGAACAATGTTTCCGCATCTGCCGCTTTGCCAGACTCCAGTACAAACGTGCTGCGTACGGGGTCGTCCAATTGCCACAGTGTGGCTAGTCCTTGCCGGGTAACCAGGTGTTTCTCTTGTTCTTTCCATTCGGTCTCGATGGGCATGAAGCCGCGGGAGCCGGCTTGGAAATGCTGATGGTCTGGAGCAGAAGCTCCGCAGCGGGGACCGTTATAGAATATCGTATAGTCGCTCAATGCTTCAGCCAATTGCAACATCTCTCCAAAGCGTCCCTCAATCCGCTGGTCTACATGTTCCTTGTCGGGAATTGTTAGATGGCGTGGAAAGATGGGGAAAGGATTGATGAGCACTGTATAGTGGGTACCGAAAGGCATCTCTTCCTGTATGGCCGGTCGGTTGTCAGCACACAAAAAGCATTTCCGTTGGCTGATTGTCTGGGCATCCACCTTGGCTCCGGAAGAGACGATACGAGCCGGGTTGAATTGGACCCGGTAGGTGTATGGACCTACTTTGTATTCCTTTATCTGAACGTTGGCCAGCGCTTCATAGTTGTTTCGTACTTGTTCCCAGTTTTGTAGCTGACTTTCCAGCAACTGAGCCACCGCTTGATTCTTCGATTCTGTCATGATCATATTCCTTTCTTGTTCAACGCAATACGTGCCTGTAGCTCCCATGTACGGATGCGGTCTTTATATAAGTTGTGTGCATTCATCTTGTTGATGTCCAATGAAGCATCGGAGTTGTCGTCCCAGCGACGGCAGTTATACACCACGTCATACACACGACCAATCTGGTAGTGGCGGGAGAAATTCAATCCCAAGGCATAGTCCTCGCCATAGCTGGTGTTGGGCACTTTGATTTTGCGGAGCAAGGGGGTGTAGAATGCACGGGGAGCACCCAGACCATTGATGCGCAGGGCGTTGTTTCGTCCGTTCTCTGGTGTCCATTCCCGGTGGTCAATGATGCCTGGAGCAATCATGTTCATGTTGAAGTCGGTCATCCTATACGTGCCTACCACCATAGCACAGTTCTGTTCGTAGAAAGCACGTACCATGGTAGTCAGTGTGTTTTCGTCTTTATATACATCGTCGCTGTCCAGCTGAACGGCAAATTTACCGCATTTCGGGTGATGCACACCTACGTTCCAGCAACCGCCAATGCCCAAGTCATTCCGTTCGGGGATGAGGTGGATAAGTCGCTTGTCGTCTTTAAACTCGTCAATTGCTTCGGTTGTTCCGTCTGTGGAGTGGTTGTCGATGATAATCAGGTTGAATGGGAAATCCGTTTTCTGCGTCAGTACCGAACGGATGGCATCGCGGATGGTGCGGATGCGGTTGCGTACGGGGATAATGACGGAAGCTTCCACTTCAAATCCAGTTGCATCAAAAGCCATTTGGGGGAAGTCGGGAGCCAAGTAGCCGCCGATTTCTTTCAGGTGTTCCGTACAAGCCTGTTCCATTTCAATCTGACGGTTGCGGTTGCGCGGATCTACATAGTCGAAAATTTTCTCACCGCTGCGACGGGTATCCAGTTCGATTTCCGTATATAGATATTCATTGATGTGCACCAAGTCACTCTTTTGACTCAGTTTCAGGCGTAAGTCATACCATCCGGCAAATGTGTAGTGCTGTTTCATGCGGCTGGCAGCTTCTTTCAACTTACCGGTGTGAAACAGCAAGAGTGATCCGAAATCGAAATCATCTCTCAAGGAACCGAATTGATAATCAATCACCGGAGCCTGTTTCAGCACATCTTCCATGCGCTGATAATGGTCGGCATATACCATACCTGCATCCGAGTCGGTTGCCAGCTGCGTCATGCGATTCAGGGTAAACATACCCAGTGAAAGGGCAGTCTCTTTGGTGCAAAACAGGGTGAAGTTTCCCGTTGCTTTTTCTGCCATAGCCTTCATGGTCTGGCTGCTGAACGGATTGTCAATAACCATCAGCTCGCATCCTGGAATGTTTTCTGCTCCTTCTTCGGCAGTCATCAGATATATTTCTTTCACCAAGCCTGTAGCCTGCAACTCATTTACACTATTCTCTATTTGTTCTTTTCCTGCATAAGGAAGAAAGCAACTGATTGTTTTCATACGATATGGATTTATTTTATTAACGATTTATTTTCTAACTTTTAAGATACCGACTTCTCCGCTGCTAGCGGTAAACAGCACCTTGTTCTTGCCCAGCGGACAAACGGTATTGATGAGTGAATTGCCTACCTTGTGTTTCCAGAGAAGGGCTCCGCTTTGTGCGTCCAGTGCAAACAGCAGTCCCTCTTTGGTACTGCCATATACCGTTTGCTCTTTTTCCATCAGCATGGAAGGAGCATGTTCATACCCAAAGCCAACCGATGTGGCCCATATCTGTTGGGGCCTATCTTCTGTAGCCGAATAGCAGACAATGCTGTCATTCATCGTTTTGGCATAGATCCGTTCTTTATCTTCCGAAATACCGATGCTTTCACGCACTTGCGACTGATACGTGCGCCATACGGTTGCACCCGTTTCCCGGTTGATGGCCGTCAAGGCCCGTTGGGGGTCGGCAATGAATATCTTCCGGTGAGCCGCTACCGGCCATACTGCTGCCGGTGAGAAATGCATGCGGGTGAGTCCGCCCGTCCATTTCCATACCTCTTTCCCGGTATGCTTGTTGAGGGCATATAAGGTGTTGTCCCAGGCGCCAAACACCACGTTGTCGCCGTCAATCAGCGGTTTGCATTCTACGTATCCTTTCACTCCGGTATAGTTCCAGACCACTTCACCGGTCTGTATCTGGATGGCACGGAAAGTACCATCACTTGCTCCTACATACGCTTTGTCTTCATCTATGGTTATTGCACCCAGCACGGGGCCGGCAGCCGCTACTTTCCAGCGTAGCTCTCCCGTTGCAGCGTTCAGCCCATAGATGTGGCCGTCTGCTGACCCGACTACAACCGTTTCATCTTTCACTGCCGGTCCGCCCACAATGCGTTTACCCGTATGAAATATCCAGTCTTTTTTCCCGTCCTTCATTCGGTAGGCAGTGAGTTGCCCTAAGTCATCTCCCACGAAAACCTGTCCGTGTCCTGCCGCCGGAGCACAGTAAATACCTACGCCGGTTTGTATCAGCCATTCTCTTTTCACCCTATCATACGTTTGGTTGACCGAGAAATCCGGATATTTTTCCGCCCTTCCTTGAGGATCATAGTATGCTTCTTTCAACGAGAATCCCGCCCAGCGTACCGGTTCCTCTCCGATGCGTTGAGTATACACCCGAATGGAGTCTTCAGTCATTTCGTAAATGCCATAGCCCGGTTTGCCTTCGCTGTCGCGCAGGTTGCTACGCACCAGAACACCCGGTATGCCGTCGTAGCGCAGCTCCCGGTCACGGTGGTAGTGGCCGCCAATGAAGAGGCGGACGTTGTAAGGACGAACGGCATCCGTAACCTGATACCAATTGTCCACATCGCCTTCCCTCATCGGATAATGGGTAACCAGAATCACTTTTTGTTCTTTTCCGGCTTTTTTCATTTCTTCTTCCATCCAGCGGATGTCTTGCGGCACTACGTGTCCGTAGGCCATCCGCATCAGCGGACCCGAATTGAAGCCTAAAAACAGAAAGCCTTTGTGGTCCAGCTTAAAACGTTCAGCACCGAAAATCTCAGCAAAAGCCGTGCAACCCGATTCGCTCCATTTGGTTTCGTGGTTGCCCAGCACCGTGTAGTAGGGCATTTTCAGCAAATCCAGGCAAGACTTCACTTTCTCCAGACTGGCCCGGTCGCCTTCTTCTGTCAAATCACCGGTGACGATGACAAAATCGAGTCCCTCGGTGGCATTGAGCTGAGCTACCGATTGGAGTAAATCTTCGGTGGGCTGTGCATGGTTGGGGCTGATATGTAGATCGGTGAGATGTGCAAACCGGAAACATGACTGCTGAGCCTGGGCACCGAGCACCATCCAGCAACATAGACAGAGTAGAAAAAAAAACTTTCGTTTCATATCCTTTCGTTTTTATTATCCGGTTGTATTTTACTCTTTTCGAAAAAAGTTCACTATTTCCTTCATCAGCAGATTCCGTTTTTTCTCCGAACGGATGGATTCGAAGGGGAATCCCATAATGTATGTTTTGTAGTCTCCCTGATAGGCCACTGCGGCACTGAGATTGTTCTCAGTATAGCGCATCACCGTATACGCTTCTTTGCAAGCCGGTACAATGGCATCCGGTGATTCCACCACATACGATTTTCCGTTCAGTTCGTTGTAGTAGGAAAGTTCATTGCCACCCGCTGACACCGGCGAAGCTACAGTTCTGACTTTGCCCAAGAGAGCAGCTTGTCCCACTCGCCACTGGTATTTGAGTACGTCGGTTGCAAACTTCCGGTCTTCTTCCAATGAAGGAGCCAGTGGGTTGTCCCATAAATCGGTAGCTATAAAAGCTCCCGAAGCAAAGAGATTGCCTCCCTGTGCGCAATACGAGCGGACCGCTTTTTGTAGTTCAGGAGTGAAAGTCTTGAATTCCAATGGGTTTACTCTTCCACGACCCATTTTTGTCTGGCATTCCTTACCCAGGATCAGGTCGACAGACGGATAGTCGTTTAAACGAACCCTTCCTTTCTCTACCGCTTCATCACTGCAGGACACAAAACTGCATCCAGCTTGTAGCAGGGCCTTTCCGTGAATGGCCGGATAGTCGAAATTGTTGCCGGCAATCACCTGAGTCTCGTGGGTGCCGTAGCTGTCGCCAAAGCCAGAGGCATCATCATCCATCCAGGGAATGGATCGGCGGAATTCTTTCATGCTTCCGATGTAGCTGATGTCTTGTCGATAGGGCACTCCGTGGTCGTGCTTGTCGAGAAAACCGGCCAGTTGGGTATCTGCAGGAGCCGGAGCCACAAAATCAGCCGGCGCACAGATGCGGTCGAATCCGTTGACGACCAATATCGTTTCCAGACTGTTGGGTGCTATGCCAGCCGATAGAATTTCCGACGGGAAACTTTCCCCTCCTTTGTTGACAGCCGTCACTTTGAAGCTACATACCACTCCTGTAGGGAGAGTCGTGCGGTATCGGTTTCCTTTCACCAAGACCCCTTTGTTGAATGCTCCGTCTCCGATGCGCGTGTAAACGATGTATTGTTCGGCCGTTGCTGTTGGTTCCAACGGATCGTCCACAGCCTTCCATGTAAGTTCAATTTCGTTATCTTGTAGCGGGTGAATAGCCATTTCTTCCACTGGGAGTGGCTGTACCACATAGTTGCTTTGATGCAGTGCAGCCAGAAACTGCAGCATTCCTTTGTAAACGGCACGGCTTACCGTAAACCGGAAGCGGGGATCCAGTCCGTAGCGCATGTCGGCAAAATTCTGATGCGACAATAATTCCAGCAACATGGTTGGCACCTGCGGGGTGCGGGCCTCAAAATACGATTTGTTCCACATGCCCCGGCGCGTCCATTTCGGTTCGTAGAGGGTGCGGATATCGCGTACGATATTCGACTGGATTAAATCCGTCAGATCGTGAGACAGGTAACGCGATGCCCCATTGGCAAATGTTCCGTCTGCTCCACCGGTGAAGTAGATGCCCAGTGTACCGATAATCGAATCGTTCAACGTGGTTCCGGCATCTGAGTGGAAGGCAAAAGCCATGTCTATCGGAATGTGCAGTCCTTCTTCCGATGGATTGACGGCCGAACCGCCGCTAAGGTAGTTCACCCACAGTCCTCTGCATTTGTAATCATCGGTATAGTCATTGCTGCCCTGGCTCAGCGAGTAGATGCTGTCGGGCACACCAGCCCATTGCATCCAATAGCGGGCTGCTTCGCAGAAACGAGGATATTGGCTGATTGCAGGCATCGGGCTTTCTTGACGGCCGCGTGCTATATTTCCCATGCCGCCGCCGATTTTCACGGCATCGGCCGTGATGAACTGTCCCTTTTTAGTTGTGCGATTGCTTAAGGAAACCTTAGCTATCCCTGGTTCAAAGGTAAACGTACCGAGGTAAATCCAAGTGCCGCCGCCCATTTGCTGATTGACACTGAATTCGCTGTTTCCTCCGGCATGATGAACCGTATAGCGGGCTTCATCCGTGCTGTTGGGCAAGGTCTGATAGGCTACGTAAACAGCATATTCCCCTTTTGCCGGAATCTCAGTTGTCCATTCAGCCCGGCTTTCTGCCCCTTTCTTGGTGCTTTTCGTCAAGCGGAAAGTTCCTTCTTTGAAAGGATTCTGTCCTTGAGTATAGTACATGCGGGCATGGGCAAAACCGGGTCCATTTCCCGATATCCACTTCTCGCTTCCTGTAATTTCGGAATACACCGACTGGCAGTCTTGGCAACCGTCATTGTCGATGACGAATTCATTTGTCTGCCAGTCGCGTTCACGCGGCATCAGCACATTGGCACCGGCGTTCTCCAGCATAGGGACTAAAAAAGGCAATACATAACTTTGTGTGTAAAGGTCTTCCACCGTTTGGAAAATGCGTGCCCGCTGCCATTCCCAACGGTCCAATTGTTGTTCATAATACCAGCCATGACTTTGCCAAAGGGCAATATGGCGGTTTGTCAGTCCGTTGGTGGGGGTATAAGCTGCAGCTACAGGAGTTACCAATGGCTTTTTACATGAAGGGGTAAAAAAATTGGCTGCTTTTTTCTGTTTTTCCCAAAGTGCTACCGGAATCAGTTCTTCGATTTTTCGGTTGTTGGTCTGAATCACCAGTTCGTCTTTGCTGTATTCCTGCGGCAACAACCGACGTACACCTTGATAAATGCTGGCTACATTTTCTTTTCGCAAGGGAACATACGAGAGATTCAGGTTGGCATACAAGGTCAATGTTTTACCGTTCCGGTCGATGGAGTCGATGGATATTTTCCCTACAGACACTTCTTGCCGTGCCTGTGTATCCAGAAATTCACCTATTCGCTGGCGTATTTCCATGGAAAGTTCTTGTGCCTCTCCCACGATAGGCATCAGGGAAAAAGCCGATATGGCCGTAAATAATAAACTCTTGTAATCCATTCTGTTTCTCTTGTATTTAAAAGGTTATTTATT
>AMCI01002655.1_pt1 | contig 32823 bp, 21 predicted proteins | sample 419838 | NCBI WGS metagenome assembly AMCI01 (sample SAMN01090643, study PRJNA158313) | gut metagenome
AGTCAGATTAGTTACTTGTGATGATGCTATGCAAGCGCATATCTTGCAGGGGGCATTAGAGAATGAAGGTATTGAGTCAGTTTTGCATAATGAGCATTTTTCTTCAATCTACAAGTGTAATGTAGGGAGCATTGCAGGCGTGGATATTTTTGTTGCAGATACTGATTACCAACGGGCTATTGAGGTGTTGAAACAAAATTACAATTGGCAAGAAGAACAGAAGTATTGTCCTTTTTGCGGTTCTTCCGATATAAGGTTAGTATGGAAGAAAGGACACCGGTGTCAGGCGGTAGGTTCTTTGTTGTTGTCTTTTTTATCTGTAACGCCTTTGAAGGAAGGAAAGTATTGGGAGTATAAATGTAGGCAGTGTCATAAACAATTTGATTATCCGGTGAGTCAGGTTGTTTCGTCATCAACTTAATGAGTCGGTTGTTGAAGTTTTTGTTGTTTTTTTTCTTATTTAATATGTATTATTCAATGAAAAAGAAAAATTTGTTGTTGGTTTTGTTGTTGGTAGGGCTGTGCCCTGCTTGGGCGGCTCACATAGATACTTTGTCTGTGAAGAGTCCATCGATGAATAAGCATGTACAAGTGGTGGTTGTAGCGCCCGATGTTGCTTTCGGTAAAAATGCGGTGGCTTGCCCTGTGATTTACTTGCTGCATGGCTATGGTGGAAATGCGAAGACATGGATTAGCATCAAACCTAATTTACCACAGATTGCGGATGAGAGGGGAATTATGTTTGTTTGTCCAGACGGGGCGAACAGCTGGTATTGGGACAGTCCACGCAATCCGTCTTACCGCTATGAAACGTTTGTTTCTTCTGAGTTGGTAGCCTATGTTGATTCTCATTATAATACACAAGCTACATCACAGAAGCGTGCTATTACAGGATTAAGTATGGGGGGGCATGGTGCTTTATGGAATGCTTTGCGTCATCCCGATGTTTTTGGTGCTGCAGGGACTACCAGTGGGGGAGTAGACATTCGTCCATTTCCGATGAATTGGGAAATTAAGAAGCAATTGGGTGAAATGGTTGCCCATAAGAAAGTGTGGGATAATCATACGGTTATCAATCAACTGAATATAATAAAAAATGGTGATGTGGCTTTGATTATTGACTGTGGAGAAGATGACTTCTTCTTGAATGTAAACAAAGAATTACATCAGAATCTATTGGCTTTGAAGATTGACCATGATTTTATTACCCGTCCGGGTGGGCACACATCGACTTACTGGAGGAATTCCATTGATTATCATATTTTGTTTTTTGAAAAATTTTTTAAGCGATAGACTACCTGCTAGGGTGTGCAAAAAAAGGATATGTTACTTTTTTAGAAAGTGGCATATCCTTTTTTGTAGTAGAATATCTTTATTTCTGTATGTCCAATCCTTTTCCTCCAGAAAAAACACGACTGGAAGGACTGCATACGGTTTTTACAACATTCATTTTCATCTGCTGCTTTTCTTGATTCTCCTTTTCGGTTGGATAGGTTTTGTTCAGTACTCCTAATGCTACACTGAGTAGGGCTTCGTCTTTGTCTCCGAAAGGCTTAAACTTGAGATAATCGTTGGAAGCATTGACTGCATAGGTCGGTTGGAAGCCTCCGTATGTTTCTTTTTCCGAGTTGTATACAGTAGCCACTACCGGATGAACCGACCAGCGAAATTCTTGGTTGATGAAGCTTTCTGTGGCTACGTTTTGTCCTTTGGTGGTACTACCTATAGCTATGAGATTTTGAATTTTTTTATTCAGGTTGTTCATGAGCATTTCCGGTGCGCCGGCTGTCTCTCCGCTGATAAGTACGATGAGTGTATGCAAGTCTAAGTTTTTACCTCCTGGATTCAGCAGTTCGGTATTGAAGGTAAAGGTTGCATTTTTATCTGTACACTTGTCGTTGTATTCTACGTAAGCCATTTCTTCGTTTAGATAGTAGGAGGATACCAGCAGGGTGCTGAGCAACTGTACACATTCTAAACTTCCTCCTTTGTTGTAGCGCAGGTCAAGAATTACTTTATTGATGTGCTTCTGTGCCAATTCGCCCGACCATGCCCGCAGTTCGTTGTTGTACTGCTCGGGGTTTTCGTGGTTACCGGCAGTGAAACTGTTGTACATCAGATAACCCACTTCACTTCCGTCATTCAGTTGGATGATTTTTTTACAGTGCACCGGGTTGTCGGTCAATGGGACAGCGGCTCCTATTTCTATCGGTTCACCTACTGGCACTACCTTGTATACATCTTCCTGTGCTTCTCCTTCTACAGGTGGCTCTGTGGAAGGAACCTGTTGATAGTGTCCCAATGTAACCTTGATGGGTGCTGTGCTTTGAAGCAGTTGTTCTTCATATTTTCGGCTGATATACGAAGTGTCTACCTTTACAATCCAGTCGCCTCGTTTCAGTACGGCAGCAGCCGGAGAACCCGGGATTACATAGGTCACCAGAGCATTGTAGGCTGTATCAATGTCCGGATTGCGGACAAGCGAATAGTCGAATCCATAACTGGGTAGCGGACTGTCCAATAAGGTGTCTACGTATGAATAGTTGTCCTGTTTTGATTTGATTTTCGACAGAAATTGATCAGGAGCGACGAATAGATTGACATCGTCGTAGGAAGGTAACTCCTGATACCAAAGATAATTTTGCTGCATGAGTTCCAGCATCCAGCTGTCCAATGCAGTTTGATGTGCATATTCAGGCCAACGGTCCACACCACACGAGAAAAAGCCACTGACAGATACAAAGAGCAGGGCAGGTATCAAGATAATCTTTCTTAATTTTGTCATTATATCAAGCTTTATTGCTGTGCAAATGTAGGAAATACTTTGCTTATCTGCCACACTCTGTGGTAGAAAAATACTTTTATCCTTTGTTTGTCCGTCAGTGGATTCGGTTTGTTTTACTACGAACGGGCCTTTAGAATATCCTACTGGCTGAGTGGGATAATGTTGCCTTGCTCAAACACAGCCGTTGGCTGCTTGTTCATGAAAGTGATAATCTTTTGTAGAAGATTGTTTCCTGTCACCCTGTAGTGGTGGGTAGTGTGCTGTTTGCCAACTTATTCGATATAGAATACGGTTGAAATGCTATTGCCGTCTTCATCTACGGCTGTCAGGGTGTGTTTTCCTGCTGTAGGTTGCAGTGAGATTTGATGAATCTGTCTCGTTTCTGCGTAGTACTTTTCGTCCAAGTGCCAGAAAACGGTTGTTTGAGGATGTGTATGTGCCAGTTCAGCTGTTATGTATCCTTTGCTTCCGTCCAGTTGTTTGGTCAGCCGGATGCGTGTCTGCATCGGCGGGTAGATGAATTGCATGATTGGGAAATTGTCTTCTCCGCTACCTTTCAGAAAGGGAGGAAGCGGGATGTATTCAGGATGATGTTGTTTGTAGTACCATTCCCATACGGGTGGAAGCACAAACCACGGTCGTTGGATGGTGGTCTCTGGTGCTGTTGCTCGTGCATAAACCCTATGTTGGCCATCTTTGCTCAGTGTGATGAGGTGATGGTAGGGACAAGGAGTGGTTTGGAGTCCGGCTGGCAATATGAGCAAGGTGTCTGTTTCTGTACAGAACCTTCCTTTCAAATGGCCCGATTGGCGGCATACTTCGGCATCGACTAAGATGCCGGTGGGCCGTTCAAACCAGGGTGATGGCGGAAGGGAGTTGAAGACGTCAAACAAAACAGGAGCAGCTGTCAAAGCTCCCACCAGTCCGGGCTTTCCTTCTCCGCTGGCGTTGCCTGCCCATACACCGACTGCATAGCGGGGCGTAATGCCTACTGCCCAGGCATCTCTAAATCCGTAGCTGGTTCCTGTTTTCCAGGCAATGGTCTGCATGGATGGTATTGATTCCCAGTCGATCTCTTCCGGACGGTTTACTTCTGTGAGTGCCTCCAGGGTGAGCCAGGCGGCACCTTTCCAGGGAGACTCTTCTTTGGTGAGAAGTAAACGACCCAGTTGGGCATAGGCATGTGTCACTTCCCAAAGGGTAGCTTCTGCTCCTCCTAATATGAGTGATAGGCCATAATGGGAGGCTGGGCGTTTTATTGTTGTGAATCCCAGTTCTTTCAGCCGCTGTATAAATTTAGGTATTCCATATGCTTGCAGTTGTGTAACTGCAGGAATATTCAGTGATCGGGCCAGTGCTTCTGATGCTGGTACGGCTCCTTCATATTGATGACTGTAATTTTGCGGCATGTAGCCGTTGATGTTGATAGGTACGTCGGGTACTAGCATGCTGGGAAGCAGGCTTCCTTCCTGCAACAGTGCTTCATACAGAAAAGGTTTTAAGATGCTGCCCGTGCTTCGGGGTGATTGGATAATATCTACTTGATTACCTGGTTGATTTTCGTTGAAGCGTACATTTCCGCAGTAGGCCACTACTTGATTGCTGGGAAGATCGATAACCAAAATGGCCAGGTGTTGGATGTCGCTGCGGCGGAATTCATTGCTCCAGCGTTCGGCCAGTGCTTCGATGTGCATCTGGGTCCCTTTGTCAATTGTAGACTGGGTAAACAGACCATTTCTTGTCTGATAGTAATGACTAACTAGATGGGGAGCAATCTGGGGTAGTGAATGAGGTTTGTCCGGAAGGGGTTCGCTGATAGCTAGTTCGTAGGTTGATGGTTGGATGATTCCTTTTTCCTCCAGCCGTCTCAGAAGTCGGTTTCTCTTTTTCAGCAATTTTTCTCTTCCTTTGGATAGGTGAATAGCCGACGGAGCGTTGGGGAGAACTGCCAATAAAGCCGATTCTGCCCAGGATAAAGTTTCGGGGGAGTGGCCGAAATAGCGCCAGGCTGCAGCATCCAAACCTACCACATTCCCCCCGAAGGGAGCATGCGAAATATACATTGATAGGATTTCTGCTTTTGATGCTCTGAATTCCAAACGGGTAGCCCAGATCATTTCAATGATTTTCTCACAGAAAGTGCGGGGTTGGCAGCGGGAAAGACGAATGGTTTGCATGGTTAAAGTACTTCCTCCACTGACAATGCGTTTGTTTTTCAGATTCTGAACAAAGGCCCTGCTTGTAGCCAGTGGATTCACTCCCCAATGGTAATAAAAATACTGGTCTTCAAAGGCTAGCAGGCATTGCTCCAACTTTGGGGGAGTCTTTTTTCTAGGAGGAAAGCGCCATTGGCCGTCGGATGCAATTCGGGCTCCCAGCAGTTCTCCGTTTTTGTCTGTCACTACCGTTGAATACGGGGCATGGAAGAGTTCTTGGGGCAGGCAGCACAGATAGGCCACTCCCAGTAGAATCAGGCAGGTATATCGAATCTGCCGGGGAGTGACCTTCTTGTTGATTATTTGTTTTATTTTGTTGCGCATATATCGGTACATTTGCATCCAATCTTATCGGTAAACGAGGGTTCGTCCCGCCTGGCTGCGGGCTTGTATCTGGGTGTTGTACATATCTTCGCATTGGATGGCTGGTAAGATAAAATTACCTGTGTAGGTTGCTTGCAGCCTGACAGTAAAGGTCTTCTTACTTCCTTTTCTCAGGTTAAAGTAAGTTAGTACACGGTCATCGCGTATGTCGCGGTAGGTGTATGATTGGGATAGAGCTGTACCTTCGGTGGACTGAGTTGTTGAAGCGGCCATCATCCGTTCATTGTAGACTTCCCATCCGGAGGGCACTACGTGGGTCAGTGCCAGTTGCTCATAATCGTAGGCTGAAGGATTGCTTAAGGTGATGCTGACATTAAAGTCGGTTCCCTGAGCAATCCGGTCCACTTGGATAGGTTTACCATTGAGGTCTGTATACCTTACTTCCATCTGTAAGTGATCGTTGATAGCAGGCAGTGTATCTTTCAGCAGTTGGGTGCGTGTAATCAGTTGGACGAACATTCCTTTGTCTCCCCGATTTTGGAGAGAGATTTGTCCTTTTGTTGCAACCGGAACCTGCTCTTTTATAAACATGGCTTTGGCTGTGCGCACTGCAGGTTGTTTTTTCCCGTTCCACGTCCAATCAAACTGGATGGTCCCGCTGGCTTTTTCCGCTATTTGTGCCATGACCATCAGTGCCATGGCTGTGGACTGGGTGTCAAAGCGTTCTTCTTTTTGTAGCTGTTCTGATACTTTCTGTGTTTGGCGTATGAATTCTGCTCCCTGCTTCTTAGACATTAATAGCATGGTTTCCAGTACTAAAACATCATCCCGCAAGGTCGACCCATAAACCAAGTTGCTGTTATCATACGTTAGTGCCGTTGGGTCTGTTTTGTATACCAGTTCGGCTGCAGCTTTCATTTTACCCTGACCTGTCAGGGCATAAGCTGCTGCCAGCCGCCATCTGGCCATAGCCGGTAGATTTTCCTGTCCTTTCATACGGTTCATGGCACCATATTCCGGTGCTCCGGCCACAGCCAATGTATAGAGCCGGAAGGCCTGCTGTAAGGCTTCCTGTGCTTGTATATAAGAAGTTGTGTTGTTGGTAAGCTGCCAGTTCTGAGCGGTTGTGCGTTGGAACTTTTTCCATTTATTGAGCACATTTTCATGCACAGCATATCCTTTTTCTTTGGCCTTCGACAGGAACATGCCTGCATACGAGCTCACCCATTCATCCGCCAGGCTATTTCCTGGCCAGTAGGCAAATCCTCCGTTGGCAAGTTGTCGGCTATATAGCTGACGGATGGCCTTCTGTACTGATGCCTTAATCTGCTTGTCTTCTTCCTGGCTGACTTCTTTGAAAGAGGCTACGTAGAGCAAAGGCAATGCTTTGGATACCAGCTGCTCGGTACATGAATGCTGGTAGTCGGCCAAAAAGTCCAAACGGCGGCTCAAATCGGCTGAGGGAATGCGTGATACTTCTAGCCGAAGGAGACTTTTGTCGGGGGATCCTGCTACCTGATAGGATAGTACTTTTTCTTTTCCTCCGTCTATCCAGGCACTGCTATGCAGTGTCACGATGGGGTGTGGATTGCGTATTTCAATTTCAATCTCTTCATGAGTCTGCTGACCGTTGCCGTGGGCTGTGATGCACAAAGAGATTTTTCCTGTCTGTTTGCCGGTACGGATGGTAAAGTATGTCAGTTGGTCTCCGGGGCGATCGAAGTGCAAGTTCTGTTGCCGGTTTCCTTGTATTTCTATTCCTTTCCCTCTTACTTGTAGATTTACCTGTACGTCTTTTATTTTGCGTTCCATGGCAAACACATTAACAGGAACTTTGATTTCTTCATCCGTGCTCAGTATGCGTGGTAGGCTGGTGAGCAGCATCAGTGGTGTGCGTACCATGCTGCTTTTTTCTGCATGTCCATAGGCACCATCTTGTCCGGCTACGACCATGGTACGTACGGCGCCGATGTACATTGGAAGGCGCACCGTATGGGTTTGTTTTTTCCCTTTGTTCAAGTAGAAGGGGCCGAAACACTTCACCACTGGTTTAAACCGGTTGGCTTTGGCATCTGCCGGTTTCAATTGGGCATCTCCTCCTGTGCTGAACAGCGAATGGAAGTTGCCAGTTGTTGCTCCTAATACATGGTCGTACATATCCCAAGTGTTGATTCCAAGCGCTTCTCTGGCATAGAATTCATTCCAGGGATCCGGGGTTTTGAAGTTGGTCAAGTCTAGAATTCCTTCATCCACAATGGCAAGGGTATAGGTCATCGGCCGGCCGTTTTTCTCGCTCACTGTCACTGTGAAATCTTTTTCCGGCTGTAAGTCTTGCGGTTGCTGAATCTGTGGCTGCAACACCGTGTTCCGGTTGCTCACAAAGACAGGCATTACCCCATACAGGCGGATGGGTAAGTCATTGAGTGTTTGTGCATGAGGCTGAAGCAGACGGATATGTACATATGCGTTGGGAGCCATTTCTTCTGTCAGTGTAAAGCTATATCGCGTATCTTCCTGTTCTGACACTTCTATCCATTCCTGTTGCAGCACAGAGGAACCGTTTTCGATGGACACCAAGGCTCTTCCTCCCGCAGCGGCAGGTAGGATGACAGTCGCTTTTTCTCCTGTTTCGTACTTTTCCTTGTCTAGTGAAAAGGTCAACATTTGGATACCGCTGGGGTCATTTTTCTTGGAACGTCCTCTCCATTCAGGCCAGTCCACATATACTGTTCCGCCGGTTGTATGCCCACTGTCTTTGTCTTTGATTAGAACCAAATACCGTCCCCACGACGGATAGTCTACCCGGAAGGGAAGGACTGCTTTTCCTCCTCGTGTCTGCAACTTTCCGCGGGCTATGGTTGTGGTGGATTGTTTGTTGATATAGGTGCCTAAAGATTGTGTGTCGTTCTCCCACCACCAACTCCAGTCTATTTTGTATATCTCATATTCCAAATGCTGTCGGTCTGTCAGTTCTCCTTTTGCGTTGACTGTGACGATGTCAAACACATGTTCTTTGTCAGTCTCGATGCAGGCTTGTTTCGGTTGCTTCAGGTTGATGCCTACGTATGTCTGAAATGGGGAGAATGCAACTGTTTGGGTAAAGAAACTGGCATCACCGCCAGGCTCATAAACACGGGTGATAAATGAGGCATTCAGCATGCCGGGGGCCTGGTTGGCTCCCGGTATTTTCCATTCCACTTGTGCGGTTCCTTCCTCCGTTAGTTTGCCGTCAAATAAAGTGGTCTGTTGGGAGGTGAACTCTGTAGTGGGGTTGTTGAAGATATACTGTTTGTACGATTTGAATTGCGTTTCCACTTTCGCCAGTCTCATTTCCACTTTTGCTTTCAGTCCCGATGCAGTTGCTCCCGTGAGCCAGGAAGAACGAAGGGGAAGGGTCACCAGCTTCTGGCTGGTTTCCAGCATAGGAGGAAGCGTCAACTGAATTTTCAGTCGGTTGGGTTTGATGGTTTCCACCCGGAAACTTTTGTGAAAGCTTGTGCCGCCCACTTTTATATAAGCATTCCAGATTCCGGTGGGTGCATCGGGCTGGGTAGTTACATCGAACGTGTAGAATCCGTTGGTTCCTTTGGTGTTGATGCTCTTGGCATAAAACTGCCCTTTGGGATTATATAGTTCCAGTGCTACCGGATGGTTGTCGGGAATGCGCTTTTCTCGGTCTTCCATGATGAAAGCAATATGCAGTGTGTCTCCCGGACGCCAGACCCCTCTTTCGCCATAGATGAATCCTTTTAATCCTTTTCGGATCTCTTTTCCTCCTACATCAAAGCGGCTCACCGACAGTTCTTCTCCGTCTACCACCCGTACATAGGCTTTTTGTTTTTCCTTTTCAGCTACCACGAGGAAGGGCACTCCTTTGGGTGATATTTCTACCCAACCGTTTCTATCGGTCTTCCCTTTTCCGATGGGTTGCAGTTGGAAGTTGTAGACGTTTACCTGTGCTTCTTCCACAGGATCAGTGCTGAGGATATCATTAACAGCTATCCACAGATGATGTTGTGAATTACGTTTGATGGTCATTCCTAAATTAGAAGCAAACACGTTGCAGGTTGCCGTGCGATCCATGTTCATGTAATAGGATGGATGGCATGGATTGTCGCGCTCTTCCCATTTGTATACTTTCCAGTCGTAAGGCATGGTATTGAAGTAGAAGTAGGTTTCAGGTTTGTCCCAATCCGCTTTCTCGTCATCCGACAGTTGATTGTCGGGGATGGGGGTTAGACCAGACATCGGAGCGGTGTCGGAAAACTGCATTGACGGTTTGTTGGCTTCTCCGCATGGGTAAGCCGAATATTCCTGCTTGAATGACAGCAGCACCCGATAGATGGCTCCGGGTTCCTGGCGGATGAGGCCTGAAAGATCGATGGAGTAGTCCTCCCATTGATGGATATTCTTGGTTGCATCCTTGGCCAGCCACAGCGTTTTTTTATACACCATCCGTCCCGAACGGCGCAATTCATAATCTGTTTTCAGTGAATTGTTTTGCAGGAAGGAAAGAATGTTGGTTTCAAATATCCGGATGACACTCAAGTCGACAGCATACAGATTGACGGCTTTGAAAGGGATGGTCAGGTTTTTCGAATCTGGTAGGATAGCCGAAGATATTCCGATTTTTACCTGTGGCTTCAGGTCTTCTTCCTTGAACGACAGTGAGTGGTTTGTTCCTAATTTCTTATCGCGATAGTCTTTCACGCCTTCATGGATGCGGAGCGTGAACGGAGTCTGTTTCCGGTTTTCCCAAAAGAGTTGTACTTTGTTGCCACTAATTTGATACGTCGACGAGGGCTGTTCGATGATTTCGATCAACCCTTTTAAATCTTGTGTTATTGAAAGGGGAGAAGTAAATACTACTTCTACTCCGTTTTCCGGTTGGCTGATTCGTTTGGCAGAGAGAAAACAGAATTCATTTTTTGCTGGAATCGTAATCTTTTCTTCTTCCTTTTGGGCAATCGACAGGGGGGTGCCGTCTGCAGTAACTGAAAGGGTGTAGGTTTTTTCTTTCCGGGGCACTTGTTCAATCTGGATGGCATAGTGGGTGGGGGCATCCAAGGGAGTGATGGTAGCAGGATAGCTGTTTTCTCCGTCGCTCACCTGGATGATTTTCTGTACTTCCGCTTGGGTAATATAGTCACTGAACCGGATTTCTCCTTGGATGGTTGCCTTGTCGGGTTCGGTTGCCGTCAGTTTTAGCGGAGCCATCTGTAGAGCAAAGTGCAGTTCTTGCACTCGGAAGGAGAACTCGAATTCTTGTCGTTGCTTATCCGCCTCAACGAAGTCTCCCAATCGGAAGATACCGTTGTAGAGTGTACCGGGCTGCAAAGCTCCCTCGTCGGGAACAAATTCAAGTGTGTGGTTGTTGACCCAGTATGCTTTTCCTTTGATGGAAGGAGAGAATTTGAAAGGAGAGTCTTTCAGTTCGTTTGTGGTGTCCACCATGGGTTGGTTGTGAGTGAATTCAATGCGGATAGAAGAACGCTGTGATATCATTCCACCGGTATAGGCGTGGATGTAGGGTGCAAATTCTTCTGAGGGGATAATTTCTTTTTGTGTTTTTTTGCACGAAGTGAGTAAGAGTACCAGCAGTAGTGTCAGGCTATACCCATAAGCATGGTTCCTAAGGTAGGTAGTGGCAGTTTGTCCCATAGCGGTTAATTTTTAGGTAAACAATAAACAAATATACACTTTTTGCATGAAAGAGTGTCCAATTCTCTTTATTTTTGCACTATCTATTATATTTTTTGTCTTTATGGGAAAAAAGAAAAATACAAAGAAATGAATTTGCAGTTTTTGAAGGATTTGTCTACTCAGAACGGAATCAGGAAGTTGCCTTGTGGCATTTCTTATAAAGTGCTTTGTACAGGGGTGCGTATTCAACAATTTGTATGTTCGTCCGTATCCTGAAGTTTTCCGCCTTTCCGACTTGATTGAAGGCTGGCAGATTGCCTTACAGCACATGCATGTGGGCGACAGGAATTGATTGGCATAGCTTGATTTTCTGTTTATGAGAGAAACTGACTCATTGTTTCGCTGCAGAGGCGTTGCGATGGACCTTCTATTAATTATCTTTGCTTTTTTAAAGTTTAAATGTTATGAATAGACTATTTTTACATGCGAAATGCTGGTTGGTGATTCTTCTTTTATGTGGAGTATCTTCTTTATGGTCGCAGGAGGATGATTTCAGAATGTGGACCAAGATGAAGGTGAATTACAAAATTGATTCCCGCTTTTCTGTTTCAGGTGATGTGGAAATGCGCACCAAAGATGATTTAGACCGGGTGGACCGCTGGGGACTTGCATTGGGTGGTTCTTACCGTGCTTGCTCTTTCTTGAGTTTGGGAGTGGGATATGAAACACATCTCCGTAATGTGGGCCACACGGATTGGAAGTTACGGCACCGTTATCACGCCACGGCTACTTTCAGCTACCGTTATCAGTGGTTGAAACTTTCTTTGCGCGAACGTTTTCAGCAGACTATTTACAAGGGGGATACCGAAAGTTGTTTGCGCTCCCGGCTGAAGCTGGCCTATGCACTCCGCAAAGCAAAACTTTCTCCTTACTTTTCAGTAGAGTTGTATCAGAGTCTGGATGATGCTTCTTTTTGGCGGGCTGCGCGGATGCGCTATCGTCCCGGTGTAAAGATTACTTGTAGCAAACACTGGTCTACTGACGTTTTTTATTGTTACCAGCATGAATCGGCTAAGAATCTGCATATTGCAGGTGTTGAAGTGGGTTATTCCTTCTGATAATCTTTTTTTTGCTTCCATTTTATAAGCAAATGTATAATTATGGTATATATTAGCAGTATATATGAAAGATATGCTTTTGTAATATATTGATATATAATGACTTAGTTATGAGATTTAAATTAAAAGTTAAATTTTGATTTGTTTTTCTTTGATTTGCATACATTTGCTGCCGGTATTTCAAACGGAAGTACTGGAATTGAAGATTTTACAGTAACAGCAGACGTGTTGGTTGATGTATCATAATCTGGAGCGAATACTTCTCTTGTGGCATTTTTCTGTATGATTAGATTTTCTTTATTTATTAATTAAATTAAGAGAGAAGTATGATCGAAAAATCAAATCTATGTTACGGCATAGCTTTTTTTTGTTTTCCGTTTTTGTTTGCGTCTTGTGTAAATCATTTGGCCGATGAAGGAGAGCAGATAGACAAGGTTGAATCGATACCTTTGAAATTTGTCGGCACTATTCATGAGTCTGTTCAAACACGTATGGCAAATAATCAGTTTGAAGAAAGAGATGAAGTTGGCTTGTTTGCTTTGGCGGGCAACACAACTTTGCAGGAAGAGCGTTATGCGGATAACCTTCATTTTGTCCACTCTTCTTCTGGTGAGTTTACTTCAGACGTTTCGGTTTATTATCCCGATGATGGTGTTACTCTGAAGTTGATAGGCTATTATCCTTATCAGGCACAGGGAATAGCGACGGGAGAAAGCACGTTGCCTGTTTCCGTATCCGATAATCAGTCGGTTGCGGCCAACTATGCTGCGTCTGATTTCCTGGTGGCTACAAAGGAGGGACTTTCTGCCAGCAAGGAAGCGGTGCCGTTGACTTTCAATCATCAGTTTTTTCGCTTGAAAATCGCTTTGGTAGCAGGCGATAACGAGAATATACAGGAATTGCTTTCTGCCAATCCTGAACTGTCTGTTTCTGGTTTTTATACGCATGGTGTGTATGATTTGCAAGAAAAAAAACTTGTTTCTCTTTCGGATGAGAAAGAGATGGTGCCGGCTGGTGAATGGAAAGTAGAGGGCAATCGGTTGGTTGGTAAAGAGCTAATCTTGCTGCCTCAGGAAACGACGTCTGGCTATCAGTATATCTTACTCCGTGTAGGTGGAAAATCTTATACTACGTTCTTCCCGTCTTCTTTTCTGATGGCAGGTGGCAAACAACGAGGGCTGGATATCACCTTTGTGGCCAGTGAGGATATATTGATGAGCAAGGTCAATGGTGAAATCGGTGAGTGGCAAGGTGCGGAAGTTGACAAGGTTGCTTCGGTTACGCTGCATAACTATGTGGACATCACGAAACTTTCTTTCGATAAATCGAATGTGTATAAGGTGTTGCACGACGGTAAGCAAGTGGCTGAAATCTGCAAGGAATATCTAGTTGCTCCGGAGGTGGCTGCTCAGGCCATTGTTGTTTACCCTATGACCCAAGACGGGCAGGTGGATTTGACGCAAGGAAAAGTGGCCCAGCTGCTGGGCAAGGAGGAACCTGTACATGGTGGAAGTGTGTCTTGGAATAAGCAGGATAACACCCTTACCTATATACCGGGGCATTCGCCTGTGCGTAAACTGGTGTATGTCATGGCTGATGGAAAGATTTCTTTTTCGTTGACATCCTCCGATGAGGTGTTGGCTGTGATGCCTTTGGATAATGTGCTCAGGGATGTTCGGGGAGGTGTCATCCGCAATTATCCGTTGGTGAAGGTAGCTACGCAATATTGGATGGGAAGCAACTGGGAGGCCACTTCGTATGCCGATGGTAAGATGTTGGCTAAGCTTGATTCTGTCTCTGTTGATAATGTGGGCTATTTTCAGACCGATGGTGAGCATTATTTTTATACGGCTCGGGTAGCTGAGGCTCGCAATTTCTTGCCGGCAGATTGGCGCATTCCCAATTGGAACGATTGGAATTTGCTGAAGACGTATATCAACGATGAGACTTCCGTACTTAAATCAGGCGAATGGAATATTATTAAGACGAACCCGGTGGCTCCGGTCACTCATCTGACAGGATTGAATATGGCTCCTGTGGGTATGTGGGTGGATCCGTATCATAATCTGTTTGCGGGTAAATATGTAGCTTATTGGACATTGGATGAAACGAATACCCATGTTGATGAAACAGTGTTCTGCCTCGTCAGTGATAAAAGGAATGTAGAAAAGGCCAATGCCAGAGTTGAAAACAAAGCTTTTGCCATTCGTTGCATACGAAAATAAATGGAACTCCGTTTTCTCCTATTCTCAATAATCACTATATTTGAAAAGGATTAAAAAAAATAACAGACGATGAAGAAAATTATCAATCCTTGGAAAAATATGAAGGGGTACAATTGTTTCGGTTGTGCCCCTGAAAATAGTGCCGGTGTCAAAATGGAGTTTTATGAAGACGGCGATGAAATTGTAAGTATATGGAAACCTCGTTCTGAGTATCAAGGCTGGTTAGACACGCTGCATGGAGGCATTCAGGCGGTTTTGCTGGATGAGATTTGTGCATGGGTGGTGCTCCGTAAATTGCAGACCACAGGGGTTACGTCGAAAATGGAAACCCGTTATCGAAAGGCTGTGTCTACCAACGATGCTTATGTGGTGCTGCGTGCATCTATCAAGGAAGTAAAAAGAAATATCCTTCTCATAGAAGCCAAGTTGTATAATCAGCAAGGAGAGGTGTGCACAGAAGCCCTTTGTACTTATTTTACCTTTCCGCAGGAAAAGGCGAAAAAAGAGATGTTTTTCTTGCAATGTGATGTAGAAGATACTGATGTGTCTCCTGTTATTTGATAGAAAATGGGATATTTTGTGTTTAATATTTGGATGTATCAAACTTATATTTTACATTTGTTGCAATCAACAGTAAAATTATGAAATATAGTGTAGCACATTGTTATTATCATTTTCCTAGCGGTTCTTATCGGTGGGCTTAGATGATTATGGTGTTACATTTCATATCATACTAATGAAGGCTTACCGATTAGGGTAAGCCTTTTTTAGTATTCTTATATCTGTGTCATTATCAAAAATAAATAAGCATATGTTACGAATTGCAGTACAAGCCAAAGGCCGTCTTTTTGAAGAGACCCTGGCACTTTTAGAAGAGTCGGGTATTAAGTTGAGTATCACAAAACGCACGCTGTTGGTGAAATCGTCCAATTTCCCTCTCGAAGTGCTTTTCCTTCGGGACGATGATATTCCGCAGACGGTGGCTACCGGCGTGGCTGATTTGGGTATCGTTGGTGAAAATGAATGGATGGAGAAGCAGGAAGAGGTAAGGGTGGTTAAGCGTTTGGGGTTCAGTAAGTGTCGTCTTTCGCTGGCTATGCCCAAGGATTTGGAATATACCGGTCTTTCTTGGTTTGAAGGCAAAAAGATAGCTACTTCCTATCCGGTGATTCTTCGTCGTTTTTTAAATGAGAGAGGCATTCAAGCTGAGATTCATGTTATTAGTGGTTCGGTGGAAGTTGCTCCGGGCATTGGATTGGCCGATGCAATCTTTGATATTGTCAGCTCCGGTTCTACATTGGTCAGCAATCGTCTGAAAGAGGTGGAGGTTGTGATGCAGTCGGAGGCTTTGCTGATAGCCCACAAGGAATTGAGCGGTGAGAAGGAAAAAATACTCAGCGAATTGCTGTTTCGTATGAATGCTGTGAAAACTGCGGAAGACAAGAAATATGTGCTGATGAATGTTCACAAAGATAAACTTGATTCCATTTTAGCTGTCTTGCCCGGAATGAAAAGTCCCACTGTGATGCCGTTGGCTCAAGAGGGTTGGTGTTCGGTGCATACTGTGCTTGATGAGCAGTGCTTTTGGAAAATTATTGGTAAGCTGAAGGAGTTGGGAGCGGAAGGCATCTTGGTGTTGCCCATTGAAAAGATGATTGTCTGACCGACTTATATATATTATGATATAATTATTGTGGCAAATCATGAAATTAATCAATTATCCATCGGAGGAACAATGGCCGGAACTTTTGAGCCGTCCGGCATTGAACACAGAAAAATTGTTTGATGCGGTGCGCACGCTGATCAATCAGGTAAAGACTGGGGGCGACCGTGCGTTGCTGGAACTGGAGGAGCGTTTTGATGCGGTGCGGCTTTCGTCTTTGGCTGTTACACCAAAAGAAATGGAAGCGGCAGCCCGTCAGGTTGCTGAACCGCTGAAAGCTGCTATCCGCTTAGCCAAGCAGAACATTGAAACCTTTCATTCTTCCCAGCGTTTTGTAAGTAAGAAGGTGGAAACTGTGCAGGGAGTTACTTGCTGGCAGAAAGCAGTCGGCATTGAAAAGGTGGGCTTGTATGTGCCCGGTGGCACTGCTCCGCTTTTTTCCACCGTATTGATGCTGGCTGTTCCGGCCCTGATTGCCGGATGTCGCGAAATTGTGCTTTGTACTCCGCCTGATAAGGCCGGAGGGGTACATCCTGCTATTCTTTTTGCAGCACAACTGGCCGGTGTAAGCCGTGTCTATAAGGTAGGCGGGGCACAGGCGATAGCTGCCATGGCGTATGGTACGGAAAGTATTCCCAAAGTATATAAAATCTTCGGACCTGGCAACCAGTATGTTACGGCTGCCAAACAGTTGGTCAGTTTGCATGGAGTGGCCATTGACATGCCCGCCGGTCCGTCTGAAGTCGTTGTTTTGGCAGATGAATCGGCTCAGCCTTCGTTTGTGGCAGCCGACCTTTTGTCGCAAGCCGAACACGGTGTGGACAGCCAAGCTATACTGATTACTCCTTCGCAACGGCTTCAGCAGGCTGTGAAGGAAGAAGTGGAGAAGCAACTGACCGTTTTACCCCGGAGGGAAGTGGCAGCCTGTTCGTTGGCAAACAGTCGGTTGATATGGGTACGTAATCTGGATGAGGCGATTCGTTTGGTTAATGCCTATGCACCTGAGCATCTTATCATTGAAACGGCTCGTTATTGGGAAGTGGCTGAGCAGATTACCAATGCCGGTTCTGTGTTTTTAGGCTCGTTCACTCCTGAAAGTGCAGGCGATTATGCGTCCGGCACCAACCACACTTTGCCCACCAATGGCTATGCCAGGGCTTATAGCGGTGTCAGTCTAGACAGCTTTATCCGTAAAATCACGTTTCAGGAAATCCAAGCTGAAGGTATTCAGATCCTTGGACCGGTCATTGAAGAAATGGCTGCCAACGAACAACTGGAGGCACATAAAAATGCTGTAACAGTCCGTCTGAACGCATTGAAGTACCTGAAGCAAGAACGCAAGTAATCCAAACATCAATCACGAAAAAGTAGCGCTGATGAAAACAATACAAGAACTTACACGACCCAACATATGGAATCTCAAGCCATATTCTTCGGCCCGGGATGAATACAAGGGCAAGGCGGCTTCAGTTTTTCTAGATGCCAATGAAAATCCTTATAATGATCCGTATAACCGCTATCCGGATCCCATGCAGCATGAATTGAAAATGCGATTGAGCCAGGTTAAGCATGTAACTCCTTCTCGAATCTTTTTGGGCAACGGAAGTGATGAAGCTATCGATTTGGTATTTCGGGCATTCTGTGAGCCGGGTAAGGATAATGTTGTGGCTATTGATCCTACGTATGGAATGTATCAAGTTTGTGCAGCTATCAATGAAGTTGTCTATCGCAAGGTTTTGCTTGATGCTCAATTTCAGTTTACTGCCGAGCGTCTTCTGGCAGCAACCGATGAACATACCAAATTGATATTTCTCTGTTCGCCCAACAATCCCACCGGTAATGAACTCTGCCGTGATGAAATAGTCAAACTGCTTATACAGTTCGACGGACTTGTGGTGCTAGATGAGGCCTACAGCGACTTTTCCGATGCACCTTCTTTTCTGCAGGAATTGGATAACTATCCTAACCTGATTATCCTCCAGACTTTTTCGAAGGCTTGGGGGTGTGCAGCTATCCGGTTGGGTATGGCTTTTGCTTCGGAAACCATCATCGGGATTCTCAATAAAATAAAGTATCCTTATAACGTGAACCAGCTAACTCAGCAGCAAGCCATCTCCATGCTTCAGCGCTATTATGAAATTGAACGTTGGATACAGGCGTTGAAAGAAGAACGGAGTTATCTTGAAGAAGAATTCCGGAAACTGCCGGTTACGGTAAGGTTGTATCCGTCGCATGCCAACTTTTTTCTGGTCAGGGTGGTCGATGCTGTGAAAATCTACAATTATCTGGTAGGAGAGGGCATTATTGTACGTAATCGCCATTCGGTGTCGCTCTGTTGCAACTGCCTCCGTGTTACCGTAGGCACTCGTCTGGAAAACGATGCCCTGCTTTCTGCCTTGAGAAAGTACCGGCAAGAATGAGTAAGGTGAAAAAACAAGATAAAGAAACAAGAAAGATATATATGAAGAAAAAAGTGTTATTCATCGACCGCGACGGTACCTTGGTGGTGGAACCGTCGGTTGACTGTCAGCTCGATTCGTTGGAAAAACTCGAGTTCTATCCCAAGGTGCTCCGGAATCTTTTCTTTATGCGCACCCGTCTTGATTTTGAATGGGTCATGGTGAGTAATCAAGACGGACTGGGCACGCCTTCTTTCCCAGAGGAAACCTTTTGGCCGGTTCACAATCTGCTTCTGAAAACGTTGGCAGGTGAGGGAATTGAATTTGATGAAATTCTGATTGACCGCAGTCTGCCTGAAGAGAATGCCCCTACCCGTAAACCCCGTACCGGAATGCTTACACGCTATTTCAACACCGAAAAGTATGATCTAGCTGGCAGTTTTGTTATTGGTGACCGCCCTACGGATGTGGAATTGGCTAAAAATCTAGGATGTAAGGCTATTTTTCTGCAGCCTTCTACCGAAGCATTGAAGGAAAAGGAATTAGAGGATGTCTGTGTGTTGGCGACGACCGATTGGGATCGTATTGCCGAGTTTCTTTTTGCTGGTGAGCGAAGGGCAACTGTGCAGCGCACCACCCAAGAAACAGACGTCCGTGTATCGCTCAATTTGGATGGAAATGGTACATGTCATATTAATACCGGACTGGCATTTTTCAATCACATGCTCGAGCAGATTGGTAAGCATGCTGGTGTTGATCTAGATATAGTTGTGAAGGGTGATTGGGAGGTTGATGAACATCATACGATTGAAGATACAGCGCTTGCATTGGGAACGTGCATCTATCAGGCGCTGGGTAGTAAGCGGGGCATCGAGCGCTATGGTTATTCCCTTCCTATGGATGATTGCCTGTGTCAGGTTTGTCTTGATTTCGGCGGCCGTCCGTGGCTGGTGTGGAATGCTGAGTTCAAGCGTGAAAAAATAGGAGAAATGCCTACAGAGATGTTTTCCCATTTTTTTAAGTCACTTAGTGATGCTGCCCGTATGAACCTGAACATTAAAGCGGAAGGACAAAATGAGCATCATAAGATTGAAGGCATTTTCAAAGCATGGGCACGTGCGTTGAAAATGGCAGTTAAGCGTGATATCTATCATTATGAGTTGCCGTCCAGTAAGGGTGTTCTGTAAAATAAGGAAGAATTGCCTATAAAAAGAATTCCCCTTCTGCAAGAAAAGCATTTTCCTGAGTTACTCTGACTCATTGGAATCTACTTCTTTGCGGAAGGGGGATGGGTAGTCTTTGAATCTTTCGGCCGACGGCCGCTTCAGATTATAAGTTTTCGATTTCTTTGAGCCAAAGGGTAGCACAAGCATCGCTCGGCATTTTCCAGTCGCCCCGCGGACTCAGAGAAACCACGCTGACTTTCGGTCCGTCCGGAAGGCATGAGCGTTTGAACTGCTGGTTGAAGAATCGGCGGAAGAAGATAGAAAGCCATTTTTTGATAGTTTCCTCGCTGTACATGTCCTTAAAGGCAAGACTGGCTAGGTAGAAAATCTTCGAAGGCCGGAAGCCCGAATGCAAGAAATGATATAGGAAGAAATCATGCAGTTCATACGGTCCTACTAGATCTTCCGTTTTTTGCTGGATGTTGCCGTTTTCATCTGCCGGAATTAGTTCTGGACTGATGGGGGTGTCTACGATATCCAGCAGCGTTCGTTTCGATTCATTATCCATATCGTTTTCTGCCACCCATCTTACTAGATCCTGCACCAGCGTTTTGGGAATGCTGGCATTTACGCCATACATAGACATGTGGTCGCCGTTATATGTTGCCCAACCTAGCGCCAGTTCCGACAAGTCACCTGTGCCGATGACCATACCACCGGCCTGGTTGGCCATGTCCATCAGTAACTGCGTACGTTCACGTGCCTGTGAGTTTTCGTAAGTTACGTCGTGCAGTTCCATCGGATGGTTGATATCTTTGAAATGCTGGATGCACGCTTCTTTGATACTGATTTCGCGGATGGTGATACCCAAAGCCTTCATCAGTGTCAGTGCATTATTATAGGTACGGTCTGTTGTGCCGAATCCCGGCATGGTCACCCCAATAATGCCTTTTCGAGGCAACTTCAGTTTGTCGAACGTCTTCACACATACCAGCAATGCCAGCGTAGAATCCAATCCTCCGGAAATGCCGATAACTGCACTCTTGCATCCTGTGTGAGCCAGGCGTTGTGCCAAACCTGCCACTTGAATGGAATAGGCTTCTTCACACCATTCGTTGTGGCAAACTCCTTGCGGAATAAATGGATGCGGGTTGATGTCGCGGGTCAGTATCAACTCTTTGTTGTTGACCAACTCCGTGTTGACGGTTGTTGTGCGAAACTCACCGAGGTTTGCCTGATTGGCGGCAAATGTGGTATTGACCCGCCGTTCTGCTCTAATTCGTTCCACGTCAATTTCGCTGATGATGAGCTGTTCCTCCAGGCAGAACCGCTCGCTGCGTGCTAACAGCCTTCCGCTTTCATAAATCATGCCGTTGCCCACCAACACCACATCGGTGCTCGATTCACCGAAACCGCAGGAGGCAAAAACATAGCCGGCGATGCATCGGGCCGACTGCTGCTGTGCTAATGAACAGAGATACTGATGCTTGCCCATATTTTCATTGTCGGCCGACATGTTGAACAGGATTTCTGCACCTCTCAGCGCCAGTTGCGAACTGGGAGGAATGGTAGCCCAGAGATCTTCGCAAATCTCAATGCCGAATGTTGTATCCGATGTTTCAAACAATAGGTTGGCTCCGATAGGCACCGTCTGTCCGCAGAGGCGTACCGTTTCGGCAGTTAGGTCGAGGGCCGACGTAAACCAGCGTTTTTCGGCGAACTCTTTATAATTAGGTAAGTATGTTTTGGCTGCAATGCCCAAAATTTTGCCTTTTTGAATCACTACTGCACTGTTGATTAGTGTAGAATTGGTCACCACTGGCATACCGACAATGGAAATGATATCCAGTTGCCTTGTATTGTTCAAGAGCTGTACCAGTCCCATTTCTGCTTCCTCCAGTAGAAATTGCTGACTGAACAAATCGCCGCAGGTGTAGCCGGTGATACTCAGTTCCGGGAAAATAATGATTTGTACCCCTTTTCCTTCGGCCACAGCAATCATACTCTCTATTCTCTCTACATTGAATTTGCAATCGGCCACCTTTACATGGGGCACCGCTGCTGCTACTTTCACGAATCCGTAGTTCATTTTATGAAACCTTTATTAATTTGAGTTACTGAAAGACAAAGATACATGTATTTATGACTTGCTATAGAAATCTTTCAAAAAAAACGCGAAAATATTTGGATAATTCATTCCTCTCTTCTATCTTTGCACTGGATTTAGAATTGTAATGAATACAACTTTGTAAAAGGAGATAAAGAGAATGGAACCTTATGAAAAATTATTGAATCATAATATAAAGCCTTCGATGCAGCGCATAGCCATTATGCAATATCTGATGGAACATGCTATACATCCTTCGGCTGATGATATTTACTCTGCCTTGTCTCCATCGATGCCTACCTTGTCGAAGACGACCGTTTACAACACATTGAAGTTGTTTTCAGAGCAAGGAGCCGTACAGATGCTGACGATTGATGAGAAAAATACGAATTTTGATGCAGATACTACCGTACATTCTCACTTCCTTTGCAAGCGCTGTGGTCATATTTACGATGTATCTTGTTCGGAAGAAATGAAACAGGCTGACTACAGTGAAGTAGATGGACACCAGATATCGGAGGTTCACTATTACTATAAAGGCATCTGTAGAAATTGTTTGAAAGAGAAAAATAAATAATAACGTATTGACTAATTAATTAAAACAAAAGTAAAATGAAAAAGTTTAGATGTACAGTTTGCGGTTATGTTTATGAAGGTGATGCAGCTCCTGAAAAATGCCCGTTGTGTAAAGCTCCAGCTAGCAAGTTTGTTGAAGTAGTTGAAACAGCTAACGGTCCGATGACTTTTGCTGACGAACACGTAATCGGTGTTGCAAAAGGTTGCGACGAAGAAATGATTAAAGACCTCAATGCTCATTTCATGGGTGAATGTACAGAAGTTGGTATGTACTTGGCTATGAGTCGTCAGGCTGATCGTGAAGGTTATCCTGAAGTAGCTGAAGCTTTCAAGCGTTACGCTTGGGAAGAAGCAGAGCATGCTGCTAAGTTTGCTGAATTGTTGGGCGACTGTGTATGGGATACAAAAACTAACTTGCAGAAACGTAAAGACGCTGAACAAGGTGCTTGCGAAGACAAGAAGCGCATTGCTACTCGTGCAAAGGCTTTGAACTTGGATGCTATTCACGATACCGTACATGAAATGTGTAAGGATGAAGCTCGTCACGGTAAAGGTTTCGAAGGGTTGTACAACCGTTATTTCGGTAACAAATAAGAGTTGATTCCAAATGAATCAAGGGAAAAAGAGGATACAGTTGCATCCTCTTTTTTTTCTGTTAGTCCTCTGCAATCGTCAGTTCTTCGATGAGGTGAGATGCACCGGCAAACTTATCAATGATGAATAGGGTGTAGCGGATATCCACGCATGCAGCCCGTTGCGACGACGGACGGAAGGCGATATCTCCTGTCAGTCCCTCATAGTTGCGGTCGAATCCGGTACCCACCAGCTGTCCTTTGGAGTTGAACACCGGGCTGCCTGAGTTGCCGCCTGTGTTGTCTGTATCCACAATAAAGCAGACAGGCATTTCACCATTCACTCCGTAGCGGCCGTAATCTTTGGTTTGGTACAGTTCCTTCAGACGTTTCGGCACCACGAATTCCCAATTTTCCGGGTCTTCCTTTTCCATGACCCCCGTCAGGGTAGTATGTGCATCATACACCACGCCGTCTGCCGGTTCATACGAGCGCACCTTACCGTATGTCAGTCGCAGCGTGCTGTTGGCATCCGGATAAATGGCCAGTCCTTTTTCTTTGCGCAGGTCCATCATTCCTTTCACCCATAATTTGTGGGCAGCATCATAATTCTCGTTGGCCTCCTTCATGGCAATGGCCGTTTTCAAAATACCATCCGTAATGGAATACTTAAACAGAATCATCCAGTCGTGTCCGATTTTATACAGGCTCGGTTTTTTGATAAACTTGGTAAAATTGGTGCGGTTGCCAAAGATGGAGTGTTTAAAACATGCGTCCACAAACGCATCTATATTTCCTTTGAAGCGTGTATCAATGATTTGGAACATATTGATGCGCTGCTCCTGTGGAATATAGTTGGCATACGTCTTTAGCATTTCTTTCGCCACCCGTTTTTCCACTTCGGGGAATGGTACTGAAGCAAAATACTGTTCCGCTGCTTTTTGTAAAGCCTCTGCAGCCGCAGTCGTCTTTTCTTTATCCTTCGTTTTCAGTGCAGCAACTAGGGCCGTAGTCGATGGAATCCGCATAAAGTCGAGTGCCGTTACCAGTGCCTCGTTGATAGCCTGTTGATGATACAAGGCATCTCGGCGGTGTGCCACGATAGAGCGGATTTCATCAAAAGCTTTTTGGTAAGAATCATCTCCTTTGGCCCGTCCGCTCGCCAGCAGTTCTTCCTGTTGAGCTTCTTTTGTTTCCAGCACCTTCAGGCGTATCAGTCCCTCGTTCATGCCGATGGCATTCTTCCAATAGTTGGCCGATTGCGCATACTTGCTTGCATAGTGAATGCGTACGGCTGGGTTCTTCATCATCTCCTCCATCAGCACCCGTTGACGAGCCTCCCGCACATGATGACGCATAAAATTCGTTGTCTCCATCCGCTCCTTCACTTCGTCCGAAATCATGTAGCGCCAATTACGTCCGGGGAATCCCATTACGAAGGTAAAGTCACCTTCTTGCACTCCCGCCAGACTGATAGTTAAATGCTTCTTCACCTTCAGTGGCACATTCTCCTTCGAATACGGAGCCGGCTGTCCGTTCTTGTCGGCATAAATGCGGAATAGAGAAAAGTCGCCTGTGTGGCGAGGCCACATCCAATTGTCCGTGTCGGCACCAAACTTACCGATAGAAGAGGGGGGAGCTCCCACCATGCGGATATCACTATACACCGTCTTGACAAACAGATAATACTTGTTGCCCCCGTAGAACGCCTTCAACTCCAATTTCGTAGCCGGCGTTACCGTGATGCTTTCCTCCTTAGCAAATCGGTCGGCCACCTTAGCCAGATACGAAGGAGAAAGGTAATTTACTCCATTCGGATCCGGATCTTTTTTCAACTGCTTGTTCACATACTCCGTAACATCCAGAATCCGGTCGATAAATGTCACCGTCAGTCCCGGAGTAGGCAGTTCCGCCTCCCGGTTCATTGCCCAAAATCCGTCTGTCAGATAATCATGTTCCACATTACTGTGTTGCTGGATAGCCCCATAGCCACAGTGATGATTTGTCAGCACCAGTCCTTCGGAAGAAATCACCTCCCCCGTACATCCCCGTCCGAAGTGTATCACTGCATCCTTCAGTGAAAGCCCGTTAGCGTTATACACTTCCTCCACCGGAATCTCCAATCCCAGTTCGCGCATGGCAACTGCATTCTGTTCCTTCAGGTCCGTGAGCATCCACATTCCCTCATCCGCCTGTGCAACGAGAGCTGCCAGCATACAGCCCACTGCCAGTACTCTTCTTTTTCTAATCATACCCATCACAATTTTATTTTAAGTATCACATACATTCCCTATAAAACGAAAAAGGAGGACCCTCTTACAGAAAAGGATCCTTCTTTTTCTTATACGAAAAACCGACTATTATTCTACAATTGTCATTTCATTAATCAAGTGGCCGCAGTTGCCCAATTTTTCCAGGATAAACAGTACGTAACGTATATCCAGGTTGATACAACGTTGCAACTTATTGTCGAAATTAATGTCACCGCTCAGCGATTCCCAGTTGCCGTCGAATGCACAGCCAATCAATTCGCCGTGTGCATTCAGTACCGGACTACCAGAGTTACCGCCTGTGATATCATTGGTAGAAAGGAAGCACACCGGCATTTCTCCGTTGGGCAGTGCATAGCGTCCGTAATCCTTCTTTAGAATTAGCTCTTTCAGTTTGGCAGGTACCACAAATTCTCGGTCGTTCGGATTTTCCTTTTCCAGAATACCCTTAGTAGTTGTATAGTAATTGAAGTGTACTCCGTCTTTCGGATCATACGGTTTCACGTTACCATACGTCAGACGTAGCGTGAAGTTAGCATCCGGATACGAAGGAACTGGTAATTTCATTTCACCCAATCCGCGGATATATGTCTTGTGCAACAATGCCAGTTCGTTGTCCATGTTCTTCAGTTGTTTGCTCAGTTCGTTGAACTTATCATACTTCGACTGGCAATACATCAGCGCCAAGTCGTTGTCGATAGCCTTCACCGTAGGCTTCTTCATGAATTTTTCCAAGTTGGCTTTGCTGGCAAAGATAGATTGGCTATACATATCATCCACAAAGCGGCTGTAATCCCCTTTGTACTTATCTTCGATAAACTTGTAGATAGAAGGACGCTGTTCAGCAGGCACCATCTCAGCATACAGCGGCAACAATACCTTAGCCACTTTGCGGTCCACTTCATGGTCATAATCCTTGTTGTGGATTTCCTCAAACACCTTAGTCAGTTTGCTCATCTGCACTTTCACCAGCGAGTCATTCTTTTCTTCCAGTGCCTGGCGCGTGGTGCTCAATACGACATTGCCGAATTCGATACCGCCGAAGAACACCTCAGTGAGACAAGTAAACTGATAATTCAGCGGAGAAGTCTTCGCCACCAATTTATCGATACGATTCACCACTTCAGCATAATCCGCCTGGTGGTTTGCTTTGGCAAAATCTGCAAACTTCGCTTCTTGAGCCGCCTTTGTGCCCAGCACATCATTGTCGATAATCGCCTTGTTCATACCGATAGAGTTCTTCCAGTAATTGCTAGAGCGTGCATACTTGCTGGCATATTGGATACGTACTTTGTCGCTAGCAGCCATCGCTTCTTTCAGTACATCCTGACGAGCACCGCGGATACGGATGCGCGGTGCATTCTCAGCTTCCATCCGTTTCTTCACTTCCGATACTGTCAGATAGCGGCTTGTGCTACCCGGGAATCCCATAATCATGGCATAGTCGCCTCCCTTCAGTCCCTTGATAGAAATTTTCAGGAACTTCTTCGTTTTCAGCGGCTGGTTGGAAGCACTATAGTCAGCCGGTTCCCCGTTGGCATCCGCATAGATACGGAACATTGAGAAGTCGCCCGTGTGACGCGGCCACATCCAGTTGTCCGTTTCTCCGCCAAACTTACCCACAGAGGAAGGAGGAGCCGCTACCATACGAATGTCCGTGTAGATTTTCTTGAAGAACAGGTAGAATTTATTGCCGGCATAGAACGGCAATGCCTGTGGCACGATTCCTTTTTTGCCCTTCAAGTCGCTTTGGTTGTACAGTTCCTCTGCTAGTTTCTGCATGAAGTTTCTGCTCATAGCTTCCACTTCTGACACTTCCTTATCGGCAATTTTCTTGTTCACAATGTCCGTGATGTCCACAATTCGTTCGATGAAGGTAAATTTTAATCCCGGAGTTGGCAGTTCCTTTTCTTTAGAAGTCGCCCAAAAACCGTCGGTCAGATAATCATGCTCCACACTACTGTGCTGCTGGATGGCATCATAGCCACAGTGGTGGTTAGTCAGAATCAAGCCTTCCGGAGAAATGATTTCCCCTGTACAGCCACCGCCGAAGATACCCACTGCATCCTTCAGTGAAACCCCGTTGGGGTTATACAACTCATTTGCTTCGAGGAGCAATCCCTGCTTCTTCATCATATCAATGGAATGTTGCTGCTGCATCAGCTGCAAGAGCCACATACCCTCATCCGCTCGTGCGGCTCCCGTCATCACCAGCGCTACAAGCGCCCAGAGATAAAATTTCAGTCTGTTCATTTGTTTCAAAAGAAAAAATTAAGTTTATAATGAATGGTTATTTTTTTTCATATACCAGTATCTTCTATTCTTTATGATAACATTCTAGATTTATCCTTAATTTACTGGATTTTTCTTTTAAGTTTATTCCTGGTTTACTTTCAGTTCTCCGTTTTTCAGCGCCTCCATGATGTTGGCTGGTGGCCGTTGGTTCATTAACTCATTTTTCATGAAGTCCATATACGGAGCCACGTGGTCGAAGAACTGATAATACCCCTTGCAGAGATAATTCAGTCCCGGTTCTCCCTGCGCTGTGCGGTTGAACCTGTTTTTCGGACATTCACCGTTGCAGGCAAAGAGATACTTGCACTCCTTACACTGCGTGGGGAGCGAAGCATATTTATTATAGCCAAACTGATGTTGCCGTTCGCTGTGCATCATTTCTACCAGCGTCTGGCTGTAGATATTGCCCAACTTATATTCTGGAAACACAAAGTGGTCGCACGAATACACATCCCCGTTGAACTCCATCACTCCGGCATGTCCGCACGTCTTTGCCATCGAGCACACCCCCGGCTGTTCACCCATCCAATTGGCCAGTGTTGAGTCGAACAACTGGATATAGTAGCGTCCCACATCCTCCTTCACCCATTCATCAAACAGCGTGCAGAGAAAATGTCCCCACTGCTCTGGGCTCACCGAGAAGTCCGCCAATTCGCCTTCCCCTTCCTCCGCCAGTGAGGCTAGATGCCGTCCGTCCTGATGCTTGAGAATCCGTTCCACAATCGGAGCGAACTGAATGTAGTGGCAGTCGATTTCCTTGAAGAACCGGTAAAAATCCAGCGGATAGTCCGCATTGAAATCATTTACCACCGCCATGGCATTCCATTCCACCTTGTGCTTCTTCAGCAAGTTGATGCCCTGCATCACCTTCACGAACGACGGTTTGCCCAGGCGGTTTTTGCGGTACTCGTCATGAAACTCCTGAGGCCCGTCGATAGACACTCCTACCAGCCAGTTGTTGTCATGAAAAAAACGGCACCACTCATCCGTGAGCAGCGTGCCGTTGGTCTGTATGCAGTTGTCGATGGTTCGTCCCCCCGCATACTTCTTCTGCAGTTCCACCGCTTTCTTATAAAAAGACAGCGGGCGCATTAGCGTTTCGCCTCCATGCCACGTAAACATTACCTGTGGCATCGTTTGCGAGTTGATATACTCTTCGATAAACTTCTCAAGCAGTTCATCGCTCATCACATGTTTCGGATTATTTTTATACAGATTTGCTTTTTCCAAATAATAGCAATAGTCGCATGCAAGGTTGCATACGGCACCAACCGGCTTCACCATCACATAAAGCGGTTTGGCAAAAGGAGCGTAAGTAGTAGTCTTCATAAGGTGCAAAAATAGCGATTCTAAATGAAAAAACACATAAAGTGAGTCTGTTTATATCATATAAAGCGCAAAAATGCGTTATAGATTCAAGAAAAGAAACTTACAAGATTTAAATATTGATAAAATTTTTTCGGTGAAACTGTTTCCATTGTACCTTTGTGGACCAATTTCTGATGAATACTAATTTCTAATGATTCAACGAACGTGAACAAAATTGTATCTTTATTACTGCTCTTCGTGTCGTTGGCATCGTGTGCCGACAAGTATACTATTGAAGGAACCTCATCGGTCAACGGACTGGATGGAAAAATGCTCTATCTCAAGCAGCTTGAGGAAGGTGAATGGGTGAAAATCGATTCAGCCGAAGTGATTCACGGTGCATTCTCTATGATGGGACCTGTGGATTCTGTCAAGATGGTTGCTCTATACATGGGAGATGAGAGTATTATGCCCATCGTGTTGGAAGGCGGAGACATTCACGTTACTCTCAGCAACACCGATTTGAAAGCACAGGGCACTCCGCTCAACGCTGCCTTGTATGAATTTATCGGCCGGAAAAACTCCCTGGAAGAAAGCATTGCCGATTTGGAACAGCGCGAAACCCGCCTGGTGCTCGACGGTGCTGACTTTGAAGAAGTGCATGCCCGCACAGTGGTGGAAGGCGATTCGCTTGTCAATGAAATGAACCGCTATGTCAAGAATTTTATTTCCAGTAACTATGAAAATGTGCTGGGTCCAAACATCTTCCTGATGCTATGCAGCAGCATGCCTTATCCCGTGATGACACCTCAGATAGATGACATCATCAAGGATGCTCCTTACTCTTTCAAGAATCATGTCTATGTGCGCGAGTATCTCTCCAAAGCGCGTGAAAACATGAAACTCATTGAAGAGCAGCGACGTATGGAGCAGAACGTTGCAGAAAAAGCTATGGCTGAAAAATAACCGTACAGGAAAGCCAGTCTAAGGAAGAATTTGATGATGCCTTTCAAATTCTTCTGATTATATAAGAATCCTCTTTTCTTTGCCAGCGAATCTTTGCCAGCGAAAGGGGGATTCTTTGTTTATGACTTTTTTATTTGTGACTTATAATCGTCAGAATATTGAATCTATATTCAATTTCCGGAAAAAATCGCTGTAAAAAAGACTCAATTTTGATTTTTAATTACTATTTTTGTTTCCTGTATCGTACGGCAATCTGTCTTGGTTTTCCGCAGCATCAAGACAAGTGATTCCTGCGGTAGAGTCTAATTCGATGAGACACTGTTGCTCCCTATGAATTATACTGCTTGAAGAATAAATGAGCTGCCCCGTTTTTCAATATGATGATGACATTTCAAAAAAAACTATTTGCGCTTTCGTGTTTGTGTCTAGGAACTGTGTCGGTATTTGCCGATTTGCCTTTTCGTAATTATCGTTACGATGTATTTAAAGTGTTGAAGGTTACACCCGAACATACCGTGTTTGTAGGTAACAGTATAACCAACATGCACGAATGGTGGGAAGCCTTTGACAACCCGAAAATTATCAACCGAGGTGTTTCGGGAGCTGTAAGCAAGGAGATGCTGGCCAACCTGGAAAGCGTGATAGCAGGCAGACCGAAACAGATTTTCTTTATGATAGGTACTAACGACTTGGGCACCGCGGGACTTAACACGGCTGCGCAAGTGGCATGTCAAGTGCGCACCACATTGAAGCATTGCCAGAAGGAAACGCCTGAAACCAAACTCTACGTGCAAAGCATCTTGCCCAGCCGTCAACGTGATTTGGCCCTTCAGAAGGAAACCAATGACAGTCTGAAGAATATCTGCAAGGAGATGAAGGTAACATACATCGACCTGTGGGACGACTTAGTCAGCGTGTCTCAAACCGGCAATACAGACCACACCCTTGACGGACTTCATCTGACGGCTTCAGGATATCGCATTTGGTGTAACAAAATAGCCCCCTATGTAGGATCAAAGTGTATCTATTCTGCTGATGCAGCAGACAATGCTTGCGGTCTGGAGGGTTCACATGGTATGCGAGCCTCCAGTTTCAGCATGCTCCCCGTTCGCAAAGAAGACATTCTGCTGATTGGAGATGCCACGATTCATGGGGGAGAATGGCACGAATTGCTTCACTCTGATAGAGTAAAGAGCCGCGGCACAGGATGGGGCTATCCTGGTTCGGACATTGCTATCACGCAAAAGATGCTGAACGGAATTTTTAAAGGGCGCACCGACAACGAAGCCCCATCTCAAATCTACCTCTACATCGGTGCTGCAGACTTGAATAACAAAGCCAAAACGGTTGATGACGTGGCTGACGAGTATCGTACGCTGGTTGGGGAAATCCGCAAACTGGCCCCTAATACTCCTCTTTATCTCCAGGCTATTTTGCCCAAGAGTGATGTTGCTTCCAACAAGGACCGCATTGTGCCCTTCAACCAAAAGTTGCAGGAACTGGCTCGTGAGCTGCCTCGCGTGGAATATGTAGACTGCTATACCCCCTTCGTTCAAAACGGGAAAGCGCATCCGGCCTTCTTTTTAGGTAATTATCTTGGCGGCAAGGGATATGCCCGGCTTTCGCAACTGTTGGCCTCAACCATGGGTTGTGGTGTAAGCCCCACAACCGATCAAGAAGCCAATGATAACTACACGCTTTTCAATCAGCGCACGGCGCTAGTCAATGCCGCAGAACCGCAGTTTGAAGTGTTTTCCACACTTAGCAGTGCCGCTATTCCTTACCGCATTCCGGGTATTGCTGCTGCCAAGAACGGTGATGTGATTGCCGTAGCCGACTATCGGCATTCACGTAGTGATATCGGTTTTGCAGGCAGTGCCAACGGCCGCATTGATCTCCATGCCCGCATAAGCCACGATCAGGGTAGGACTTGGGATGACATTACAACCATTGTTGAAGGCAAGGGCAAGCAGGCTGCCGCACCTTTTTATACTGGATTTGGTGACCCTTGCATCGTAGCCGACCGTGAAACAGACGATGTACTTGTACTCAGCTGTTCGGGTGATGTTTCCTTCCCAGAAGGGACGCGTGAACATCATCAGGGAATAGCCCGCTTTGTGAGTCACGACTGCGGCAAAACCTGGTCTGTACCGGCCGACCTCACAGAAAGTGTCTATTCACAGTTCGACCGCTCCAAACGGGGTCCCATTCGATCCTTGTTTATAGGTTCGGGAAAGATTCACCAAAGCCGTTATACAAAGGTGGGCAGCCATTATCGCCTTTACTGTGCCATCCTGGCACGCGATGTCAATGCTACTATGTGCAACTATGTACTTTATTCCGATGACTTCGGTTCAAACTGGAAAGTGCTGGGAGGAGTCGACATTCCACCGGTTCCATCCGGTGCCGACGAACCCAAGGTGGAAGAACTGCCAGATGGTTCTGTAGTCATCAGCAGCCGGTGTTACGGAGGCCGTTACTATAATATCTATCGCTTTACTCACGCTGCGAAAACAGAAGGAAAATGGGGAACGGTAGCCTTTTCGGGGAAGAAAAACAGGGGAGTGGCAGCAGAAGGAAATTCCTGCAACGGTGAAATTCTAATCCTTCCTGTGACCAGACGTACAGACAATAAACCTCTCTACCTTGCTTTGCAGTCGGTTCCTCTGGGCAACGGACGTGCCAATGTGGGTATCTATTACAAGGAATTTGAAACGTCCCGCGACTTCTCTTCTCCCGCTTCTCTGGCAGTAGATTGGGATGGTTGTCATCAGGCATCGATTATGAGTTCCGCTTACTCAACCATGACGCTTCAGACTGATTCTACGGTTGGCTTCTTGTATGAAGAAGATACTCACCACACGAGTGGCGGCGGTTATACTATTGTATATAAAAATTACACCGTGGAGCAGCTGACCGATAATAAATATAGTGTGCGTAAGGAAAGCAAACTTCCTTAAAATGGAATAAAAAACAGTAAAACTGCGGTATAGCAGGACACTAATAAATACACATAAAAGAGAGGAGCGTATCTTCCTAGTTCATGGACTTTTGATACATCCCTCTCTTTTTTTATTTTTATTCGTGGTAGCATGACCCTTTGTGAAAAGCATGACTCTTTGTTAAAAGCGTGACAATTCGTGACAGCGTGACAATTCGTGACAGCGTGACAATTATATTTCTCTACTTT
>AMCI01002765.1_pt1 | contig 32167 bp, 22 predicted proteins | sample 419838 | NCBI WGS metagenome assembly AMCI01 (sample SAMN01090643, study PRJNA158313) | gut metagenome
AGCATGTCACCCTTACCGATGAGCTGCTGGGCACCCGAACGGTCGAGGATGGTGCGCGAGTCCATCATGGCGGCTACACGGAAGGCCACACGGGCCGGGAAGTTGGCCTTGATGGTACCCGTGATGATGTTGGTGGTCGGACGTTGGGTCGCAATGATGGCATGGATACCGACGGCACGGGCCAACTGGGCGATGCGGCAGATGGGCAATTCCACTTCCTTGCCGGCAGTCATGATCAGGTCGCCGAACTCGTCGATGATGATGACGATGTAGGGCATGAAGCGGTGACCGTTTTCCGGGTTCAGCTGGCGGCTGATGAACTTGGCGTTGTATTCGCGGATGTTGCGGCAGCGGGCCTTGCGGAGCAGGTCGTAGCGGGTGTCCATCTCGACGCACAGCGAGTTCAGGGTCTGTACCACCTTGGTCACGTCGGTGATGATGGCATCTTCGCCGTCGGGCAGCTTGGCCAGGAAATGGCGCTCGATGGGGGTGTAGACCGAGAATTCCACCTTCTTCGGGTCTACAATCACGAACTTCAGTTCGGCCGGGTGCTTCTTATATAATAAAGAGGTCACGATGGCATTCAGACCGACCGACTTACCCTGTCCGGTAGCACCGGCCACCAACATGTGCGGCGCTTTGGCCAGGTCGACCATGAACACCTCGTTGGTGATGGTCTTGCCCAGCGCTACCGGCAGTTCCATGGTGGTTTCCTGGAACTTCTTGCTGTTCAGAATGGAACGCATGGGCACGATGCGTGGACTGGCGTTCGGCACTTCGATACCGATGGTCCCCTTGCCCGGAATCGGCGCAATGATACGGATGCCCAGGGCTGAAAGGCTCAAGGCAATATCATCCTCCAGGTTACGGATTTTCGAGATGCGCACTCCTTCGGCCGGTGTAATCTCGTACAGGGTAATGGTGGGTCCCACGCTTGCCTTGATGGAACTGATTTCGATGCCGAAGCTGCGGAGTACCTTGATGATGCGGTCCTTGTTCGCATTCTGTTCCTCCATGTCAATGTTGGGCCCGTCATCGTCGTACGGGTTCAGCAGGTCAAGAGTCGGAAACTTATAGTTTTCCAGGTCCAGCCGCGGGTTGTAGGGCGGTAGCTGCGGACCCCGGTAGGCTTCGTCGTCCTCGTGGTGTTCGTTGCTGATGGAGAAGTCCGGCTCAATCGGACGCTGTTCCTCTTCCGCTTCTTCCACTTCTTCAATTTCGATGGTAGGTTCTGGCTTCCGCTTTGTAGAGTCGCCGCTGGAAGCCTCAAACGGAAAAGGGCGGTTTTCCGGATGTTCGGGGGTGGAAGATGGGGTAGGGTGGTCCAACTCGAAATCCAAGGTGACGGGTTGGTGTCTGTCGTCATCGGTTTTCTCCGGTTGGATCGGCTCTTTCCGGTCCATGGGAATTCCTTCGTCTTGACCGTCGCCTTCATAATCGTTTTCTTCAGGGCTTGTTTCCGGGGCAGGATATTCGTCCGGAGCAGGTCCGTCCTTGGAAGTCGCCTCTTGAACAGCGGCGTCCTTGTTTCGCTTCAGGTTGGGATGCAAGGCCTTGCGGATGACACGCATCGTCTCACTGCTGACAAAAATCATGAAGAGCAGCGCTGTGATGAGCAGGACTAAAATCAGCCCCGACTGACCCACTTGTCCAATTAGCCATCGGCTGACATTGTGGCCGTGCAAGCCGCCCGGGTAAATGAAGCTGTCGCTGAGAAGGTCTTCGCACAGGTAGGCCAGGGCCAACGAGAACCAGATGGTCAAACTGCCGCAGGCCAGGAACCATTTCCAGATATAAAACCGGTAGGCACGCATCAAACGCATACCCAGTACTGCCAGGAACAGCACGATGAAATAAGCGGAAAGCCCGAAACATTCGTTGATGAGGTATTCCGACAGCTGGGCTCCTCGGGCTCCGGCGTAGTTCTTAACCGGAATTTCCGTCTTCAGCATCTCGCCGGCTTCCTGGTTGTGCAGGAAACTCTGGTCGGCTGCCCCCGTGAAAAAGAACGAGGTGAAAGCCAACAGAAGATACACGGCAAAAATCATGCTGGTCAGTCCGATGACGAAATGGGTCGTTTCGTTTTGGAAGAAGGCGGCCATGCGCGTCTTCAGGGGCAACTTCGTGCCTGGTTGTGGAGCTTTCTTTTCGGTCTCCTTATCTGATTTCTTTTTTACCATAGCTGTTGTTTTGTGGTTTTTCTTTCGCAAATGTACATGAAAAAAGGGAAATAATGCCTAGAATTTCTGCTTTTTTCGTAACTTTGCCGTTCAATTATCAGAATTATGGAAAAGTATAGTCAGGTTATCTTTGACAAAAATACGGTGGAGTTTGTGACGGTAGCGGCCGAGTATTGCGCTTTCCTGGAACAGGCGCGCAGTCGTCGTCCCTTGGATTTTGTGGAAACGGCACTCAAACTGCTGCCTTTGCTTTATCTGAAAGCTTCCCTGTTGCCTCCTTGCGAGCCAATAGGCGATGAGGCTCCGGAATCATTCGTGACGGAAGAGGATTATGAATATATCCGCCGTTCGGTAGCCCAGGTATTGGGCGCGAAGGATGATTATCTGGAAGTCTTCCTGCCCGACATGGTTTACAGCGATACGCCCATCCGTCAGTGTATCTCCGAGGATTTGGCGGATATCTACCAGGATTTGAAGGATTTCATCAGCGTGTTCCAACTGGGCCTCAACGAGACGATGAACGACTCGTTGGTCGTGTGCGTCGAACATTTCCGCGAGTGGTGGGGACAGCGTTTGGTCAATACGCTGCGAGCCTTGCATGATGTACGTTACGGAGCCGGTGCGCAGTCCGACGACGACGAACATGACTTGTTGGAAGAAGACGCATTTGGCCGGGACGGAGGCATGGAGGATGAGTTTGGTCTGGGCCGTGAAGACGAGTATGACCGAAAGGAGGACCATCCATGGAGGTAGTCCGTTTGCGTCCTTCCGTACCCAAGGCAGAAATCGCTCAGATGCCGAAGGTGCTTTTCCCGGGTCGGATTTTTGTCATCTACACCGAAGCGGATGCCGAGAAGGCGGTGAACTACCTGCGTACCCAACCGGTGGTAGGGGTGGATACCGAGACCCGTCCGTCGTTCAAGCGGGGACAGGTACATCAGGTGGCTTTGCTCCAGATATCCACGGCCGATACGTGTTTCCTTTTTCGCCTCAACCGTTTGGACCTGCCCGTCTCGTTGCAGGAGTTTCTGTCCGATGATACATTGAAAGTGGGTCTTTCCTTGAAGGATGATTTCAACTCGTTGCGCCGTCGCCAGGATATGCATCCGGATCAGGGTAACTGGATTGAGTTGCAGAACTATGTGACCCGTTTTGGTATCCGGGATTTGAGCTTGCAGAAAATTTATGCCAACCTGTTCGGTCAACGTATCTCGAAGACCCAGCGCTTGTCGAATTGGGAAGCGGAGACCCTGACCGAAGGACAGCAGCTTTATGCGGCGACGGATGCATGGGCTTGTGTGCAGATTTATGAGCGTTTGCAGGAACTGGAACGGACCGGTGCGTATGAGCTGGAACTTCCTGACTCCACTTTGCTGGATCCGCAGGCTGTTGCGGCGCTGGATGCAGCTCAGGGAACTGCCCGTCCGGAAAGCCTTGCCCCGACCTCTTCTGAGCCCGCCAAAAAAGCCCCAAAAGCATCGCGTAAGACGGCTCGGTCTTCGTCGCGCTCCCGTCGCAAGCGTCCGGCCGCCCCGACGAAGATTTCAAAAGCATGATGCATGACTAACGTAATACATTTATCCTACATATATGGCCTATAAAAAAGTATATCTGAAGCCCGGTAAGGAAGAGTCGCTCCGACGCTTCCATCCTTGGGTGTTCTCGGGAGCCTTGCAACGCATAGAGGGCTCGCCCGAAGAAGGTGAGGTAGTAGATGTCTATACCTCGCACAACGAGTTTATTGCCTGTGGACATTACCAGATTGGTAGTATCGCGGTGCGTGTCCTGTCTTTCACACCCTGTGAGATTGATGCAGCTTACTGGCAGCATCGGTTGGAAGTGGCTTATGACCTGCGTCGTAGTCTGGGCTTGGCGGGCAACCCGCAGAACGACACCTATCGTCTGGTGCACGGCGAAGGGGATAACTTGCCGGGGCTGATTATCGATATTTATGGACACACGGCTGTGATGCAGGCCCATTCGGCCGGTATGCATGTGTATCGGATGGCGATAGCCCAGGCCTTGCAGCAGGTGATGGGTGATGTGGTGAAACATATCTATTACAAGAGTGAAACGACATTGCCTTTCAAGGCGGATTTGGAACCGGAGAATGGTTTCCTGGTGGGGGGTAGTCCCGAAAACATCGCTTTGGAGAATGGGTTGAAGTTCCATGTGGATTGGCTGAAGGGCCAGAAGACGGGCTTCTTTGTCGATCAGCGTGAAAACCGTAGCTTGCTGGAACGTTATGCCAAGGACCGCAGTGTGCTGAATATGTTCTGCTACACCGGTGGCTTTTCGTTTTATGCGATGCGGGGGGGTGCCAAATTGGTCCATTCGGTGGACAGCTCGGCCAAGGCCATCGACTTGACGAACCAGAATGTGGAACTCAACTTCCCCGGTGATGCCCGTCACCAGGCTTTTGCCGAAGACGCTTTCAAATACCTTGACCGTATGGGCGACCAATACGACTTGATTATTCTGGACCCGCCTGCCTTTGCCAAGCACAAGGATGCCTTGCGCAATGCTCTGCGCGGTTATACCAAACTGAATGCCAAGGCATTCGAAAAAATTCGTCCGGGAGGTATCCTCTTTACCTTCTCTTGTTCGCAGGTAGTCGACAAGGTGAACTTCCGTAATGCGGTGTTTACGGCAGCTGCCCAAAGCGGTCGTAGTGTGCGCATTCTGCACCAGCTGACTCAGCCGGGCGATCATCCCGTGAACATTTATCATCCGGAAGGAGAATACCTGAAAGGATTGGTATTGTATGTAGAATAAACCTCTTGAAACCCCTTAAAAGATTAAAAAGAGTTAAACAGAAACAGAAAGCAGCCGAAAAATTATGCTGCATAACATAAAACCTATATCTTTGCACTGTGTTTTTCATGGTATTAGATTTAAGGTTAATAAAGATTGGGTGTCTGGGATAGATACCCTTCTTTTTTTATATACCCTCTCCTGTATTTTATTCTTTCCCCTCCCTTCCTTCGATGAAATAAATTTGTATATTTGTGCCCATTATTAAAAACACACATTAACAGATTAAAATGAAAAATCAAATCACAGGAATGAAGATTAGACTGATTGGAATGAATTTCCTGCAGTTTGCGGTGTGGGGGGCTTACTTGACCTCCATGGGTAGTTATCTGTTTCGAATCGGATTGGGTGCCCAGATTGGACTGTTTTATGCGATGCAGGGAATTGTCTCCTTGTTTATGCCGGCCATTATGGGCGTGATTGCCGACCGTTGGGTGCCTGCCCAGCGTCTGTATGGCTTTTGTCATCTGATGGCTGCCTTGTTTATGCTGGCTGCCGGTTGGGTAGGTATGTCCCAGGGTGAATCGGTGGATTTTGCTACTTTGTTCACATGCTATTCTTTGAGTGTCGCCTTCTATATGCCTACGTTAGCCTTGACCAATTCGGTGGCTTATACGGCGCTTGACCAAGTAAAGTTGGATCCGGTAGTGGCTTTCCCGCCCATTCGTATTTTCGGTACGGTAGGCTTTATCTGTTCGATGTTGCTCACTGACGTGTCGGGCTTTCAGAACGACTATACGCAATTCTTCTCTTGTGCGGTATTCGGTATCGTGTTGTCTGCTTATGCGCTGACTTTGCCTGCCTGTCCCGTGAATCGGGGCGGTGACCGCAAGTCGTTGGTCGATGCACTCGGATTGCGTGCCTTTGCGCTATTCAAACAGAAGAAGATGGCTATTTTCTTTGTTTTCTCCATGCTGTTGGGTGTATCCTTGCAGATCACCAATGGTTTTGCCAATCCCTTCTTGAGCAGTTTCAAGGGAGTACCGGAATATGCCGATACATTTGGTGTAAACCATGCCAATGCCTTGATTTCCTTGTCGCAGGTGAGCGAAACCTTGTGTATCCTGTTGATCCCGTTTGCGTTGAAGCATTTTGGCATTAAGCGGGTGATGCTGATAGCCATGCTGGCTTGGGTTTTGCGCTTCGGACTTTTTGGCTTGGGAAATCCGGGGGATGGTGTCTGGATGTTCATCCTCTCGATGATTGTCTACGGGGTCGCTTTCGACTTTTTCAATATTTCGGGATCACTGTTTGTGAACAATGAAACCGACCTTTCCATCCGTTCAAGTGCCCAGGGCTTGTTTGTCATCATGACGAATGGCATTGGTGCTACCGTTGGTACGCTCGGAGCACAGGCCGTTGTCAATCATTTTGTAGATATGAGCAGTACAGCTCCTCAGATGGAAGGTTGGAGCATGACTTGGTATGTCTTTGCAGCCTATGCCTTGGTGGTGGCCTTGCTGTTTGCGGTGATTTTCCGCTACAAGCACCAACCTAATCAACTGTAACGCGCTCCTTTTGCAGTTGGGGCTGGTCGCTCAAAATAGAATAAGAAAAGTAAGATAACATACGATTAGATTTAGAAAAGCATGCACGTATTTTATACTCCAGCTATTGATACGAATCCCGAATTGCCGGAAGAGGAAGCGGGACACTGCCTGCGTGTGTTGCGCTTGGGCATGGGAGATGAGATTATGCTGACCGATGGCAAAGGGTGTTTTCATCGCGCAGTCATTACGGCAGCTACTGGCAAGCGTTGTCAGGTGAAGATTGTCGAAACACTTCCACAGGAGAAGGGATGGAACGGTTGGCTGCACATTGCCATGGCGCCTACCAAGAACATGGACCGTACTGAATGGTTTGCCGAGAAACTGACTGAGATGGGCTTCGATGAACTGTCGTTTCTGAACACCCGTTACAGCGAACGTCGCGTCATCAAGACAGAGCGTATTCAAAAGATTTTGGTTTCGGCCGTGAAGCAATCACTCAAAGCGACGGTGCCTGTGCTTAACGAAATGACGGACTTCAAGCGTTTTGTTGAGCAGGAGTTTTCGGGACAGAAATTCATTGCACATTGTCACGAAGGCGAGAAACCGTTGTTGAAAGAAGTGCTTGTTCCCGGTGAAGATGCCCTGGTGCTGATTGGTCCGGAAGGGGATTTCAGTGAAGAGGAAGTTGCTTTGGCTGTGTCGAAAGGGTTTCAACCGATTAGCCTCGGCACATCCCGGTTGCGTACGGAAACGGCTGCGTTGGTAGCGGGATTTACCTTGAACCTGATGAATCAGAAATAAATGTTGTTTGGGGAATTCTTGCATACGGACCTTTGAAGTGAAGGTCTTTTCGGACACTCCTGGATAAAAAACAGCCCCTGCTATCGCTTGTGAAGTGCGTAGAGCAGGGGCTGTTTCTTTGTCTGAGAATCAATGGGACTTACCTTTATATTCCTTGAAGGATTATTTCGTCAAGTCGAACAAATAAGTCAAGCGGGCGCCAAAGTAAGTGTGGGCAGAGCGTTCGTAATAGTCTTTTTTCGTATTGTTGAAGAAGTCGCCCAATCCTAAATAATAGCGTCCTTCCAGCAGGAAATGACCGATGCGGGTGCTCAGTTCCAAGCCTGCTCCGGCAATGATGCCGTAATCAAATTTGTTGTCGACTTCTTTTCCGTGTTCCGGACGCTTGTCGCCGGTCCAGTTGATTTCTTCCTTGTCGCCCAGGAAGAAACCGAATTGTGGACCTGCGTTGACGAAGAACTTCAGTCCGCGGTCCAACGCATCTTTCCCAAAGGCCAGATGGGCCATCAGCGGGATTTCCAGGTAGTTCATGGTGCGACTGTAAGAATTGCCCGATTCGTCTTCGATTTTTGCTTCCCATCCGCGTTGGGAGTAGTTGATTTCCATTTGGATGCCACACATCATCTTGAAGTATTTTTCCGACATATAGCGTACGGTCACCCCCATCGAAGGAGTCATCAAGTTGTTTTGCTTGATTTGCGGTTCAAAGCTGACCGAGCTCAGGTTGATACCCCCATTGACACCGACTGCCCAGTTGCGTCGTTGTTCACCCAATTGGGCTGCAGCCGGCAGGGCGAGAAGTAAGGTCAAAGCGAATAAGGCGCCTTTGATAAATTGGTTCATGTTATCGTTTCAACGTTTAAATGTTAGTTTGAGATTACTCATCCTTCCTTTTTATTCAAAGTCCAGTTTGATGAGTTCGTAGTTCTTGGTAAAATGGACGAAGAACACCTTGCGGTTGATAAATCCGCCCCAGTTGTTGACCCGCTCAAACTTGAAACCGGTCTGAATGGGGGTTACATCTACCTTCGTCACGTTCTCTTCCAGGCGGTTGCCGAATTGGGACAACCCTTTCAGGAAGAAGTAAGCTGTGTCGAACCCTAGCATACCATATTTCGGGAAAGAGTTGAGCATATCCTTGCTATACCACTGGCGATAGTCTTTGCCGAACTGAACGGCAGCCGGGAACAGGTTGTTCGTGTAGAACGACGAGTAGAAATAGGTGTCGAGCTCGTAGAAGCTTGCCAGGTGGTCGTGCGTGTAGGTCTGCCATTCCGGGTATCCGAACAGTTGGATGCGGTAGTTCGGGTTGTCGCGAGTGGTGACAATCAGTTGCGGAAGCAGTTTGATGAGGGCCACGTTGGTGCCCGACGTTGGGATGAAGATGTTGTCGCGCAACGAGTCGGCCGCCATTTTCAGGGCTTCCGGTGTGATGGCCGCTCCTCGCAGTTCGGTAAATGGTGTCTGTCTGCTGCGCAACTCATCTTTCAGCCCGCTAATGAATGCCTGCTTGTCGCGGTTACCGTCCTCTGCATCCAGGAAGATCACCTTGGAGGGTTTCGAGAACTTGCGGCTGAAATGTTCGTACACTTCGGAGTAGAGGTACGATTGCGGTGTATTGATTTGGTAGATAGAAGGGTTGTTGAACACTTCTTCGCCTTTCGAACTGAACGGCACCACCAATCGGATGTTGTTTTTCTCTGCAAAAGCAGCTGCTTCCTTTACCTGTTTCGGATAAGTGGGACCGAACAGGATGTCCATTTCCTTCAGTTCCGGACGGTTCAGAATGGGCTGGATGGAAGCAGTGTTACCTTTTGTGTCAAAAGTATGGAGGTCGATATTGACTCCCCGGCTCTTCAGACTGTCGACTGCCATCAGGAATCCTTCGTAGTATTCCACCATTCGCACCTGTTCTTCGCGGTTGCCCGAACCGTCGGTCATAAACGGCAGGAGAACAGCAGCACGCAAGGTCGACAGTTTGCGGGCTTCTTTGCGGCTTTCCTGAATCAGTTGGCTGTCTGTAGGAATTACAGCCGGTTGCTGGGGCTGAGCCGGTGCAGCCGGTTTCGAGGTTTTCGGATAGGGGATACACAGGAAATGGCCTTTTTTCAGTTTCTCGGTTTTCAGTTCCGGATTGGCTTCAATTAGTTCGGCTTCTGTAATGCCGTATTCCCGGCTGATACTGAAGATGGTTTCGCGGCGCTTCACCTTGTGCATATCGCGGCAATTGGGCTTCAAAGGTGAAGAAGAAGTGACGGCAGCCGGCTGCTTGGGAGCCTGTTGAGTCAGTTCTTCAACAATCTGTTCCTCGCTGTTGGCTGTTTGGGGCGGGATGGCGATAACCTGTCCGGCACGGAAACGGTCCGCACTCAGTCCGGGGTTGGCTTGGCAGATGCGTTGGGCCGAGATGCCATACCGTTGGGCCAGTTGGTAGAGGGTCTCTCCCGACTGGATGGTGTGGAAGGTCGGTTGTCCGTTTGTGGCTTGTTTTTGGGGAATACGCAACTGTTCGCCCGCCTTGATTTTCGTTTCGCTGCCCGGGTTCAGGCGCACAATGTCGTCGGTCTTCAGGTTATACATCACGGCGATGGAGTACAGACTTTGTCCTTTGGTCACCGTATGCAGAAAATAACCGTTGGTGGGCGTCTGACCCATCAGACCGGAATGGCAGGCGGCCAAGGCTGCTGCCAGGTATAAGGTTCGAATCAATTTCATGTTGCCGTAGGTTCTTGTGATTTCTAATTTAGGGAACAAAAGTACAAAAAAAACCGAGCTTGTACGCACTCTTGCGTAGGAAACCTATTTTATTGGGTGTTTTTCTGCGTAATCTCGTCGGGATGCATTATTTTTGCAGGATAGAATCCACAGTGGGGGGTAGCTGTTTCCGGCGAAAGTGTTCGAAGGAACGGTACATATCCCCAGGTGGTAAGTAGAAAGACCCCTGAAGACTATGAGTGAAGAGAAAGAACTGATTCAAGTATATGGTGCCCGCGTGCACAACCTGAAGAATATAGATGTGGAAATTCCCCGCGACAGCCTGACGGTGATTACCGGTCTGAGCGGTAGCGGCAAGTCATCCTTGGCCTTTGATACGCTCTTTGCCGAAGGGCAGCGCCGGTATATCGAGACCTTTTCGGCTTATGCCCGTAACTTTCTCGGAGGTATGGAACGTCCCGATGTGGACAAGGTGACGGGTTTGAGTCCGGTCATTTCCATCGAACAGAAGACCACGAACAAGAATCCGCGTTCGACGGTGGGTACTACGACTGAAATCTACGACTATTTGCGTCTGTTGTTTGCCCGTGCCGGCGTGGCCTATTCCTACCTGTCGGGCGAGCCGATGGTGAAGTATACCGAGGAACAGGTCATCGAACTGATTCGCCGGGATTATGCCGACCGTAAGATTTTCCTGCTGGCTCCGTTGGTGCGCACCCGCAAAGGGCATTACAAGGAACTTTTCGAACAGGTGCGCAAAAAGGGATACTTGTATGTACGGGTCGATGGTGAGGTGCGTGAAATCACCCACGGCATGAAGCTCGACCGCTACAAGAACCACGATATCGAGGTGGTGATTGACAAACTCAAGGTGACCGACAAGGATGAAAAACGGTTGAAAGAGAGTGTGGCGACAGCCATGCTGCAGGGCGATGGACTGATCATGGTCTATGATGTCGAGAAGGATGAGGCCCGACACTACAGCAAGCGGTTGATGTGTCCCGTGACAGGACTGTCTTACCGTGAACCGGCGCCGCACAATTTTTCGTTCAATTCGCCGCAGGGAGCTTGTCCCCGTTGCAAGGGATTGGGTTATGTCGACCTCATCGATGTGGACAAAGTGATACCCGACCGCAGCCTGTCTATTCACGAAGGAGCCATCGCGCCGTTGGGCAAGTACAAGAACACGATGATTTTCTGGCAGATTGAAGCCTTGCTCGAGAAGCATGAGGCTACGTTGAAGACACCCGTGTCCGAATTGCCCGAAGAGGCTATCGAGGAAATTTTGCATGGATCGGACGAGCGGATCAAAATCAAGAGTACGCTGATTCATACGTCGTCGGATTATTTTGTCACTTACGAAGGCATCGTGAAATACATTCAATTGATGCAGGAATCGGATCCGTCGGAGAAGGCGCAGAAGTGGGCCGAACAGTTTGCCCGCACAGCGGTTTGTCCGGACTGTCACGGTGCCCGCTTGAACCGCGAGGCTTTGCATTTCCGCATTCACGACAAGAATATCTACGAATTGGCCAGTATGGATATCCGCGAACTGTACGACTGGCTGAATGGGGTCGAGGAGCACCTGGCTCCAAAGCAACGCCTCATCGCAGCTGAAATCCTGAAGGAAATCCGTACCCGCCTGCAGTTCCTGCTCGATGTGGGACTCGATTACTTGTCACTGAACCGTACGTCGGTGTCGCTTTCGGGTGGCGAGAGCCAGCGCATCCGCCTGGCCACGCAGATCGGTTCGCAACTGGTGAACGTACTCTATATCCTGGACGAACCGAGTATCGGTTTGCATCAGCGCGACAACCTTCGCCTCATTCGGTCGCTGAAGCAGTTGCGCGATACGGGCAACTCGGTCATCGTGGTAGAGCACGACAAGGATATGATGCTGGCTGCCGATTATGTGGTCGATATGGGACCGAAGGCCGGACGCCTGGGTGGGGAAGTGGTGTTCCAGGGTACACCGCAGCAGATGCTGCAGACCGACACCCTGACTTCGCAGTACCTGAACGGACGGATGAGTCTGGAGGTGCCGGCGGTGCGCCGCCCTGGCAACGGACAGTCGCTTTGGTTGCGCGGAGCTTCGGGCAACAACCTGAAACACGTTGATGTAGAGTTCCCCTTGGGTAAGCTCATCTGCGTCACGGGGGTGTCGGGCAGTGGCAAGTCCACCCTCATCAACGACACCTTGCAGCCCATCCTGTCGCAGCATTTCTACCGTTCATTGCAGGAACCGCTTCCCTACGAATCCATTGAGGGATTGGAATACATTGATAAGGTGGTGAATGTCGACCAGTCGCCTTTAGGCCGTACGCCGCGTTCGAACCCGGCAACCTACACCGGCGTGTTCTCGGACATCCGTAATCTCTTTGTGGGTCTGCCTGAAGCCAAGTTGCGCGGCTACAAGCCCGGTCGTTTCTCGTTCAACGTGAAGGGCGGGCGCTGCGAGACCTGCGGGGGCAATGGCTACAAGACCATCGAGATGAACTTCCTGCCCGACGTGCTGGTGCCCTGCGAGGTGTGTCACGGCAAGCGCTACAACCGCGAGACGTTGGAGGTGCGCTACAAGGGCAAGTCCATTGCCGATGTGCTCGATATGACCATCAACCGGGCCGTCGAGTTCTTCGAGAACGTGCCGCAGATTCTGAACAAGATCCGTGTGTTGCAGGAGGTCGGTCTGGGTTACATCAAACTGGGACAGCCTTCGACCACCTTGTCGGGCGGCGAGAGCCAGCGTGTGAAACTGGCTACCGAACTGGCCAAGCGCGACACGGGCCGTACGGTCTACATTCTCGACGAGCCGACTACGGGTCTGCATTTCGAGGACATCCGTGTGCTGATGAACGTCCTCAACCGCTTGGTGGACAAGGGGAATACGGTCATCGTCATCGAGCATAACCTGGATGTCATCAAGATGGCGGACTACCTCATCGACATGGGTCCTGAAGGCGGACGTGGCGGGGGACAGCTCCTTTCGTATGGAACTCCCGAAGAGGTAGCCCAAAGTGAGAAAGGCTACACGCCGAAGTTCGTCCGCGAAGAACTGGAGCTGGCGAGGCAATGGGCCGAACGGAAATCCCAAGCATAATCATTGCATCGCTTTCAGGTATCGATAGAGCCATCGTTGTCCGAAAGCGTGCGTTTAACATAACCATCATCAAGCTAGAAACATGAAAACCAAGATAGCCAAAACCAATGTGGCCCGTCTGTTGGACAAAGCGAAAGTCCCCTACGAGCTCATCCCTTATGAAGTTGATGAAAACGACCTCAGTGCCATTCATGTCGCCGAAAGTCTGGGTGAAGACATCAATCAGGTGTTCAAGACACTCGTTCTGCACGGTGACAAGAGCGGGTATTTCGTGTGCGTCATTCCTGGCGAACATGAAGTCGACCTGAAACTCGCCGCCAAGGTGTCGGGCAACAAGAAGTGCGACCTCATCCCGATGAAGGATCTGCTTCCCCTGACCGGATACGTCCGGGGTGGTTGTTGCCCCATCGGCATGAAGAAACACTTCCCTACCTACATCCACGAAACCTGTCGGGACTATCCGTTCATCTTTGTCAGTGCCGGCATCCGTGGACTGCAGGTAAAGCTGGCTCCCGACGACCTCATCCGCGAGTCGAGGGCCGAGGTCTGCGCGTTGATTGCCGAAGAAGGGAAATGATGTACATATTCCTCCATTTCATCGAAGAAATGCTAGAAAAAGAGCCACATTTGCGGCTCTTTTTTTTTCAGATACACGATTTATTATATCTTTGCAAAAAAATGAATACTAACTTTAATTTTTAAACTTTTATCAATTATGTTTGAAGGACAGCCGAAAGGCTTATTTGCGTTGGCATTGGCTAACACCGGCGAGCGATTTGGTTACTACACCATGCTGGCCGTGTTCGTATTGTTCCTGAAGGCCAACTTCGGTTTCTCTCCCGAAGTGGCGGGCTCCATCTATGGTGCTTTCTTGGGACTGGTGTATTTTCTTCCGTTTGTGGGTGGTATCATGGCCGACAAGTTCGGTTATGGCAAGATGGTGACCATCGGTATCATCATCATGTTTTTGGGCTACCTGTTCCTGTCGCTGCCCTTGGGTACAGGTGCAGTAGCTATCGCCGGTATGGGCGCTGCCTTGCTGCTCATCAGTTGCGGAACGGGTCTGTTCAAGGGTAACCTGCAGGTAATGGTAGGTAATCTGTACGACAACCCCGAATATGCAGCCAAGCGTGACTCTGCATTCTCTATTTTCTATATGGCCATCAACATCGGTGCCTTGTTTGCACCGACCGCTGCCGTTGAAATCATGAAGTATGCGCAGACCAACCTGGGTGTGAGCGAAGGTGACTCTTACCACTTTGCGTTTGCAGTAGCTTGTGTATCATTGATTGTATCTATCGCCATCTATTATACGTTCCGTAGCACGTTCCGTCACGTGGAAGGCGGTACGAAGGCTGCCGGCAAGAACGAACAGGACCACGGTCAGGAAATCTCGGCTGCCGAAACCAAGGAACGCATCATCGCCCTGTGTCTGGTATTTGCCGTGGTGATCTTCTTCTGGATGGCTTTCCATCAAAACGGTCTGACACTGACAATGTTTGCCGACGAATTTACAGCCAAGAGCTCTACTGGCATTGAAAGTATGGCTTTCGATGTAACCAACCTGTTGCTGTGCATCTTCATCGTGTATGCCGGTTTCTCTCTGGTACAGAGCAAGACAGGCAAGGGTAAGGCTATCTCGGGTGCTGTTATCCTGGCTGCTATCGCCGGTTTGGTGTACAAGTATGGTGCACTGCCCGAATCGACAGCCGTATCGGCTCCGATTTTCCAACAGTTCAACCCCTGTTTTGTTGTAGCTTTGACTCCGGTATCTATCGCGCTGTTCGGTGCTTTGGCCAACAAGGGCAAGGAACCTTCGGCTCCGCGTAAGATTGCCTTGGGTATGTTGGTAGCTGCTGTCGGCTTCCTTATCATGGCGGTCGGTTCATTGGGACTGCCCAGCTCGGGCGAACAGGCTGAGCTGCTGAAAGCAGGTACTGCTACATTGGTTTCGCCCAATTGGCTGATTTCCACTTACCTGGTACTGACATTCGGTGAGCTGTTGCTGTCGCCGATGGGTATCTCGTTCGTATCGAAGGTAGCTCCTCCCAAGTACAAGGGTATGATGATGGGTGGTTGGTTTGTAGCTACTGCCATCGGTAACATGCTGACTGCCGTAGGTTCGTTCCTGTGGGGTACTACCTTGCCTTTGTGGCAGGTATGGTGCGTGTTCATCGTATTGTGCTTGATTTCTGCGCTGTTCATGTTCTCTATCATGAAGCGTCTGGAAAAGGTAGCGAAGTAATGAACGTGGACAGGACGTGCAGGTCCTGAAACAATAACAGAAATCCCCTTGCAGCGGAAGCAACCGTCTCAAGGGGATTTCTCTTTTCATGGATCCTCTTTTCACCTTCTAGCCCAGCAATTTGTAACCGATGCCCCGTACGTTGATGATGCGGATGGAGGCATCGGCTGCCAGTTTGTGGCGTAACTTGGTGATGAAGACATGCAGGCTGCGGGTGTTGAAATAGCTGTCATCTCCCCATAATTCCAGCAAGAGGTCTTGTGTGTGAACTACCGTGTTACGATACTGGCAGAGACGGCGTAATATCTCTGATTCTCGGTGTGAGAGTTCCTGTACTTGCAGCTGATGGCTGAGTGTCTGGGTAGTGGGGTTGAAACGATAGTTGCCGATGTCGTAGGTGATAGCTGCCGGCACAGCAGTTTCCTCGCTGATGAAGGCTCTTCCAACCAAGGCTTGGATGCGGACAATGAGTTCCTGCATGCCGAATGGTTTCCGCAGGTAATCATTGGCACCCAGTTTGAAACCATCCACCACATCATTGATTGCCGAGCGGGCGGTCAGGAAAAGCACTGGTGTCCGTTTGTCGGTCTGTCGGATGCGGCGTACCATCTCGAATCCGTCCATGCGGGGCATCATCACATCGGCCACCAGCACGTCCGGCTGCAATTCAAAGAACAGACGCAGACCTTCTTCACCGTCGGCTGCCGTGTGAATGAGGAAGTCCTGGCTTTCCAGTGTATCCTTGATAATCATGGCCAGGGTTTGTTCGTCTTCCACCAATAGTACGTTTGTCTTTTCCATGTCTTTCTTTTTTTTTGAATGGGTTCTTTTGCGGATTTGTTGAGGGGTCGTTTACAGATAGAGCGTAAAGGTACTGCCTTTGCCCGGTTCACTTTTCACGGCAATGCGACCGCCGTGCTTTTCCACCAGGGTCTTCACATAGAAGAGCCCCAGACCGTATCCTTTCACGGCATGCAGGTTGCCGGTGGGTACCCGGTAAAACTTGTCAAACAGGTGCTTGATGCGTTCGGGCGCGATGCCAATGCCGTGGTCGGTGATGCTGATAACCACCTGGTCGGTTTGCTTTCTGCCTCGTATCGTAAGATCCGCTTCCTGCAGGGAATACTTGATGGCATTGTCCAGCAGGTTGCTGAGGATGTTGCTGAAGTGGGTACGGTCGGCCAAGACGGTCAAGTCGCCTGGCTCGATATCCACCCGAAAACGCACCGGTTTGTCGGCTTTCAGGCGGTGCTGTTCCAGCAGCGGCTGGATTACTTCGCTGAGCTGCAGTTCTTCCGGGTGCAGGCGGAAGGTCTTCCGCCGTTCCATGCTCATGGACAGAATCTGCTCCACCAGTCCGCTGAGCTGTTGCAGCTGCTCCTGGCAAATGGTGAGGTACTTGTTCCGTTTCTCCTTGTCGTCTGCCTGTCCGAAATGCAGCAACGCATCGTTGGCGGCATAGGCCACGGCAATGGGGGTCTTCAGCTCGTGGGTGATGTTGTTGGTGAAGTCGCTTTTCATCTCCTCCAGGGTTTTCTGTTGCAATAAGGTACGGATCAGGTATCCGAAAGCCCCGCCCAGGATAAGCAGGATGATGAGCGAGGTGACCAGAATCCCTTTCATCTGCTGCAGCACGATGCTGTCGATGGGCTCGAGGGTCAGTTCATAGGCACGATGGTTGTGCACATCCAGGTAACAGGTGAAGCGGTGGGCATCAGCGGAGGGACGGTAACCGGGCGTACTTAGCCTGGCTAGTGTATCGGTATAGGCGCCGCTGCCGTCGTAACGGGCTCCGGAGTGCAACTGAAGCAACTGATAAGGCACTTGCAGGTTCAACGGTTTCAGTTGTTCCCACAGCAGGCTGTCGTAGTCGGCCAGTTGCGTAGGAAGCACTTCATCGATGCCGGCATGCAGTCCCTTCTGGAAATACTGGGCTAGCCGTTGCATGTTATCTTGTTTTTGAAGTACCACATTCATCCCTTCGTTCATCTTCAACAAGGCTTTCGACCAACGGGCCTCTTCGCGGGTCTTCAAGCTATCTGTCGCGGAAACTACGAGGGTGTCCGAGGCTGTCTGTTCCGATGGGACCGGTTGACCGCTCCTTGTCACCCGGCTTTGCAGGTAATAATTGTCGTTGCTCAGCCCGGCATCCACCTGGATGGTGCCATGCTCGGTGCTGTCGGAACTCAGCCGTTCCAGCCGAAGAATCATTTCGTTGTAGTCGGCCATGCGCATCCCTTCTGCAATCTGCTGTTGCAGGTTACGGTTCATGGTGCGGTAGAGTCCGGTGAGCCAATATACCTGGTAGCCGAAGATACCGGTCAGCGAGAGCATCACCAGCAGGGTAATGTGTTTCAAGGGCAGTTTCATACGGTGGTTTTCGATTAATAATAGGCTATGCAAAGATAGTGAGTTCATGGATAGGGACGGGGTAGGTGGAGATAAATATGAAGGCTTGATAAGACTAAATAACACTTCCGGCCTGTTCGGATAAGACTGGATAAGTATCGGAACACCCGTTCTTAGGAAAGAAGTGCCTTGCTTTGCAGCAGAAATCCAATTAAACAGAAATCTTATGAAACGGAAACAAATTCTCTCTTTCTTGTTCTGCCTTTCCTGCACGGGGCTGTGGGGACAGTCATCCCTTCTGCAACGGGTCGGGGAAGCGGAACGTACGTTGAGTGCCGATAGTTTGATCACCAAGGATGCCCGGCTGGACAGCCTCTTTCAAACCATCCCCGAAGTAATGGTGGTGGGCGAGCGACCGGTGGTGAAAGCCGAGCCGGGCAAACTGGTGTATGACTTGCCGCGGTTGATAAGCCAGACACCGGCCGATAATGCTTACGAAGCGTTGAAACAGTTGCCTGGTGTGAGCGAGATGAACGGTACACTGACCTTGGGGGCGCAACCTGTTACGGTAGTGATTGACGGCAAAGTGACCACCCTCAGTTCGGAACAGGTGATGAATCTGCTGCGCAGTATGCCGGCCAACCGCTTGGCTAATGCCGAGGTGATGTATCAGGCTCCGGCCCGCTACCAGGTTCGGGGAGCGCTGATTAATCTTACTCTTACGCATGCATCTGCCGAGAAGCCTACCTTGCAGGGAGAAGTGTATGCTTCCTATGCCCGGCAACATGACGGTTCCACTAACGAACGCTTGTCTTTGCTCTATGCAAAGGATAACTTTTCGGTCGACTTGCTTTATAGTTATGGACATACCGATGGATGGAGGGTCACGGATAAGGAAGCCTTGCATACCGTAAACGACGGTACGGTGTACGACATACGCACACAGGAACAAAGTGCTAACCGGGACAATGACCATACCCTTCGCTTGGGGGCCGATTATGCTTTCTCGGAAAATCATCGGCTGAGCATGGTTTACAACGGACAGTTCACTAACCGGCATCTGCATCAGACGACCGGTGGTACGCAAGTTTCTGATTTGCGTAGCCGGGGAACGGGACAGCTGCATAACTTCCGCCTGGATTATCAGCTACCGTTCGGCACGAAGGCCGGAGCCGAGTTTACCTATTATACTACCCCTTCGCACCAACGGCTGGAGAGCACCCTGGAAGATGCCACGCTCCGTTTCGAAACATCCGACCGGCAACGCATCAACCGTTGGAAAGTATTCCTGTCGCAGGAACATGCTTGGGCCAACGGGTGGGGACTGAATTACGGAGCCATCTATACCACCGGCATCGACCACAGTTACCAGCTTTATTTTCCGCTGCCTGCCGGACAATGGGTTGCATCCGCTGCTGAAGAATCGCCGTTGCCGGAGGATATGAAGTCGCGTAAACAGGAGCAGACGGTCAATCTTTACGCAGGTTTCAGCAAGAGCTGGGGACAGAAACTGACGCTGGATGCTTCGTTGGCCGCCGAATATTACCATACGCCGGTGTGGAACCAATGGGACTGGTATCCTACCTTGAATCTGACGTACCTGCCGGCCGACGGCCATGTACTGCAATTGTCGGCCAACAGCAATAAAAGTTATCCCGACTATTGGGCGGTGCAGGATGCGGTTTCCTATTCCGGAGGCGGTTATTCTGAAATCTGGGGAAACCCCATGCTGAAACCGGAAAAGAATTATCAGTTGGCCTTGTCGTACATTCTGCAAAACAAGTATGTATTTACAGCCTGGTACAATCATAACGAGGATTACATTCAGCAGACGCTCTATCAGTCGCCCGAACGGCTGGTTGAAATCTACCGGCATTTCAATTTCGACTTTCAGCAGCAGGCCGGCCTACAGGCATCCATCCCCTTCCGGGTGAAGCGGTGGCTGAATTCCCGCTTCACGGTGACCGGTGCCTGGATGCGCGAGAAGGACCGTGATTTCTGGGATATTCCCTTCGACCGTCGCCGGTGGTTTATGGTGGCCAGCATGCAGAACACGTTCACTCTTTCTACCCGTCCCGATATCAAGCTGACCGTGTCCGGACAATTCCAAAGCAAGGCCAATCAGGGTACCTATACGATACCTGCCATGGGGCATCTCGACCTCTCCCTGCGCTATGCGTTTGCCCAAAAGCGTGCGCAGCTGAGACTATACTGCAACGACTTGTTCGAGACGCAGAAAATAGCTCCGCGCATCCGTTTCCAGACGCAGCACGTCACCAACCGCTATTCCTGTTTCCGCGAAGTGGGCGTATCCTTTACCTATCGATTTGGGGGCTATCAAGAAAAGAAACGGCAAGCCGTAGACACTTCTCGGTTTAAGTGAGGGGAGTGAAATGGTTGTGCGGCGGGGATGGATGCGAAACTGCAGTTTCGCGGGTTAGGTAATAATGTAAAATCAATAAAGACGGTGTAGACGCTCATCAGGCGCAGGAGCAGGTAGAAGGTGTACTATAGGCATTTATGGCGGATTGTATTCATTTCTGCCGCTTTTTTGTCCGGGATTGATGGGGGGCAGTGACTCAATCTGGAATGGTACAGGTTCCAGGGAAAGATGTCGTATTTTAGTGTCTATGCAATCTCTGTTGAAACACAGGATGATAAAGCACTTCTTTCAGTATGCGTAAGCTTTATCACCTAGGTGAGGAAGTTGTTTCACTTAGGTGAGGAAAGTGTTTCACCTTAGTGATGAAGTTGTATCACCCAAGTGATAAAGCTCGATTGTCGGTACGTTCGGACCCACTCATCGGTATGTATCGGTATGTCCGTCCCTTGTTATTTCCGTCCTTTTGTATCTCCGTCTCTGGGTTTTCGTCCCTTGTTATTTCCGTCCCTGGGTGTCGGCTTATTCGTCCGCAGGTCTTTAAACGCCCTACGCCGGACTTCGACTCAAGCGAGCCGTCGTCCAGCGTAGTGCATCAAGTACAGTTCTAGCCAGCCGTACTTACGAGTACTGCTTGGGATAGCGCAGGAAGATGCTCAACAGGGCAAAGAGACCGATGCCGATGGGGTAGTACAGGTACTCGATGATGCCGATGGGCGAGAGGCTGGCCAGTTTGCCGGCAATGAGCAATTGCGCACCGTAGGGGATGATGCCCTGCGTGACGCACGAGAACGTGTCGAGGATGCTGGCGCTTTTGCGGCTGTCTACACGGAAGCGTGAGGCAATGTCCTTGGCCAGCGGACCGACCGTGATGATGGCGATGGTGTTGTTGGCTGTACAGACATTGGCGATGCACACCAGGGCCGCAATGCAAAGCTCGGCGCCGCGCTTGCTGTGAACGTGGCGGGTCAGGGTATGGATGATGTAATCTACGCCGCCGTTGAAGCGGATGAGCTCGAGCATGCCGCCGGCCAGCAGGGTGACGATGATCAGTTCGCCCATGCCGGTGATGCCCGAACCCATCGACCCGAGCCAGCCGAAGAGGTCAATGCTGCCGGTAGCCAGTCCGATGAGGCCGGTGGTGAGGATGCCCAGCAGGAGCACCAGGGCGACGTTGAGGCCGGCCATGGCGGTACCCAGTACCACAAGGTAGGGCAGTACCTTTACCCCTTCCACCGGTCCGATGGATTGGGGAATGTGGACTTCCAGTCCACGGACGATGTAATAGATAAATAGGAGAACAGCCACCGGAAAGACCAGCCGGAAGTTGGCGCGGAACTTGTCGCGCATGGCACAGCCTTGGGTGCGGGTCGAGGCGATGGTGGTGTCGGAGATGAACGAGAGGTTGTCGCCGAAGAAGGCACCGCCCACGACGATGCCCACCATGAAGGCCAGGTTCATGTCAGCCTTCTCGGCAATGCCGGCAGCGACGGGAACCAGGGCGACGATGGTGCCTACCGAGGTGCCCACCGACAGCGAGATGAAGCAGGAGGCCAGGAAAATGCCCGCCAGCAGCAGGTTGTCGGGCAGCAGCGTCAGGGTGAGGTTGACCGTTGCGTCAATGGCCCCGATGTCCTTGGCGCTTTGGGCAAAGGCGCCCGCCAGGATGAAAATCCAGATCATCAGCATGATGTTCTTGTTGGCAGCACCGATCGAGAACTGCAGCAGGCGGTCGTTCAGGTTGAGCCCGTGGGTAATGGCTACGGCATAGATGGACGAGGCCATGAAAGCCACCGTAATGGGCATCTTGTAGAAATCGTTGATGAGAAGGGAAGTAACCAGATACAGGCAGAGGAAGACCAGCAGGGGACTGAGGGCCCAAAGGCTGGGTTCCTTCTTGATGGGGGTCAGTTTGACTTTGCTCATGCGTTTGTTGTATTTAGGATATTAGCATAGTTTGTTGGAGGAATGACCCGCGTTGGATAGGGTGGTACCTGCCCTTCGTGGGGTGTTTTCCGTCCGTTTTCGGAAGACTGCGTGCGCCTGCAGTCGGAACGAAGTTGCAAAGGTACGAAAAAGTCGGATTGATTGATGCACAATCGGTTAAAAATCGTTCGAAAAGGTGCCGGATGAGGTAGAAATGTCTTCGGTTCGGGGAATTGGGCGAAAAAACCGCACCAAAACTTTCTCACTCTCTATTTTTCTTGTAAATTTGCACCTTAATTCGAAAAAGGAATGTCTTTTAGACAATTCTTCTATCTTAGAATACAAGAAAAAACGAAATAATTATGAGTAAGAAATTTGCCGAACATTCGCAACTCAACCTCTCGCAGGTGAACAAGGAAGTGTTGCAGAAGTGGGATGAAAATGATGTTTTTGGTAAGAGTATGACCGAACGTGAAGGTTGTCCTTCCTTCGTTTTCTACGAAGGTCCTCCTTCAGCCAACGGTATGCCGGGTATCCACCACGTGATGGCGCGTACCATCAAGGATACATTCTGCCGCTACAAGACCATGAAGGGTTTCCAGGTGAAGCGTAAAGCCGGTTGGGATACCCACGGACTGCCGGTGGAACTGGGTGTGGAAAAGGCACTGGGCATTACCAAGGAAGACATCGGAAAGACCATTTCGGTGGCCGAATACAACGCGGCTTGCCGCAAGGACGTGATGAAGTTCACCAAGGAATGGACCGACCTTACTCATAAGATGGGTTACTGGGTGGACCTGGAAAATCCGTACATCACCTACGACAACCGCTACATCGAAACGCTGTGGTGGCTGTTGAAGCAGCTCTACAACAAGGGTCTGCTGTACAAGGGTTACACCATCCAGCCGTATTCTCCGGCTGCCGGTACGGGCTTGAGCTCGCACGAGCTGAACCAGCCGGGCTGCTACCGCGACGTGAAGGATACGACCGTGGTGGGTCAGTTCAAGATGGTTGATCCGAAACCGGAAATGACGGAATGGGGTACCCCGTACTTCATCGCCTGGACCACTACTCCGTGGACGTTGCCTTCGAACACCGCGCTGTGTGTGGGCCCGAAGATTGACTATGTGGCCGTGCAGACTTACAACGGTTATACGGGCGAAAAGATGACGGTGGTACTGGCCAAGCCGTTGCTGTACACGCACTTCAACAAGAAGGCTGAAGGACTGGCTTTGGAAGACTACAAGCCGGGCGACAAACTGATCCCGTTCAAGATTGTGGGCGAATACAAGGGTACCGACCTGGTGGGCATGCGCTACGAACAGCTCATCCCGTGGGTGAAGCCGGTGGCTGTCGACGAAAACGGCAACTGGCAGGAAGCGGCCGACCAGGCCTTCCGCGTGATTCCGGGTGACTATGTAACCACGGAAGACGGTACGGGTATCGTACACATCGCGCCTACTTTCGGTGCCGACGACGCCTTCGTGGCTCGTGCAGCCGGTATTCCGTCGCTGTTCATGATCAACAAGAAGGGCGAAACCCGTCCGATGGTCGACCTCACCGGTAAGTTCTACTTGCTGGAAGAACTGGACGAAGCTTTCGTTCAGGCCTGTGTCGACGTGGAAAAATACAAGGAATACGAAGGCCGTTGGGTGAAGAACGCCTACGACCCGCAGTTTACCGTAGAAGGCAAGTACGACGAAAAGGCCGCTGCAGCTGCCGAATCGTTGGACATCTATATCTGTATGATGATGAAGGCGGGCAACCAGGCCTTCAAGATTGAAAAGCATGTGCACAACTATCCGCACTGCTGGCGTACCGACAAACCGGTGCTCTACTATCCGCTGGATAGCTGGTTCATCCGCTCGACCGCGGCCAAGGAACGCATGATGGAACTGAACAAGACCATCAACTGGAAACCGGAATCGACCGGTACGGGCCGTTTCGGCAAGTGGCTGGAAAACCTGAACGACTGGAACTTGAGCCGTTCGCGCTACTGGGGTACACCGTTGCCCATCTGGCGTAGCGAAGAAGGCGAAGAATTGTGCATCGGTTCGGTGGAAGAACTCTACGCCGAAATCGAAAAGTCTATCGCTGCCGGCTTCATGACGGCCAATCCGTACAAGGAAATGGGCTTCGAACCGGGTGTGTACAACAAGGAAAACTACGACAAGATCGACCTGCACCGTCCGTATGTGGACGATATCGTCCTCGTGTCGGAAAGCGGTAAGCCGATGAAGCGCGAAACCGACCTGATCGACGTTTGGTTCGACTCGGGTGCCATGCCGTATGCCCAGCTGCACTATCCGTTCGAGAACAAGGAAATCGTGGACAACCGCTCGTACTATCCGGCCGACTTCATCGCCGAAGGGGTGGACCAGACCCGTGGTTGGTTCTTTACCCTGCATGCCATCGCTACGATGGTGTTCGACAGCGTAGCCTACAAGAACGTCATCTCCAACGGTCTGGTGCTCGACAAGAACGGCAACAAGATGTCGAAGCGTCTGGGCAATGCCGTCGATCCGTTCGGTGCCATCGAACAGTACGGTTCCGACCCCCTGCGCTGGTACATGATTACCAACTCCTCTCCGTGGGATAACTTAAAATTCGATACCGATGGCGTCGACGAAGTGCGTCGCAAGTTCTTCGGTACCTTATATAATACGTATTCATTCTTCGCCCTGTATGCGAACGTCGACGGTTTCGCTTACCAGGAAGCCGAAGTGCCCGTGAACGAACGCCCGGAAATCGACCGCTGGATCCTGTCGGTGCTGAACTCGCTGGTGAAGAACGTGGATGCTTGCTACAATGACTACGAACCGACCAAGGCCGGCCGTCTGATCACCGATTTCGTGAACGACAACCTGAGCAACTGGTACGTTCGTCTGAACCGTAAACGTTTCTGGGGTAGCGCCATGTCGACCGACAAGCTGTCGGCTTACCAGACGCTGTACACCTGTCTGGAAACCGTAGCCAAGCTGATGGCCCCCATCGCTCCGTTCTACGCCGACCGTCTGTATACCGACCTGATTGCCGTGACCGGCCGCGACAGCGTGGTGTCTGTCCACCTGGCTCAGTTCCCCGTCTGCAACGAAGCCCTGATCGACAACGAACTGGAAATCCGCATGCAGATGGCTCAGGACGTGACTTCCATGGTACTCGCCCTGCGTCGTAAGGTGAACATCAAGGTGCGTCAGCCGCTGCAGTGCATCATGGTGCCCGTGGTGGATGAGGCTCAGAAGCAACACATCGAAGCCGTGAAGGACCTGATCATGAACGAAGTGAACGTGAAGGAAATCAAGTTCGTGGACGGTGCTGCCGGTGTGCTGGTGAAAAAGGTGAAGTGCGACTTCAAGAAGCTGGGCCCGAAGTTCGGCAAGCAGATGAAGGCCGTAGCTGCCGCCGTAGCCGAAATGAGTCAGGAAGCCATCGCCGAACTGGAAAAGAACGGCAGCTACACGTTCGACCTGGCCGGTACGCCTGCCACCATCGAAACGACAGACGTGGACATCTTCAGTGAAGACATCCCCGGCTGGCTGGTAGCCAACGAAGGCCGCCTGACCGTAGCCCTGGAAGTGACGGTGACGGAAGAACTGCGTCGCGAAGGTATTGCCCGCGAACTGGTGAACCGTATCCAGAACATCCGCAAGAGCAGCGGTTTCGAGATTACCGACAAAATTACCATCACGCTGTCGAAAAATAGTCAGACCGATGATGCGGTAACTGAATATAATGGCTATATTTGTAACCAAGTTCTGGCCAACTCCCTTCAGCTGGTAGACGAGGTGAAGGAAGGTACGGAACTCAATTTCGACGACTTCTCCCTGTGGGTAAGCGTCGTAAAAGACTGACATTAACCTTTAAAACTAAGTAATATGGCTGAAAAAACAAGATATTCGGATGCGGAATTGGAAGAATTCCGCGCCATTATCATGGAAAAACTCGAGTTGGCTCAACGCGACTACGATCGCTTGAAGAGCAGTATCATGAATCAGGACGGCAACGACACCGATGATACGTCGCCTACCTACAAGGTATTGGAGGAAGGTGCCAACACCCTCTCGAAGGAAGAAACCACGCGCTTGGCTGCCCGTCAGCTGAAGTTCATCCAAGGCTTGCAGGCTGCGTTGGTGCGTATCGAGAACAAGACCTACGGCGTTTGCCGCGAAACCGGCAAACTGATTCCGAAGGAACGTCTGCGTGCAGTGCCCCATGCTACCTTGAGCATCGAGGCCAAGACCGCAGGCAAGAAATAAGATAAGCAAGTTTGACAGTTGACGGTAGCAACATCTTCCGGCTGGCACAAGCGGACGGATAGGGGATGCTGTCGCCAACTGTCAATCATTCAACAGGTAGGATTAACAATCAATGAAGCGTTTACTCACAAAAGGACAACTCTCTGTAGGCATCGTGCTGGCGGTGCTCCTCATCGACCAGCTCATCAAGATTTGGGTCAAGACCCACATGTACTGGCACGAAAGCATCCGTGTCACCGATTGGTTTTACATTTTCTTCACGGAAAACAACGGGATGGCATTTGGCATGGAAATTTTTGCCAAGTTCTTCCTGACCTCGTTCCGCATCGTGGCAGTGGCTGTCATCATCTGGTATCTGAGAAAGTTTGTCCGTCAGAACAAGCCGACCGGCTTTTTGGTGTGCGTCTCATTGATTCTGGCCGGTGCTATCGGCAATATTCTCGACAGTGTCTTCTATGGGGTCATCTTCAGTGAGAGTACCCACAGTGCTTTGGCTACGTTTGTGCCGGTGGGGGAAGGTTACTCCGACTGGTTGCATGGCAAGGTGGTCGACATGTTCTATTTCCCGATCATTGAGACCGACTGGCCTTCCTGGATGCCTTTCGTTGGAGGGGAGCATTTTATCTTTTTCAGTCCGATTTTCAATTTCGCCGATGCAGCCATCAGCTGTGGCGTGATTGCTTTTATCCTGTTTTATGGCAAACAGCTGGGTGAGGAATTCTCTTCTGAGGAAGGAAAGCATCTCACTGCAGGTAAGCCAACCGATTCATCCTTGAAACAGAAGTAAATGAAGCGACGTACGATACAAATAGCGGGTTGGTTGCTGGGAGCTTCGCTCTTGGTGGGATGCGGCAAGCAGATTCCCAAAGATATCATCCAGCCTGAGCAGATGGAGCAGGTGCTGTATGATTATCACCTGAGTCTGGCAATGGGTAGCAACCTGAGCTACGAAGAGAATTATCAGAAGCAGGCTTATAAGGATTATGTGTTCGCCAAGCATGGCATCACTTCAGCCGAGTTCGACTCGTCGATGGTGTGGTATACCCGCCATACGGAAGAACTGGCTAACCTATACCGAAAGCTTGGCGACCGATTCCGGACCGAGAAGAAACAGATGCAGGTGCTGTTGGCCTTGCGCGAGAACCGTTCTGTCATTTCCGCTCCCGGTGATACGGTCGATATCTGGTATAACCGTAAGGTGTATTGGCTGAAGGATGCTCCTTTGGCGCACCGCATTATGTTCGAGATTCCTGCGGACAGCAATTTCCATCCTAAAGACCGTTTTGTATGGTCGGCCGATTACGCGTTCCTGTCGCCGGGCCGGAGTGAGGCTACCATGGGATTCAATGTGCTTTTCGACAATGATTCGGTGATGGGTCAAGTGGTTCGGTTCACGCAGTCGGGTCCGCAGCAGTTGGTACTGCAGTCCGATTCGGCCTATGCCATCAAGAAGGTGAGTGGCTTTATTTATTATGCGACCCAAGATTCGACACAGAACGATGCAGGATTGGTCATCAATGGGGTGACGTTGATGCGTTACCATGCTTTGCCGGCTGATTCGTTGGCTGCCAACCCTGTAGACGGTGCAGAGAAGGCTCTTGACAATCAGGCGGCACCTTCGGCAGTCTCAGTTGAATCGAGATCTTTACAACCTCGCTCTTCTGGACACAAGCAACTCATGGAGTCGAATCAGCAGCGCCAGTAATCCAGGCTTTTTCGCAGGCACTTTGGATTTGATGGGACGCCGCGAACGTCTGAAAATGACGAGTGGTCCCGAATTCACAACACTAACTATACAAACTGATTATTTATGAAACGATATGCGTGTCATCACCTTTATGCTACGGCCGACGGATGTTATTCGCGTTACGTGGTGGAACTGGACGAACTCTGTCGGGTGAAGGCCTATTTTCCCTTGAAGGAAGAGATGCCTGCTACCCAATGGATAGGTGGGGTTATCGTACTGTCTCCCAGCAAGCGTCTTTCGTTAGGTACAGACGAGCGTTTCACCGACTTCTTGCAACGTGCGGTCGGAGAACCCGGTCTGGAAGTGCCTGTTTATGCGTGGCATATTGCTTGTTTCGATTTCCAGAAAGAAGATTTGCTTCCCGAAAGCAGTCTGATTTGCTTGGAATAAAGAAAAAGGGTATCCCACCTTGGCGAAAATATCGGACAAGGAAAATGAGGAATGAACGGAAACCATGGAGTCCGCAGCCGGTTTTAGGAGCTGCGGATTTTTTATGGGTTGGTGTCGGCGGATTCCAATCGTCAGCCTTACTTTTGAGGGGGGAGCAGGCGGCGGCGGAACTCCGCACAGACGACGGCTGTGGCAATGGCTACATTGAGCGATTCGGAAGTGGCTCGTTCCTGCGGATAGTTGGGTATATACAGTTTGCGGTTGATGAGAGCTTCTACTTCCGGGCTGACACCTTTGCCTTCATTGCCCATGATAATCAATCCGTGGGCAGAAAGTTCTTCCTGGTAGAGTACCTCACCCTCCAGAAAGGTGCCGTAGACTGGAACCGATGCATCCAATCCTTGAATCAGGGTCGGGAGCGAGGTATAGTGCACCTGTACGCGTGCCAAAGCTCCCATGGTGGCCTGTACCGTTTTGGGGTTGTAGATATCGACGGTGCCGACCGAGCAGAAGATATGTTCGATGCCAAACCAATCGGCCACCCGGATGATGGTGCCCAGATTGCCCGGATCCTGTACGTCGTCCAATGCCAGACACAGCTGATGGCGGATTACCTCGGGTGAACACGGGTAATCGGGTTGTTCAAAGACAGCCAACACCTCCTGCGGAGTTTTGAGCAAGCTGGCCCGGGTCAGTTCTTCAGGAGTCACTTCGATGATTTCATTAGCTTGGACGGTGGGATGCTCGTGCAGCCATTGCGGGGTAGCTACGAGCAGACGACACGGAAAGTGGTCCAGCAGGTCGCCCACGAGTTTATGGCCCTCTCCGACAAAAACGTGTTCGACCTTACGGTTTTTTTTCAGTTCCAGTGAATGGATGTATTTGATTTTATTTTTGCTCAGCATCTTGGGTTTCTTTTGGGGGGAAGAATCGGATACAGATTCTTGAATTTCTGACTTCATCTCTAAATTTCAAACAAAGCTAAGAAGATATTTTCAATTAATCGCTATCTTTGTGGGTAATTTTTGCAAAGACTAATGATGATTTGAATGATGAAAAGCGTCTTCCGTATTTCCTGTTTGTTTTTGCTTGCCTTTTCTACCTCGTGCTCGGTCAACAAGTTCATTCCCGAGAATAGTTATCTGTTGGATGAAGTCCGCATTGTTTCCGAGGAAAAAGAGGTGAAGCCTGCTGCTTTTTCTACGTATGTACGTCAGAATCCCAATGCCAAATGGTTTAATCTGGTGCGGATTCCGATGCGTACATATTGTCTGTCGGGGGTTGATTCAACCCGGTGGATGAATCGTTTCTTTCGGAAGATAGGCGATGCTCCAGCTATTTACGATGAAGAGTTGGCTCGCAAGTCGCAGGCTGAAATGCAGAAGGCCGTGCGCAATATGGGCTATATGCGTGCCCAGGTCCTCTTGGATCGCCAGATCCATAAGAACCGGATTAAATTGACCTACCGCATTCAACCTGGGCGGCCTTACCGGGTTCGTCAGGTAGCGTATGACATTGACGATTCGGCTATTTGCCGTTTGATGAAGCAGGACTCCGTTCACAGCTTGTTGGCAGAAGGGATGCTGTTTGATGTGAATCAGTTGGATGCCGAACGTCAGCGTGTGGCCCAATTGTTGCAGAACAAAGGATATTATAAGTTCAATAAGGATTTTCTGGTTTACCAGGCCGATACCACTCGCAACACTTATCAGGTGGACCTGACCTTGCGCCTGTTACCCTATCAGCGCAAAAAGGAGGATGTGCCGCAGCCGCACCAGGCATACAAAGTGGGGAAGGTGAATTTCCTTTCAGACATTGAATTGATTTCTGCCCGTCAGAACCGTTCGTCCGAACATGCAGAGCCTTTCGACTCTTTGGATTACAAAGGGTACCGGCTTTATTCAAGAGGAAAGTCTTTTCTGCGTCCGCAAGCCTTGGTGGATTTTAACCGTATCCGCCCTGGCGAATGGTACTGTGAGCAGGATGTACAGGATACCTATGCCAACCTGGGCCGGATGCGTGCCTTGAAATATACGAATGTCCGTTTCCAGGAGGTGAAACGGAACGACAGTACGCAATTGGATGCTTACGTGTTCCTGGCCCGAAACCAGAACAAGTCGGTGGCTTTTGAAATAGAGGGTACCAATTCGGCAGGCGACCTGGGTGCTGCTGCTTCGGTGGCTTTTCAGCACCGGAATGTGTTCCGGGGCTCGGAAGCTTTCCAAATCAAGATCCGAGGGGCTTATGAAGCCATCACGGGTTTGGGCAGTTCATCGCTCGATTATGTGAACGAGAACTATATCGAATATGGGGTGGAGAGCAGTTTGAACTTTCCGCAGTTTGTCTTTCCTTTCTTGTCGTCGGATTACAAGCGACGCATTCGGGCTACTTCGGAAGTGGGATTGAAGTTTACATCGCAAGTCCGTCCGGAGTTTTCGCGGACGCTGGCCTCGGCTTCCTGGAGTTACCGGTGGTCCGACCGCAAGCGTCGTCAGCATCGCTTTGACTTGCTGGATATCAACTATGTGTACATGCCCAGCACTTCACGTGCCTTCCAGGAATATTTGGACAGTATGAGCTATCGCAACTCGGCGTTGAAAGCCAGTTACGAAAACCAGTTGGTGGTGCGTACAGGCTACAGTTTCAGTTACAACAGTGCCGGCGGCAACATGATGCGTACCCCTAGTCAGAACTCTTATTCCATTCGGGTAAACATCGAAGAGGCGGGAAATCTGCTCTACGGTTTTTCCCGGCTGTTTCATTCCCAGCCCAAAGAAGGAAAAAACTATGTCCTGGCGAGCATCCCCTTTGCCCAGTATGTGAAAGGGGATATCGATTTCTCGGCCAACTATATGTTCAATCCCCGCAACTCGATGGTGTTTCATGTGGGGTTGGGGGTTGCTTACCCGTATGGAAACTCCAAGATTCTGCCCTTCGAAAAGCGTTATTTTTCGGGGGGAGCCAACAGTGTGCGAGGCTGGTCGGTCCGCTCGTTGGGTCCGGGCGTTTTCAAAGGCAGTAAGGATGGCCGGATGGATTTCATCAATCAGGCGGGGGATATCAAGCTGGATTTGAACCTGGAGTTTCGTACCCACCTGTTCTGGAAGTTGAAGGGGGCTGCTTTTGTCGATGCCGGTAATATCTGGACCATTCGGGAAGATTCGGGTCAGGAAGGCGGTCTGTTTAAGTTTGATGAGTTTTACAAGCAGATAGCTGTGGCTTATGGGCTGGGTATCCGTTTCGATTTGGATTACCTGATTCTTCGCTTTGACGGCGGGATGAAAGCCATCAATCCAATCGGTGAAGGAAAGGAACGCTATCCGATTCTGTGCCCGAATCTGGGGCGTGATTTCGCCTTTCATTTTGCGGTAGGCTATCCGTTCTAGCCCGCTCGTTGGGTCTGTAAAATGTTTCGGCGCCCCGTTGAAGATTCATTTTCAACGGGGCGCCGAAGCGTTTGGACGGATAATGTGTCCGCTAGGTTTATCCAGGATGGATTTTATTTTTCCAGCTGGGCTTTGATTTTCTCCAGAAGATAAAGTGGCCCTTGCATTTTGGGATTGTCGTGACAGATGAATGCCTGTTCAAAGAGCATACCGACGGTTTCCTTCAGGTTGGGAGAGAAGGCTCCGGCATCGATTTGCATACTTTCGGGCAATGTCTGTTCGTCAAACCAGGCTTTCAAAGCATGCACTTCCTCTAGCGTATACGATTGTTTCAGTTTCTTGGCCATTATTTAGTAGCTATTAAAAAAGGAGCAACTTTCGTTACTCCTTA
>AMCI01002876.1_pt1 | contig 31847 bp, 29 predicted proteins | sample 419838 | NCBI WGS metagenome assembly AMCI01 (sample SAMN01090643, study PRJNA158313) | gut metagenome
ATGGTTACGGTAACATGCGTGACTATCCGTTGGCCGACCACAAGTATGCTATCGAACAGTTGGCCAACCGTCATTCGTTTATTGATATCAATCGTGTGGGTATTCATGGACACTCGGGAGGTGGCTTCATGAGTACGGCTGCCATGTGCCAGTATCCTGATTTCTTCAAGGCTGCTGTGTCTTGTGCCGGTAACCACGACAACAACATTTACAACCGCTGGTGGAGCGAAACGCACCACGGTGTGAAGGAGCAAATCAATGAAAAGGGCGATACGACCTTTGTCTATAAGATTGCGACCAATCCGCAGATCGCCCGTCAGCTGAAGGGACATTTGTTGCTCATTCACGGTGATATCGACAACAATGTACATCCGGGTAATACCCTGCGTGTGGTTGACGCTTTGATCCGTGCCGGCAAGCGTTTTGATATGCTCATCCTGCCGCAGCAGCGTCATGGCTTCGGTGACATGAACGAGTATTTCTACTGGCGACTGGTGGATTACTTCTCGGAACACTTGAAAGGCAAGCGTGAGACGTTTGTCGATATTCCCAAGCGGTAAAAAGTAGAATCGTACGGGATTGAAATAAAAAAATAGGATGCTTCTTTCGAGGCATCCTATTTTTTATTTCAGTGGGTAAGAATGGTGCTGTAGGATTACAGCAGGCTGTCGATGTAAGCTTTCATTGCAGGTTTGGCTGCCTTGGCTTCCAGGTATAACTTGTATTGAGCCTTGGTACGAACCAGATTGTGTTCTGGATACTTGGTCTGGTAGTAGGTATCGCCGTTGATGTAGTCGGCCAGGAAGCGAACTGCCTGCATGTAGGGGAACAAGGTAGCCGCATAGGGCAACATCTCGATTTCTACCGGTGTCAGGAAAGCGCGAGCCGATTCAATGTAACCTTTGGCAAACGCTTTGAAGATTTCCATATTGAACTTTACATTGTCCAGTTCCTTTTCATCTTCCTTGCCGGTATTGGCTGCCGAACGCAGGAAATCACCGAAATCCGAGAAGATGAAGCTCGGCATCACAGTGTCGAGGTCAATGACGCACAATACCTTACCCTCTTCGTCGAACAGCATGTTGCTTACCTTCGTATCACAGTGACAGATACGTTTCGGCAGCTTGCCTTCGCGGTACAATTGTTCAGCGCTACACATTTCGTCGGCATCCTTTTCGATGGCGTCTACCAACTCCTGTACTTCTGCCAGGCGGCCGGCTGCATTGGCAGCTACTGCTTCGCGCAGCTGTTTCAGGCGGAATTCCATGTTGTGGAAGTCGGGGATGATTTCGCCCAACTGTTCGGGTACGTCGGCCAACATCGCCTGGAATTCACCGAACTTCAAGCCTGCCAGGTAAGACGATTCCGGAGTGACTGCTTCCAATGTTTGAGAGCGTGGAATAAATACAGAAACTCTCCAATAGCCTTCGCCGTCGTAGAAATAGGTCTTTCCATCGGTAGCTGGCAGGAAGCGCAGTACCTTGCGGTCAATGTCTGTTTCACCACGAGCTTCCAGCTTGGCGCGGATGTGAGCTGTTACGACTTCAATGTTGTGTTGAAGCATTTCAATATTGTTGAAAATCAAATGGTTGATGCGCTGGAGTACGTAATCGGCTTCTTCCGGTGCTGCTGACTTCACCAAATAGGTTTGGTTGATGAGGCCGGAAGTCAACGCTTTGATTTCTTTTACTTCGCCCACTTCGGGGAATTGTTGAATGATGTGATTCAGGTTTTCCATAGGTGTAACTGTTTTAGAATGTTTATTGAAAAACAAAGATAACTTCTTTCCTGCAGATACAGAAAAGAAGTTATCATAAAAATCAGTTTAGTATAGCGAAATTAGATTTTTTCCTTTTTCAAGTCGTTTTGGAACATACGGTCGGCACGCAACAGGTGACGCCAGTAGGAAACCAATTCCTGTGATTCCTGCAGGACATTCAGGTAAACCATTGAAGCTTTGACATTCACATCGCGTTCCTGGATGCGGTTCATCTGTTCCTTGCGCAGGGTCGAAATTTTACCCTTCAGCAGGGCTCCTTCGCGCAGCAGGCTATCGGTCTGGTCGTAGTCCTTTTCGGCCAGTACGCGGGTGACACGGTTCATCAGTTCCACCATTTCGTCTCGAACGGGGATAAACTCGTTGGTAGCTCGTTCCGACAGCGGGGTGAACTTGTTGTCTACGTGTTCCTTACAGGGGTCGCAGATACGCTTCAGACAGTAGAGCATCTGTTCGCAACTGTTGCTTCCCAGGTGGAACCATGTGTTCTTTTCAATGGCCGTGAAGTTGTCGATGCGGCGCAGGCCCAGGATTTCTTTGCGTCGGATTTTCTTCAGCAAGGCTTTCTGGTTGTCGGTGTTGCTGACTGCTTTACGCAGTGCTTTCAGATTTTCGTTGATGAAGCCATCGGTAATCTGGCGATAGGTTTCATTGGTGAACTGCATTTCGGCTACCAGGGTCTGGTTAACGTGCTGACGGAGCAGTGTCCAGCATTCTTCCTTGTCGCGAGTCGAGATGAGACGAGCGAAGAGGTCGTCCTTGCCTTTGTCCTTTTGCTTCTTGTTGTACTGGATGTTGCTGCGTACCAGCAGGAAGATGGCCAATCCAATCATGGCAATCATGGCTACCATACCTCCGTAATACATGATCAGGGTAACGACAAAGCAGATGGTGAAGGCGGCGCCAGCGGTGATGAACCAACCACCGATGACCGAAAGGACACCTGTGATACGGTATACCGCACTGTCGCGACTCCAGGCGCGGTCGGCCAGTGAACTACCCATGGCTACCATGAACGTTACGTAGGTGGTAGACAGCGGGAGTTTCAGTGAGGTACCTAGGGCGATGAGCAAGCCCGCCAGTACCAGGTTGACAGAAGCACGTACCAAGTCGAAGGCGGCGCCGTTCTCCATAATCATTACATCTTTGCTGAATCGGCTGTCGGCCCATTGTTTCAGGCTGTCGGGCAGCAGGCGGGCGATGTTTTCCGAAGCAGTCATGGTCGAACGGACAATGCTGCGGGCTACGGCCGAAGAGCCGAACATTTCATCACCTTCGTCCTGACGCGACAGGTCGACCGATGTCTTTACCACATTCTGGGCTTTCTTGGAAGTCACCAGGGCATAGACCATGATGGCACCGGCCAGGAAGAGGAACAGGAAGGGGGTGGTGGCCGGACCGTTCAGCGAATTCATCAGGTATCCCATCGGTTCGCCGTTGCCGTTGGCCATAAAGTCGGTGTAAGCCGAGAAACCCGCCAAGGGAACCCCGATGAAGTTCACCAGGTCGTTGCCGGCAAAGGCCATGGCCAATGCAAAAGTTCCCAGCATAACTACTACCTTGAAAACATTGACTTTCAACAGGTGAAGTACCTGCATCAGTGCGGTAAAGAACACGAAGCTACAACCTACCAGCATCCAGGTGTTCTCTTGGATCCAATGCTTGTTCTCGGGAGTCATGAAAGCTGAATCCTTCAATCCCTTGATAAGCATGAAGTAAATGATAGCTGTTACAGCCACTCCACCAAAGAGTCCGATGGTGTATTTCAGTTTATGTTTGTAGTTGAAAGTGAAAAGCAAACGCGAAAGGTACTGTACCAGGGTACCGAAGAAGAAGGCCACGGCCACGGAAAGGAAGATACCCAAGATGACGGACAGGGCTTTCTCGGTGTTCAGCAAATCGTCGAATCCCAACAGACCGGTTTCATCGGCGGCTATTTTGATGAGGGCCAGGACAAATGTACCTCCCAACAGTTCGAAGACCATGGATACGGTAGTGGAAGTCGGCATACCCAGCGAGTTGAAGATGTCGAGCAAGACAACGTCTGTCACCATGACTGCCAGGAAGATACACATCAGCTCCTGAAAATAGAATTGTTCGGGCCGAAAGATACCGTGACGGGCAATTTCCATCATCCCGTTACTCAAGGTGGCACCGATAAAGATACCGATGGCGGCAATGGTGATAATGGTTTTGAACGAGGCCGCCTTGGCTCCGATGGCGGAGTTCATGAAGTTCACTGCGTCGTTGCTGACGCCTACGACCAAATCGAAGATGGCCAGTAGAAAAAGGAATACGACGATTCCCAAAAACATTGTTTCCATATTATGTTAGCTCTCTGATTGTGGCGCAAAGGTAGGCGGTGGATGTTATGAAGGAATGTCATAGATGTTACATTTGTGTTACAAACAGAGATTTGAAATGTTTTTTTCTGCTTTTGCAATAAATATAGGTAGATAAATAATATTTCACGTTTCAGAAAGGAATTTATACACTGAAATTTTATACCTTTGTAGCCCAAATACTTAATCTATAAGAAATGTCAGAGGCTAAGAGAATTAAAACCGCATTGGTTTCGGTTTATCACAAGGAAGGTTTGGATGAAATCATCACCAAACTGCATGAAGAAGGAGTAGAGTTCCTGTCAACTGGCGGAACACGACAGTTTATTGAATCCCTGGGCTTCCCGTGCAAGGCTGTGGAAGACCTGACTACTTATCCTTCTATCTTAGGAGGTCGTGTCAAGACCCTGCATCCCAAAGTATTCGGAGGTATTTTGTGCCGTCGTGGTTTGGAACAAGATATGCAGCAAATCGAAAAGTATGAAATTCCTGAAATCGACTTGGTGATTGTCGATCTGTATCCGTTCGAAGCTACTGTAGCCAGTGGCGCTGACGAACCGGCTATCATCGAAAAGATTGATATAGGTGGTATCTCGTTGATTCGTGCGGCCGCCAAGAACTTCAATGACGTGGTGATCATTGCCAGTCAGGCTCAGTATAAACCGTTCCGCGATATGTTGCTGGAACACGGTGCTACCACTTCTTTGGAAGAACGCCGTTGGTTTGCCAAGGAAGCATTCGCCGTATCTTCTCATTATGATTCGGCTATCTTCAACTATTTCGATGGCGAAGAAGGTTCTGCTTTCCGTTGTGCGATGGAAGACCAGAAGCCTTTGCGTTATGGTGAAAATCCGCATCAGAAGGGCTATTTCTTTGGTAACCTGGATGCGATGTTCGATCAGATTCATGGCAAGGAAATCTCATACAACAACCTGCTTGACATCAATGCTGCAGTAGATTTGATTGATGAATTTGACGAAGTGACATTTGCCATCCTGAAGCACAACAACGCTTGTGGTCTGGCTTCTCGCCCCACGGTATTGGAAGCTTGGAAAGATGCTTTGGCCGGCGACCCGGTATCGGCCTTCGGTGGTGTGTTGGTGACTAACGCTGTAGTGGACAAGGCTACTGCCGAAGAAATCAACAAATTGTTCTTCGAAGTAATCATTGCTCCGGATTATGATGTGGATGCCCTGGAAATCCTGGGTCAGAAGAAGAACCGCATTATCCTGGTTCGCAAGGAAGCCAAGTTGCCGAAGAAGCAGTTCCGTTCATTGCTGAATGGTGTCCTGGTGCAGGAAAGAGACTTGAAGGTGGAAACTGAAGCCGATTTGAAGCAGGTGTCTGACAAGGCTCCTACGGCTGCCGAAGTAGAAGATATGTTGTTTGCCAACAAGATTGTGAAGAACAGCAAGAGCAATGCCATTGTATTGGCCAAGAACAAACAGCTGTTGGCCAGCGGTGTGGGTCAGACCTCACGTGTGGATGCCCTGAAGCAGGCTATCGACAAGGCGAAGTCGTTCAATTTCGACCTGCACGGTGCGGTGATGGCCAGCGACGCTTTCTTCCCCTTCCCTGACTGTGTGGAAATTGCCGATAAGGAAGGTGTGACTGCTGTTATCCAGCCGGGCGGTTCTGTGAAGGATGAACTGACCTTCCAGTACTGCAATGAACATGGTGTAGCGATGGTCACTACCGGTATCCGTCACTTTAAACACTAATTTAAGAAAACCGTTGGTCGGGAACCGCTGAGGCGACCGGCCAACGGCTTGTTACTCTATACATTATAACATATTTATGGGATTATTCTCCTTTACTCAAGAAATAGCGATGGACCTTGGCACCGCCAATACCATCATATTGAACAATGGAAAGATTGTAGTGGACGAACCTTCGGTTGTCGCACTCGACCGTCGCACTGACAAGATGATTGCCGTAGGCGAACGGGCTAAGATGATGTATGAAAAGGAAAACCCGAATATCCGTACTGTCCGCCCTTTGCGCGACGGTGTGATTGCCGACTTTAATGCGTGCGAGCAGATGATGCGCGGTCTGATCAAGAAGGTGAACATGGGCAACCGTTTCTTTTCCCCTTCATTGCGTATGGTCATCGGTGTTCCTTCGGGCAGTACAGAAGTCGAATTGCGTGCCGTACGCGACAGTGCCGAGCATGCCGGTGGACGTGATGTCTATTTGCTTTTCGAACCGATGGCTGCTGCTATAGGTATTGGTATCGATGTGGAAGCACCGGAAGGTAACATGATTGTGGATATAGGTGGGGGCTCCACTGAAATTGCCGTAATCTCTTTGGGCGGTATCGTGTCGAATAACTCGATTCGTATTGCCGGTGATGATCTGACGGCTGATATCCAGGAATACATGAGCCGCCAACACAACGTGAAAGTCAGTGAACGTATGGCTGAACGTATCAAGATTCATGTCGGAGCCGCTTTGACCGATCTGGGTGACGATGCTCCCGAAGATTATATTGTTCGGGGTCCGAATCGCATTACAGCCTTGCCGATGGAAGTGCCTGTATGCTATCAAGAGGTAGCCCATTGCTTGGAAAAGAGCATTGCCAAGATTGAAACAGCTATCTTGAGTGCGTTGGAACAGACACCTCCTGAACTGTATGCGGATATTGTCTTGAATGGTATTTACCTGGCCGGTGGCGGTGCTCTGCTGCGTGGCCTGGACAAACGTCTGACCGACAAGATCAATATTCCGTTCCATATTGCCGAAGACCCCTTGCTGAGTGTAGCGAAAGGTACAGGCATTGCATTGAAGAACGTAGACCGTTTCTCGTTCCTGATGCGTTAATGATTGAGCTGATGGGCTCGTGTGACTGATATGCTGATGACCTTGCCTGGAGGCGGGGACATTGGCATTTTGGTTTCTCTGCCCCTTATTAGAATGATGATTGTACATGAAGAATCTGCTGAATTTCTTTTTAAAGTATAACTACTGGTTCCTTCTGGTGTTCCTGGAGGTAATCAGTTTTACTTTATTGTTCCGTTTCAATAACTATCAGGGAAGTGCGTTTTTTACTTCGGCCAATGCCATGGTGGGAAGTTTGTATCAGGTAGCCCACAATGTGACGGGCTATTTCCATCTGAAGACCATCAACCATGAGTTGGTACAGAGGAATGTGGAACTGGAACTTCAACTGCAGCAGGCCTGTCAGGCCTTGGCTCAGGCTACAGGCGACAGTACCCATTGGGTGCGTATGAAGGAAGAGGCACTGTCCGATTATGACATTTATCCGGCCAGTGTTATCAACAACAGCATTACCCATGCCGACAATTACATCACGCTGGATAAGGGCGAAGCCGATGGGATCCGTAGTGAAATGGGGGTTGTGAACGGAAATGGAGTGGTGGGAATTGTGTATTTGACTTCTCCGCACTATTCCATTGTGATTCCGGTGCTCAATTCGAAGAGCAGCATCAGTTGCAAGATTCAGCGGAGTGATTATTTTGGATTCTTGAAATGGGATGGAGGTTCTTCAGCTTATGCTATTGTGAAGGATATGCCTCGCCATTCGTTGTTTTCATTAGGTGATACGATTGTAACCAGTGGGCACAGTGCTGTATTTCCCGCAGGAATACCCGTGGGAACGGTAGATGATATGAAGGATAGCCACGATGGCTTGTCTTATCTGTTGCGTGTGAAGCTGTTCACCGACTTTGCCCGATTGAACGATGTGAGGGTGATAGCCCATAAGGGTCAGAAAGAACAAATGGAGTTAGAAAAAAAGGTACGAACGACTAAGTAAGAAGGTTGATGTTGACTTATTTGCAGCGAATAGAGTGGTTTATCGGACTGGTCCTGTTGCAGGTGCTGGTGTTGAATCACATGCATATCAACGGATATGCCACTCCATTCTTTTTTATCTATTTTATCTTGAAATACAACTCAGGGGTAAGCCGGAACACGTTGATGGTTTGGGCTTTTTTGTTGGGATTGGGGGTGGACCTCTTTGCCAATACGCCCGGTATGAATGCGGCAGCTGCCACTTTGCTGGCTTTCTTGCGCGAACCGATTCTGCGGTTGGTCACTTTGCGCGATAGCGCCGAGGATTTTGAACCGGGGGTGAAAAGCATGGGGATTTCTCCTTTCTTTCGTTATGTGCTGCTCTGCTCCGTCCTGTTTTGTACGGTTCTCCTGCTGATTGATACTTTTTCGTTCTTCCGGTTGGGGGTGCTGTTTCTGAAGGTGTTGACTGATGCTGTCATGACGATGGCTTGTATCTTCTGTGCTGAAGCGATAAGGAGGAAGCGATAGTGGAAAGAGACTTTCATTTGGAGAAGCGGAAATACGTGATTGGTGGGTCGGTGGTCGTCATTGTACTGGTCTACCTCATTCGCCTCTTTTCCTTGCAGATTATGAGTGAGGATTACAAGAAGAATGCCGACAGCAATGCTTTCCTCAATAAAACACAATACCCCAGCCGTGGGGTGATGTACGACCGCAACGGCAAATTGTTGGTTTACAATCAGGCTGCTTACGATGTGACGATGGTGATGAAGGAGGTGCGTGATCTGGATACGCTCGATTTGTGCCGTACCTTGAACATTACTCCCGATTATTTCAAACGTCGTATCCGTGAAATGCGTGACCGTCGTTCCAATCCGGGTTACTCTCCATATACTCACCAGGTCTTCATGACTCAGCTTTCGGCCGAGGAATGTGGGGTGTTTCAGGAGAAACTGTTCAAGTTTCCGGGATTCTATATTCAGCGGCGTACAATCCGCCAATACAATTACCATTCGGCAGCCCATGTGCTGGGCGATATTGCCGAAGTGTCCAAGAGGGATATTGAAGCCGACGATTATTACGTGCGTGGCGACTTTATCGGCAAACAAGGGGTGGAGCGGGCGTACGAGAAACAGTTGCGTGGTGAAAAGGGGGTGGAAATCCTGCTCCGCGATGCCCGTGGACGTATCCAAGGACGGTATATGAATGGCCAACTCGACCGCACTCCTGTGCCTGGCAAGAACCTGAAGCTGGGTATTGATATTGATTTGCAGATGTTGGGCGAACGCTTGCTGGAAGGGAAAATCGGCAGTATTGTAGCCATCGAGCCCGCCACAGGTGAGGTGCTGTGTATGGTATCTGCACCCAGTTACGATCCTCGTCTCATGGTCGGTCGTCAAAGGGGAAAGAACCATTTTGAATTGGCTAAAGATAACTGGAAGCCTTTGCTCAATCGTTCCATCATGGGACAGTTTCCGCCCGGCTCTACGTTCAAGACTACACAGGCACTGACTTTCCTTGAAGAAGGAATTATTCAGCCACAAACTCCGTATTCCTGTTTTCACGGTTTCGTACATGCCGGTCTGCGGGTAGGCTGTCATGCCCACGGATCTCCTTTGCCGCTCGTACCGGCCATTGCCACCTCCTGCAATGCTTACTTCTGTTGGGGGCTTTACTACATGATCGGGGCCAAGAAGAAATACGGATCCGTGCAGAAAGCAATGAATACCTGGCGCGACCACATGGTGTCGATGGGATTTGGCTATCCATTGGGCATTGACTTGCCAGGCGAGAAGCGGGGGATGATTCCGAATGCCGCTTATTATGACAAGAATTACCGGGGCTCATGGAACGGGTTGACCATCATCTCCATTGCCATCGGTCAGGGGGAAGTGACGGCTACGCCGCTGCAGATTGCCAACTTGGGGGCGACTATCGCCAACCGGGGGTATTTCATTACTCCTCATGTGGTGAAAGAGGTGGAAGACGAGGGACTGGATACGCTCTATACCAAACGGCGTTATACAAAAGTATCGCCGGTCCATTATGAAACGGTGGTGGAAGGGATGCGTGCAGCGGTGACGGGAGGAACGTGCCGCAAGGCCAACATCCCTGGCATCGAGGTATGCGGAAAGACCGGAACGGCTCAGAACCGAGGCAAGGACCATTCGGCTTTCCTGGGCTTTGCTCCGAAGGACAATCCGCAGATAGCCATTGCTGTCTATGTGGAAAATGGCGGATGGGGAGCCACCTACGGGGTACCGATTGGAGCTTTGATGATGGAACAATATATCAAGGGCAAGCTGTCGCCCGAAAGTGAAGTGAAGGCAGCGGAAATTCAAAGCAGACGAATTGATTATGGCTTACACGAACGATAGTATTTGGAAAACGGTGGATTGGACCACGATTGGCATTTATTTGTTTCTGGTCACTTTCGGCTGGTTCAGCGTGTGCGGGGCCAGTTATGATTATGGCGACATGGATTTCTTCGACTTCACGACGCGTTCCGGCAAACAGTTTGTTTGGATTGGCTGTTCGTTGGGCTTGGGATTTATCCTGATGATGCTAGAGGACAGGTTTTATGATTTCTTTGCGTACTTGTTTTACGGGGCGATGATGGTTTTGCTGTTGGTGACCCCTTTTTTGGCAGAGGATATCAAAGGTTCCTATTCGTGGATCAAGTTTGGTCCGGTCAGTCTGCAGCCGGCCGAGTTTGCCAAATTTGCCACGGCCTTGGGGTTGGCAAAGTTCATGAACATGTATGGCTTTACCATGAGTCGGCTTCGGTATTCCTTGCCGGTGGTGGGGATGATTCTGTTGCCGATGCTGCTTATTATTCTGCAGCGGGAGACAGGTTCGGCTTTGGTGTATCTGGCTTTTTTCTTCATGCTTTACCGCGAGGGGATGCCAGGTTCCATTCTGTTTGCTGGTATTTGTGCCGTAGTCTATTTTGTGGTAGGTATCCGTTTCAGTCAGGAATTAATGGCCGATGAATGTACTTCCATCGGGGAGTTTTCGGTGCTGTTTCTGATCGTGATTCTTTCGGGGGTGCTGGTGCATGTCTATTGCAAGAAACGGCAGGCAGTGAATTATATCCTGGGTATTGGAGGGGGAGGCACGTTGTTGGCCTGGCTATTTTCCTACTATGTGATTCCGTTCGACATCACGTGGTTTCAATACGGCTTGTGCGCTGCTTTGGTAGTCTATCTGATAGGCTTGTCGCTGCGCGAACGGATGCGCAATTATTTCTATATAGCCTTGTTTGCCTTGGGGTCGGTGGGCTTTCTTTATTCAGCCGACTATGTGTTCGAGGAGGTACTTGAACCGCATCAGCAGATTCGTATCAAGGTGGTGCTGGGGATGGAGGAAGATTTGGCCGGTGCGGGCTACAATGTGAACCAGAGCAAGATTGCTATCGGATCGGGAGGCTTGTTGGGAAAAGGTTTCTTGAACGGGACGCAGACCAAGTTGAAGTATGTGCCCGAGCAGGACACCGACTTTATCTTCTGTACGGTAGGTGAAGAAGAAGGGTTCTTGGGGGCTGCATTGGTTCTGTTGGCTTTTATGGCACTCATTCTGCGCTTGATTACGTTGGCCGAACGCCAGCACACCCGTTTGGCACGGGTATATGGCTATTCGGTGTTGAGTATCTTCCTGTTTCACCTTTTCATTAATATCGGCATGGTTTTGGGATTGACACCGGTGATTGGCATTCCCTTGCCTTTCTTCAGTTATGGCGGTTCGTCCTTGTGGGGGTTCACCATCCTGCTGTTTGTCTTTCTGCGTATGGATGCAGGCCGGAGTCGCCGTTAAACCGGGCCGGTTTGTGCGGAATATCAGTGTTTGCTGTCCAATTCAATGCCTACATCGTGAATGCCAGGTAAGGATTGGTCTTTCATCAGATGAATGATGCGGAAACTGCGTGAGGCTCCGGTAGCTTGGATGTGTAAGGTCGTCCGATAAGGTTGGGCACTTTGGTAGAGTCCGCTCGGCCGGTTTCCGGAACGGTTTCCCAGAGGGTCGGCCAGAAAAAGATGCAACGTGTCGGTGGTATAGGTCAACGAATCCTCCAGGTTGTGGCAAATGCCCAACCAGATGTCCCGGTATGGATAAGCATCCTGGTATCGTAAGCCAATTTTGGCTTCGTATGTACCTGGAGTGACAGATGACGGTAGGGTATAGGTCAGCGTATCACGCTTATCCCAGCCTTCGGTAGCGACGGCTTGGTAAGCGTGATATACTGTGGGCCCTTGACAGCCATACCCTATGAACAGGGAGATTCCCAGTCCTAGGCTATTCTTGAGCAGTAGTCGGAGTCTGCGGCTTTTCATGGGGTGTAGCAGGGCTTTTGACAATAGGTTCGTTTTCTTTCGGACCTCGTTTTTCACCGTTTCCTTCCGGATGATTCCGTGGGCCGCGTCTTTCTTTGTTTTCGCGGTTTCCTCGTTCTTCCCGATAGTTTCTTCGCGTACGGTTCTCCGGATTGCGGCCTTCTTCTTTGGCCGGTCCTTGAGGAGTTTCCTGTCCCGCTTGCGGTCGGTTGTTCCCTTTGGCTTCTCTCGGTTCTTTCATTTCTTTGGGTTCTCGAGCTTCTTTGGGTTCTCTGACCTCCTTCGGTTCTCTAGCCTCCTTCGGCTCTCTGGGTTCTCTCGGTTGTTTGGGGCGATTGTCCTTGTTGGGCCGGTTCTCTTTCGGCTGTTGGTTGCGGTTTTCTTTGGCCTGACGTTTGTTTTCCTTGCCGGTTCCTTCGCTGCTGTTCCCGTTTCCGCTGTTTCCGTTTCCGGCGTGACCGTTGTTAGGCCGATTGTCTCCCTTTTCCCCTTTGCGCTTCTTTTTGCGGTTGTTGTTGTTTTTGCGCTTGTCGAAACGGGTCAGACTCTCCTGTTCCACCAGGTCGATGGGTGGGGTAGGGCCCTCTTTCTTGGTGGCTTCCATCAGCGATTCAGGTTTTTCACCGCGACGGTTCATGTTGATGATTTCGAAGGCACGGCGGGCTGGAATAGTCACCGCATTGGCGATGAAGTTCTTGTCTGTCGAGTACATGATGGTACCTTTCAGAATGTCGGCTTTGAGGAAGTAGAAGGTGCCGTCGACCGTTTCCAAGGTGATTTCCTTGCTGGGCAGACGTTTTTGGGCTTCTACATACGCATCTACTTCATAGTTGAGGCAGCATTTCAGCTTGGCACATTGTCCGGCCAGCTTCTGCGGGTTCAGCGAGATGTCCTGATAGCGGGCTGCACTGGTCGACACAGATACAAAATTAGTCATCCAGGTGGCGCAGCACAATTCGCGTCCGCAGGGACCGATACCGCCGATGCGTCCGGCTTCCTGGCGGGCACCAATCTGCTTCATTTCGATGCGCACACGGAAAGCTTCGGCCAACACTTTGATGAGTTGGCGGAAGTCTACCCGTTCGTCGGCAATGTAGTAAAAGATGGCCTTGTTGCCGTCACCCTGGTATTCCACGTCGCCAATTTTCATGTCCAGGTTCAGTTTTTTGGCAATTTGGCGCGAGCGGATCATGGTGTCATGTTCCTTGGCCTTGGCCTCTTCGTATTTCTCCATGTCGACCGGTTTGGCCTTGCGGTAGATACGTTTGATCTCCGCATCGGGTTTGATGTTGGCTTTGCGCATCTGTAGCGGGACCAGACGGCCGGTCAAGGTTACCGTACCGATGTCGTGTCCGGGACTGGCTTCCACGGCCACGATGTCGCCTTTCTCCAGTTTCAGTTTGTTGCTGTTCTTGTAATATCCTTTGCGGGTATTCTTGAACTGGATTTCGACCATGTCCTGTTCTTCTGCATTGCCGGGGATATCCGCCAACCAGTCGTACGTATTCAGTTGTTTATCCTGTCGTCCGCAGCCCTTGCAGCACAAGCAGCCACTTCCGTTCTTTAGTTTGAATTCATTCTCCATAATTGTTGTTTATGTACGTTTCTGCACCAACAGCACAATCATCTTCAGCGAGAAGTCGAAAAAGACCATCTTGGGGTTGACATTCTGCTCAATGTGCAGTTGGGCTTCACTCAGTTTGTCCATCATACCCATCACGTTGCGCTCGTTGATGAACGGGGCGAAACGCATGGAAAAGTGTTGTTCTTCGGGGTTCATGTATACCAGGTCGCGTTGGCGGAAGTTGTACACGAAATTCTCGCGTATCATCCGTTGGCAGTACGCCAGAAAATTCTTCTGTCGTTCCCGTCCCATTTGGGCAACCTTTTCGCTCCATTGTTTCATCTCGCGGATTTTCCGCTGATAGGCCAAACGCATCAAACTGACAAAGAGTTCGAAGAACAGTTTGTTCTCTTCGCTCAGCTGGATGTTTTCCAAAGCTTTCAGGAAGTTGCCTTCCGACCGGTGAGCAATGTCATTGGCATCCTCGGGCTGCAAGCCGTAGTGGGTTTGCAGCACTTGCGAAAGGGCTTCTTCCTCGATGCCGTGGATGTTGAACCGTTGGGTACGGCTCTGGATGGTCTGCAGCAAGGCATCGGGTTCTTCCGATACCAGCAGGAAGACCGTCTTGGCAGGAGGCTCTTCAAGTAGTTTGAGCAGTTTGTTGCTACATTCCGTATTCATCTTTTCGGGCAGCCAGATAATCATCACCTTATAGCTGCCTTGGCTCGATTTCAGACTGAGTTTACGCAGGATTTCATCGCTCTCCTTGACGAAAATTTGGGCCTGCTGGTTTTCGGCGCCCATTTGTTCCAGCCAGGTATGCAGGTTGAAATAGGGCTGTTTCAGCAGGAGGTTTCGCCACTCGGGCAGGAAATCATCGCATACGCTGTCCTTGCCGGCTTTCTTCTTGATGATAGGGAAGGCAAAATGCAGGTCGGGATGAATCAGTTTGTTGAACTTGATGCACGATGGGCAACTGCCGCAGGCATCTGTTTCGCCGGGATGTTCACAACAAAGGTAACGGGCATAAGCCAGCGCCAAAGGTAACTTGCCGGTACCTTCGGGGCCGCAGATGAGCTGTGCGTGCGGAATTCTGCCTTCCTTCACTTCAGCCACCAAGCGCTGCTTGGCTGCTTCCTGTCCGATGACATCTTTGAAGAACATTTCGTGTTTCCCTTCCTGTTAATAACGGGTTAATAAATGGCTTTCGCTACTTCTTTTACACTATCCACTGCGCCGACTGAATAGAAATGGATACTCGGTACTCCGCTGGCAATCAGTTCCTGGCACTGGTGCTTGCACCATTCAATACCCAAAGCAGTGGCTTCTTCGTCCGTTTGGCACTTCAAGGCCTCCACCGCCAGTTCCTGGGGCAGGTCAATCTTGAAGGTCTTCGGAATCATCGTCAGCTGGCTCAGTTTACGGAACGGCTTGATGCCCGGAATGATGGGCACGGTAATCCCTTCCTGTCGCACCCGTTCCACAAAACTGAAGAACTTCCGGTTGTCGAAGAACATCTGTGTGACGGCATATTCCGCTCCTGCTTCAATCTTCTTCTTCAGCCAATAGATGTCCTGTTCCAGGTTGGGCGACTCGTCGTGCTTTTCCGGATAGCAGGCCACACCGTAGCTGAAGGGCGTGTTCGTCACTTTGATGGGCGAACCGTCGACAAATACGCCTCGGTTGAAGTCGTTGATTTGAGCTTCCAGTTCCACCGCATGACTGTAGCCGTTCGGGTCGGGTACAAACACCGGTTCGTGCTTGGCCTTGTCGCCCCGCAGTACGAGCAGGTCGGTAATGCCCAAAAACTGAAGGTCGAGCAAAACGTATTCTGTATCTTCGCGGCTGAACCCACTGCACAGGATGTGGGGTACCGTCGTGATGTTGTATTTGTTGTGCAGGGCAGCTGCCACGGCTACGGTGCCCGGACGGCGGCGCAAGCGTGCGCGTTGGTAGAGACCGTTGCCCAGGTCTTTGTAGACATATTCGCTGCGGTGGGTGGTGATATTGATGTATTTCGGGTCGAATTCGCGGAGCGTATCTACCGTCTGATACAATTTGTCAATCCCGTTTCCTTTCAGCGGGGGCAGTACTTCAAAAGAAAAGGCCGTTCGGTCGGTGCTTTTTATCAAATCAATCACTCTCATAGTTGTATCTCGTTTTCTCCAGCACCTGTCGGGCGGATGGTATAGTTTGGGCAAAAATAAGAAAAATATTGTAGTCCGAAAGGAGAAAACGGGAAATATTTTAGAGGAAAGGGGTCAGCAGGTGGGCAAACCAGCCTACGAAGCGTCTCCATGCCGAGCGTTTCTTATACACCTCCCGGGTGAGCAGCGTGCTGTCCAGCTTGTCGTTTTCAAACAGGACACTCAACTCATGGGTTGTGGGTAGGTCGAAGATAAAGGCATTCACTTCATAATCGTAGCGCAGGCTTCGGCTGTTCAGATTGGTACTGCCTACGGTACAGAACAGGCTGTCCACCATCATGATTTTGGAATGGTGGAATCCTCCGTTGTAGATGTAAATTTCAGCTCCTTGCTTGCGTAGCTTGTTGGCGATGTAGAAGGCGGCATCAGGGGTAAAGGGAATGTCCGATTTGCCGGGAATCATGATTTCCACTTCCACACCGCGTTTCAAGGCGCGTTTCAAGGCACGTTTTACACTGCCTACGGGGGTGAAGTAGGGATTGATGATTTGGATTTTCTCTTGGGCGGCATCAATGGACTCGATATAGGTTTCGCGCATCAGTTTGGGCAGTTTCTTGGGAATGCGGTCGACAATGGCTACCTGGATGTTTCCGTTGCAGGTAGTGTCCTGACGCAGCGGATAATAGGCAGGTCCGCCCACCTGCTGATGGGTGGATTTGTTCCACATGGTCAGGAAGATATCTTGCAATTCGTTTACTGCTTGGCCTTCCACGCGCAGATGCATATCGCGCCAATCGCCAATCTTGGGGAGTCCGTCGATGTAGTAATTGGCAATGTTCATGCCTCCGGTGTAACCGATGCGTCCGTCGATGACCACAATCTTTCGGTGGTCACGATGCAGGGCATGGTTGAAATAGGGGAAGCGGAAAGGGTCGAACTTGATCAGTTCAATTCCTTTGGCCCGGATGGCTTTGATGTGTTTCTTGGTCAGCGGGCGATTGTTCGATAAGTTGCCGAAAGCATCGAACAAGGCACGCACTTCGACGCCTTCTTTTACTTTTTCGGCCAGTAATTCAAAGAGGGCATTGGCAATGGAATCGTTGCGGAAGTTGAAGTATTCCAGATGAATATGGTGTTTGGCCTGCCGGATATGTTCAAATAGGTCGATAAACTTTTCACGGCCACTCTTCAGCAGTACCAGTTGGGTGTTTGGGGTCAAGGGAACCTGGGCTTCTTTCAGAAAATCGATGACTAGCGAGTCGCTGCTTGGTGCTTGGACGGAGTCGGTCGGTTCGGCAGTTGAAAAGGGGGCGGCTGCTTGCAGGGGGGCTGTAGCCAGCAACAAAAAATATAGAATAGTTAGAATATGATGCTTATACGTCTGATAGTTCATTGCTTCTTTAAAAAATTAAGGCTGCAAAGTTATCCATAATTTCTAGTATGGGCAAGCCTGCTACCTTATATTGTTGCTTTATCCGTTAATCAGCCCAAAAACCATGAAGAATCTACTATGTTAAAAAATCTAGTAGAAAACGTGTAATCTCGGACCTTTTTCTAACTTTGTCATCTATGAATGCCTCAGTCACAGGTTGTCATCGTGGCTGGGTGCATAGAAACAACCTTTATCGTTTTAACTTAAAAGCAATAACATGAAGAGATTTAGTTTTGTTTTGCTTTTCTTGGTGATGGTGGGTGCTGTTTGGTCACAGAACCGCTTGTCCATCTTCATTGGGAATGCAAACCGTTATGCGGAAGTGGAGTTGTCGGATTTCAGAAAGCGTTTGTGTGTGGAGTACAATGTGCCCGACCGTTTGCTCGACCAGTATTACCGTGACTGTGGGCGTAATTGGGGGAATGTGGGCATTGCCTTGGAAATAGCCAAGACCTCCGGCCGGCGTATGCGCGATGTGTGCGACTATTACAAACGCTATCATCGTCAGGGCTGGGACCGCATACTGGTGGAGATCGGTATCCGTCCGGGAGAGGTTCATTATGCGCCTTTCTACGACCGTATTCATCACCACAGTGACTGCTGGCACAATTATTACGATTCTTACTGCAAGCGTCATCCCAAACATTATAAGAAATATAAGAAGGCGAAATACAAAAAGCACAAACATTATAAACGTCATTACCGCGATCGTTATGACGACGATGACGACGATGATGATGATGACGACGATTGATGCGTGGTGACAATGGAGAATAGAAGTTCCCGGTGCATGGAACATACAGAAAAGGCTGCTTCGGAAAAATCCGAAGCAGCCTTTTGGTTATAGGAAATCGTTTTCTGCTGAATTAAAAACGGTAAGCGGCACCGATGTGGAACACACCCTGGTCGAAGTCGTCAACCAATTGGTATTTGAATTCCATGTTCATGGCCCAGTTGTGGTTGAGGTTAAATTCCACACCCGCACCCAAGTTTACGCCGAAACGGGTTTCGTTGTCGTCGAAATCAACGCCCCACACTTCTCCGCCATCCCACATCCAATTGGCGAAAGTTACACCTGCCAAGGGGTAAATCTTCACATTGTTGGCGATAGGACACAAATAGTGGAAGTTCACGTTCAGGTCGAGCATGCTGATGTTGTCGTTTTCGAAGAAATAGTTGAATGAGGGCTCGATACGCAGCGGGTTGGTCAGGTTGTACTGATACTTCACGCCGATACCCAAAGACTCAATTTCTGTTCCATAGTTCAGGCCGAAACCAATGGCTTGTTTTCCTTTTTGTGCCTGTACGTTGCCTAATAAAAGGAACAAGGCTCCGAATAAAATTAATAGTTTTTTCATAACAGTTTTGCTTTAGTTAGGTTATTGAATCTAAAAAACGTAAAACAATGCAAATATAATCATTGAATTGGAAAAACAAAGCGTTTTATTAAATTTTCCTTTGGTCGATTTGTTGTAACCTTTGGTCTTTTTTAGGGACTGAAAGTGGGAAAGTGGCGACTTTTTGTCATTTGAAAGATTAGTCTTATCTTTGTATCGTTATTGATAAACAACCTTTAATTGATTCATTTTATTACATTCACAAACAACTATGAATTTATCATTTTTGAGTGCTGCCGCTGAAAGCGGAAAGCTTGAACTTGTCATTACGCGTTTGATAGACTTTGCCATATCAGCAGGTAAGGACATCTTGATCGCCATTTTGATCTATGTGATTGGTAGTTTTATTATTCGTCAGATTTCTGGCCTGGTTTCCAAATTATTGGAGAAACGAAACATTGAAGTCAGCGTACAGACTTTCTTGAAGAGTTTGCTTTCAATTCTGCTGAACATGATTCTGGCTTTTGCCATCATCAGTAAGCTGGGGGTAGAAACGACCAGTTTTGCAGCCTTGTTGGCTTCGGCCGGTGTGGCTATCGGTATGGCCTTGTCGGGCAACCTGTCGAATTTTGCCGGTGGCCTGATTATTTTGGTGTTCAAGCCTTTCCGAGTGGGCGATTACATTGACGGACCGGGTGCCAGCGGTACAGTGAAGGAAATCCAGATTTTCCATACGATTTTGTCAACCGTGGACAATCGCGTTATTTTTGTACCTAACGGTTTGTTGAGCAGCAACGTGGTGACCAACTATAGCAAGCAGGACAAGCGTCGTGTAGATTGGGTGTTCGGGGTAGAGTATGGCGAAGACGTCGACAAGGTGCGTGCCGTCCTGCTGCGTCTGATTGAAGCCGATCAGCGTATTCTGAAGGATCCGGCTCCGTTTGTTGTATTGGGTAACCTGAATGCCAGCAGTGTGGATATTACTGTGCGTGTGTGGGTCAACAGTGCCGATTACTGGAGCGTTTTGTTTGATATGAATGAAACGGTCTACAAGACCTTCAACGCAGAAGGTATCGGTTTCCCCTTCCCGCAGCTTACCGTACATCAAGCTCGCGACTAAACACTCGTTGTGTCGTGTCTTTTTTATCCGATCCCCCTCCCGTCTTCCTTTCGAAGCGAGAGGGGGGTCGCTTGTTTGCTTGGTTTGATGGGAAATATCCAGCAGTTGGCTATGGTATTTGGCCGGGAATTGGCTAGCAGCTGGAAAAGATTTCCGAGGATGGAAAGGGCATGCTGGAAGTGTGACGGAGGGTGAGGAGGAGCAGTGTGAGCGAAGGAAAGGGTAAGGGGTAAAAACAACAAAGGCTTTCAGTGATTTACTGAAAGCCTTTTTGTGTGTGATCCGCTTGGGGCTCGAACTATAAGTTTTATCCAGCTAATAATCAAGTATTTATCAAACAGTTCTAATCTTAGTCCACCTATTTCGTCTGAAATTGGCTTCTATGTTTTACACAAATAGAACTCTTGTTTTTATATGCCAAAGATACGATTTTTCTTTGGAACTTCAACCATGATGAACCGAAAAATCGTATCCTTGAATCTTTCTTTCACTTCGTATTGCAATGGATTTTCTATTTAAAAGCTTCTTGCCTGTTTCTCTCCAGAAGCTCCTCTATGTCGGATTCCCGGTACAGAATCTTGCCTCCTATCTGATAGTAAGGCACAAGTCCATTGTTCCTGTACTCCTGTAAGGTTCTTCTTGACAGCTTCAGATACTGGCTTAATTCTGCATCGGTCATATACCGTTGCCCATTCAACAGGGGTCGTTTCTCTTTAAGAGCTGATTCCAGTGCAACTAAAGTTTCTTTTAGCCTTTGGTAGAACTGAACGATGCGTTCATTGTCTCCGGTGATTAACTTGCTCATCTTTTTACGCAGTGTTTATCTATATACTTTTGGATATCTTCTCGCTTGTAATAAACTTTCCGTTCCAGCTGGGTATATGCGATTTGTCCGGTGTCTCTCAGATTTTGCAGTGTCCGGAGAGATACGTTCAATATCAGACATGCCTCTTGGTTGTCAATCCATTCACCGATGGCTTTTGGGGACGTACTTTCCAGCAGACGGTCAATCCTGTCCAGAAATTGATTCAATTCCCGGATACTCTTCTCGTAAGCATTTGCTTCCATACCTATGATTTCCATATAAATCGATTTTTGGGGTTTGATACAAATGTAACAATTCATTGCGGCTGATTCAAACCTGCGTCGTCAGATGGCATCAGGTGTCTTCAGATGTCAGGCAGGCTGTAAACCGGTTTACAGAAAGGGTTTACAAGGTTTACACTTTTCCTTTACACCCGGATTCCTGTTCTGAATTGTATTTCATTGATCTTCAGTAATATGATTTTAAAAGCGGATAATATCGTCCGTATTGGCACGTGATTTTCACATATAAGGGTATATACTCTTCAAGTGCGCACAACGAGGGTATCGATTTATTCACTTTAAAACGCATGGATTATGTCATACATTGATAATGAGATACTCGAAAGACTGATCGGGACAATGGTGGAAGGCTTTGCCCGTATTGAGAAAAAACTGGATCAGATGAACCGTCTGAAGGAATGCATGAACGGTGACAGACTGCTGGACAACGTTGATCTGGCTGAACTGCTGGGTGTGTCGCAGCGTACACTGGCCCGTTACCGGAAGGAGGGCAAGATCAAATATTATTCCGTGGAGAAGAACGGAAAATCCTTCTATCTGGCCTCTGAAATACAGGAATTCCTGCTCCTTCGCGGCAAGAGAACTTAGCAGGGTCTTCATACCGGAATTCCAGTTACTTTCAACGTGTCCAGGTTCACATAGGCACCCCGGTAGGCAGTTTTTCCCTCTTTGAACATCTTCCATAGCAAGTCGCATCCGATGTGTGCTAAAGTAGAATTGATGAACAGGTCCTGCTTGCCGAGTGCTTCCGCCAGGGAACAGCTTGGACCGGAATCCACCTCACGTACCTGTGAATAGTCCACCTCTTCCGTAATGACATTCATCCTGGGAACGGGTATGTATTCCTGGGAAGAAGGCTGGACAATCTTATCCCGCAGTGTGCCTACAAGCACCTGTCCCTTTGTCTGGCTGTTTCCGAAGTCCATCCAGTACAGTGGAGTCCGGTGATCGACAGGTCCCTTTCCGCTGAGGCCTTTCAGGAACTTCCACAGGGCCAGCCGGGAGCGTACATTGTCGGTGCAGGTAATGAACAGGTTGGCCGTTTCCATTTCCTCCTTCTGCCGGACATTCGGATAGCGTTTTGCTTCTGCCGACCAGCTATAGCCGAAGAAATGGTTGATACGTGTGACCAGGGCCGTTGCCTTGTTCAGTCCCAGTTCCGTCTCGTTGAAAAGCTGGCGCCCGATGTTGGCTGTACTCACTGTATCCGGATCGAATACAGTCATATGCAGTCCCGGATGCCCCAATGCCCGGAGCGCCATGTTCATGCGTGCCAGGTTGGTGATGACCTGCGAACCGGTCCCTCCCGCTCCGATGACGAAGACGGTGACCGGATGGTGGGGATTCAGCAGGTAGTTTTCGGTAAAATGTACTTTTTTCATGGCAGGATATCTTTTAGCTGTTTGTTGAACGGCCTCAGCTCGTTCATGTCAAAATTTTGGTTTCTCGCATTTTCTGTCACCGTGACCAGATTCGACACGGTAGGATTTTGTCTGCCGCCCAGATGGACGAATTCCGTCATCCAGAACCGCTTCTCCCAATATTCCATCAGGGAAAGAAAGGACGGGTTCTGCGGCTTTTCCAACGAACAGGAACCCAGACATACGCTGGAACCCGTCACATTGAAGAAAGGGGCCAGGTACAGAGGTGTCTTTCCGGTCGGCTTCTTTCCCTTGAAGGCATAGACATCCATCCGCTCGCTGCGGATGTGGTAGATGATGCCCGGCACATGGAACACACCGTCCGGGATGTTCAGCTGCTTGTGGAAGAACATCTGCCTTTTGCCCGGCGGGTTGTACCAGATGTATTCTTCCTGTCCTTTTCTCGGATTGCAGGCCAGCAGGTTCTCGGGAAGGACGCCTGCCGGTATTCCGCTCATTTCTTCCGTATAGGATTCCATCAGGGCGTTCATGAACTCGTAGGTCACCGGCATCCCGGCTCCCATCTGTCCGTTTTTGTGGATGGGGCGGAGTTCCAGGAAATATTCCGTACTGTTTGTTCTACATTCGTCACACCGATAGGCTATGAGCGCCGCCTTCGGTGTGAGGATGCGTTGCATCTTTTGAGTCAGTTCATTCATGATTCAGTCATTTAGTCGGTTGGCAATATAATCCATGAAACGGGAGAGCCACTTTGCGAAGCGCTCCGGAAAATCATCCGTTGGAAGCGGCTTTTCAGTTTGGGGTGTGATCAGCAGACTGGATACCGGAGTGAGGCAGTAGGTCTCCTGGCTGTCCGAGGTGAAATAGCTTTCCAGCTCATCCGTCAGTTCGTCCTCATTGGAATAGGTCAGCAGAATCTGGTATCCCATCGGAATCGGCATGAAGTCCGGCTCTTCCTCGCTGTGCCAGTCGTATTCATAATCCATGATGCACGGATTAGAAGTAGCGATGAAAGGCAGGCCCTCCCGGACCAGTTTCAGTAACCCGCTTTCTGCTTTTGTGGCCGGGACATACTGCCGTACCTGTTCTTCGAGGTTGCAACAGAAAGCACGGGACCGCATCCGCTTCAGGCACCGGCTGATCTTCCCTTCGCTGTAGGAACGGAAAATCCGGCTCTTTTCCCGCTGCCGTTTCAGTTCGTCCCGGTCCATTATCTCTTCCAGGTAGCAGTCCAGACCGCATTCGGCCATTTCAAAATAGGGTGTATCCGTAATGTCCTGCATCCGGTGGTGACGGATGAACCGTCTGATGAATTCCAGCACAATCCTTTTCAATGTCCCGTGCAGCTTTTCCGTAAAGTTCACCGGCAGCCAGAACAAGGTATAGTCCGGCCAGGAATGGTACCGGTAGATGCAGAACCGGAGCTGTCCCTTCCGCACCTCCAGATTGACATGGTCGGCCAGGGAAGCATCCAGCACCTGGTACAGCCGGCAGATCTTTTCCCTCGGGGAAGCTTTCGACGGCGGAGTGTATGGCAGCTCCATTTCCAGGAGCTGCACATAGTTCAATGCTGAACGGTAGAGATAGTCAAAGCTCTCTTCCGTGGTCAGGTTCACTCTTCCGCGGTAGGTTTCCGTATACAGGTCCGGAGCAATGGGCTGCAGGGTCCTGTTCAGAAAACCGTAAGGCTTCCGGCGGGCGGGAGCTTTCTGCGTCCGGACTGTCTGATGCCCCGGCTTATGTCTGCCTTTCCCAGTTCCGACAGGATAAGGGAAGCGAGATTCTGCATGGCCTGCGCTGTAAGTGGTGTACATGGTCGTCTCTTTTTGGATGGTTTCGTTTTCATGGCTTATCCCTTTACTCCGATGGTGGTCTTGAACTCATAGACCGCCCGGTCGTCCTCAATTTCCGGTCCGTGTACCGATGCGGTGGTCAGTTCCGGATAGTTCATGGAATAGAAATCCATCACTTCCGCCGGTGACAGGTTGCTGTCCGGGTCATCCAGCAGCAGTTCGTTGCCGTTCTTTTTCATCTTGAACACTCTGTTCATTCCTTTAATTTCAAGTGCCATATCCTTTATCGTTTTATGTTAGACATTTGTTCAGCAATACACCATTTCAGCCTGCTGCGCCTGGTCTCTCATCCTGTATTCTTCCGGAAAATCCAGGTATTCCGCATAGGGGTCTTCCCTAAGCAGTTCCCGGTCATCCTCCTCTTCGGGATCAAAACCGAAACTGTCAAAAGACTGCTGCCCGTTGGAATACGGGTAATCCTTTCCGGCGAAACCCGTTTCAGGCGTAACCGGTTGCAGACCGTTTGTACGGGGCTGGCCGGTCATGCCCGGCTGCCGGTTCACGCCATGCTGTCCCGCTGCCGGATGAGGCTGTTGGGGAGGAAAGATTGCGGGCTGAACCGTCGGTTGTCTGAAACCGCTTCTGTCTGTTGTCCGTACAGCCGGCTGGGATGGTTCCGGCTGGTTATAGACTGTAGAGGAAACAGCCTGTTGGGGAGCCGACTGTGGAACAGATTGTGGAGCAGCTGGTTGTATTCCATTTTCCGGCTGGCTAGTCCGGGTTGCCGTCGGTTGCGCTTCCGGTGACATTCCCGCAAACAGGCTGCCTTCATCCGCCTTTTTCTGTACTTCTTTCATCCGGCTGTCGATTTCGCCCTGCTTCTCACCGGGAGCCAGTGCCCGGGCCTGCCGGAGCCAGGTAAGCGTTTCCTGGTATCTGGCGTTCTTGAAGGCATCGTCCGCCTTGGCCAGCAGTTTCTCCATCTTTTCCCGCTTTTCACGGGCTTCCTTGCTTTCCGCAGGCGCACTGCCCTTGCCGTTTTTACCGTTTGCCGCAGCCTGGGCTGCCTGCTTCTCGAAATTCTCTGCATTGACCAGCAGCCCCTGCACCTTCTGCAAGGGCTGCATGATGGCCTGCAGGAAAGCGCTGTCCAGTTCGTACGGATTCCCGCTCAACACCAGCGGTACCATTTTCTGCTGGACCTCCTCTTTCAGGCTGTTCCGTCTCGGCATGACAGCCACACTCAGTTTATCCTCCACTTTGCGGATGTGGATGCTCAGGTCTGTACCCGGAGTCATCATCTGGTAAATCGTTTGAAAAAACATACTGTGAAATTGTTTAGAAATTATACATAGGTTTCCTTGAAGAACTCTCTCAGAACGGCTTCCCGGTCCGGACGGCTGGCGATGTCGCGCAGTCCTTCCAGGTAATAGCCGATGCTTTTGGGTTCGTCCACTGAACGTGGAACACGTCTTTTGACCGGTCTGCTGCTGTCATTTTGGGACCAGAGAGCCGGAGCGGCCGGAGCCTGCGGGGTGAATCGGATCGTTTCCATACTTGCATAGATTGAATGTTAATGAATAATAATCCCATCGGGATGTGTTTTCCCGATTTTATAGGCCCCTGCCTTTTGGATTGCCGTTTTGCGCAAGGCCCGGACGGAAAAAATACCGGAGCAGAGCGAGGATGATTTTTTCCGTCCGGCCAGCCCGCAGGGCCGCCTTGCAGCAAAAGATCCGGCAATCCAATACCTTTGCCGCCTAAAAGCGGAAAAACAGCGCTGCTTTCAGACATAAAAAATGCAGACCCTTTTAGGCCTGCATTCCCGTTCCTTTTCGGAACTTTATTCTCCGGAAGGCGCATAGGTTTGGAAGATGTCGTCCACCAGCAGGGTGGCCAGGCTTCTTACCCGTTCCAGGAAGCCGGATTTTTCCTCCTGCCCCGTTTCCACTCCTGCCAGCAGGGCTTCCCAGTCCCTTGTCAGTTCCGTATCCGCAATCTTCTTGCCGCGGATGGTCTCGTAGGTGAACATGCCCTTCGGGGTCGGTACAATGTATTTCCCCGCATAGCGGATGTAGTTGCGGTTCAGCAAGGTCCGGATGATGGAAGTACGGGATGCCACCGTGCCCAGCCCCTTGTCTTCCATGTACTCCACCAGTTCGGCATCGGTGAACGGATGGACCGGAAGGTCTCTTTTCCGGATCAGGTTGCAGCTGCAGACATCCGGTGTCTCCCCCTCTTCCAGCATCGGTAGTCCGTCGGGGTTTTCCGGTACGGGCAGGACACCGGGGCGTTGGAATAGGGCGTGCCAGCCTTCTTCCAGGATACGGACACCGGTGGTCTGGAAGACCTGTGCGGCACATACTGCCTTGACAAAGGTTGTCTCTGTCCGGCAGGAAGGCAGGAAAGCCTCCAGCATTCGGCCTGCAATCAGCCGGTATACCTCCTGTTCCTTGGGAGTGAGACCTTCCGGACGGATGCCGGTAACGGTGATGGCCGGATGGATGTGGACCTGCTTCTCATCGACCACGCTTCGTGACAGACCGGACAGCATCCCTTCGGACAGGTCGGTATCCAGTTCGAACAGGTTCCACGAAACCAGTCTCCGGAGGATGGCAGGAAGCGTGCGGTACACATCCTTCGTGAGGTATCTGCTGGACGTGCGCGGATAGGAAATCAGCTTTTTCTCATAGAGCGTCTGCGCGATGTCGTGCACTTCCGACAGGGTAAGCCCCAGGTACCGGCTTGCCTCTTTCTGCAGCTGTGTCAGGTTGAACAGGGCGGGCGGCTGGATTTCCTGCACGCTGCGGCTCACTTCCGTAATCTGTGCCTTGGAAGCCAGCTTGCAGTCCCGGTAGAACAGTTCGGCCGATTCCGGGTCGGTGAGCGTATCCCTGCGTTTCAGCTTGAAGATCTGTCCGTTCTTGTGCAGGCTGATGTAGATCGGCCATGAATCCGTCGGGATATGGTTCTCCTTCTCGCGGTACCGTCTGGCGATGGCCGCCAAGATGGGCGTCTGCACCCTGCCCAGGGAATTGTTGCCGAGCCCCGTGGCCATGCACATGGCATAGCTGGCATTGATGCCCAGGATCCAGTCCGCCTTGTTCCGGCAATCCGCCGAAGCGAAGAGACTGTCGTAGCAGCTGTCCGGTTTCAGGTTTTCCATCCCTTTGCGGATGGCTTCATCCGTCAGGGAGGCTGTCCAGAGGCGGAGGCAGGGCTGTGTACATTTCAGGTAGGCGTACACATAGCGGAAGGTCATTTCCCCCTCACGGCTGGCATCCGTGGCCGCAATGATGGTGTCACAGCTGCGGAGCACCTTTTCCACGACCTTCAGCTGCAGGACCGCCTGAATGTCCGGAATCCATCCGTTTTCCGTGCGGACATGCTGTACCGTCAGCTGGAAGTCCGAAGGGATGAAGGGAAAGTCCTCGCGGCTCAGCTTCCGGACTCCGTAATCCTTGGGCATGGCCAGCGAAAGCATGTTACCGAATGTCCAGGTGACGAGATATCCGTTTCCTTCCAGGTATCCGTTTCTTGTTCGGGTGGCACCTACCACTCTTCCTATTACTTTTCCTACGTTGGGTCTGTCTGTCAATATGGCAATCATGATCTGTTGAGTTTTATAGCTTTCCATACGGCTTTTTACCGTATGGAAAGCCGGTGATACATTGTAATAAAGGTTATTCTTCCGTCGGTCGGATGCCGTTGATGCCGATGACCGGCCGGCCGTCCGGTTCCACCTCCAGCTTGAGGGTGGCATCCATGGTGAGTGAGAAGACCGGGGTCTTCAGGTTCAGCGTGGTCACTCCGGTCTCTGCCCCTTGGAGAAGCAGGTCCAGGTTGCCGTCCTTTTCGAGTTCCTTCCGGCGGATGCCGACAGCTTCCAGCTTTTTCCAGTCAAGCTGTTCGGCCTTGAAAATGATGGGTTTGTTCGGATTCATATACATATCGGTTGAGGTGAGTAAGATTTCTTTGTACATTCACGGACTGTCTCAGACAGCCTGGCGGGCATTTCTTTTCTGCTCCTGCTGCTGGCCGTTGTCCGTCTGTGCGGCTTGGCGGGCCGTGTTTCTCCGGATATCGGGATTCTCCTGGAAATACTGGAGCTGGCCGGTATTGGCGTTCACTTTCAGGTAGGAATCGAATGGCTTGCCGTTCGGGCCCTTCATGCCGGTGACCAGAATGGCTTTTCCGTCCTGCAGGTTGGCCCTTTCCTGTGCCGAAAGCAGGTGCCCGTACACTTCAGCCGGAATGGCAGGAGCCTGCCGTTCGTTGAAGCCGTCCGGTGTCCGCGAGTACTGCGGTCTTCCGCTGGCCATGTCCAGCCTGACGAAGGAGGAGAATTCCTCCCCTTTGCGGTTGATCATGTTTTCCAGAAAGACAGGCTGTCCCTTGCGGAGCGCCTCCTTGTCTTCCGGTGTCAGCTGGACCGAGCAGATTTCCTTCGGAATGTAGATTTCGCCCGTTTCCGGGTTGTGGCGGGTGTACTGCAGGCCGCCCGTCACCTTGTCCATGGTGACAAAGGAAGAGAACACCTCACCGTTCTTGCGTTTCATGTCCTCCACCAGGATGGTATGCCCTTCGTTCAGCGCCTTGAGCTGCATGGGGGAAAGCGGCACGCCGCCCAGCGTCTGCTGGTTGAAGGCCTGGTCCTTGGAAAAGATGAACTCGATGCCCCTTCTTTCCGCGCTGTACTGCAGATGGGCGTTGAATTCCTTTCCCTGGTTGGACTTCATGCCGTCCACGAAAATCTGTTCGCCGTTTTTCAGCTTCTGGATTTCATCCGGAGTCAGGGTCACTCCCTTGATTTCATTCGGGATGTAGACATGTTCCTGTCGGACGGCCACCAGTTCGTTGGTGTTCTTATCGATGGAAATGAGGCACGGCTCGGTCGAGTTGCCGCGCAGGTTCAGATCTGCCACCCGACCCATGTTTCCGCTTTCGCGCAGGTTCTTCTTGTCCTCTTCGGTAAAGATGTGCCCGAAGTACGGACGGTCCAGTTCCGGCTCCTTTCTTACCCCGTGGATGCCCAGCATCACCTGTCCGCCGTTGGACATGAACGACAGCCTTGCATCCAGTTTGGCGGTCAGTACGCCGGGAATGTTGAGCGTCAGCGGGATGGTCTTGTTGGTCTTGTAGCCTTTCAGCATACTGTCCAGCTGTCCGGACTGCTCCAGCATTTCCTTGGATACCCCGAACTTGCCCAGTTCTTCCCAGTTGATCATGTTCTCGTTGTACCGGTAGGTTGGAGTCTGCTGCCGGGGAGCCTGCTGTTCTCGTCCCTGCGCAGCCGCTTCCACCTGCGTCACCTGTTCCGGTTGCACCTGAGGTGCCTGTTCTTGTTTTTTTGCCATTGCTTTTTCCTCCTCTTTGGTTTGGACATTGCTTTGTTGGTTGTTCTTCGGCACGATTTCGTACCGTTTCAGGAACTCTTTCACCGCATCGGTCTCTTTTCCCGAAGCCAGGTCCTTGAGAGCCTGCCTGTTCTGCTTGTAGTCATGGAAAGTCATGCGGATCAGCCGGAAATGGGTAGGTTCCTTCAGCTGGCTCCAGAAGTTCCTGATGAAGTTTTCGAGGATGCTCGAATTCTTGTCGAACTTCAGAAACGAGTTTTCGTTCTTTTCCTCCGGTGGAACTGTCCGATAGTTGCCTTTTTCGTCCGCCTGGCTGACCACACCGATTCCCTCTTTCGGGTCGTTCTTGTTGTGGACCAGCAGCAGCTCGTCAATCTGTTCCACATAAGGCTTTTCCGGTTTCTTGTTCCGGCCCTGCTTTCCCTCTTCCGGATTGTTGTTCTGTGCCATAATTTTCTGTTTTGAGTGACTGTTTGATTAGTTTTACAGTCCAAATGTAAGGGCTTTCTATTTACAATCCGCTGATTTTCAAAAAGCTGGCATCAGATCTCGTCAGATGGCATCAAATGGCAACCTATAGATGGTCTGGCACGAAGGAAAAGGAAGGGAAATAGGAATTGGAAGTATAATGTGTGAGAGAGGTGAAGGGGAAAATGGAGAAAGCAAAGACGCAGACAGCAGGATGTGCAGAACCCATGAAGCAGCGGAACTATGCAGAACAGAGGGAGCTGAAATCCCTGTCTTATCTCGGGATAGGATGAAACAGGCGCAACTTAATAATGGGAAACGGATGCTTTCACGGTTCTTTTGAGGTATCGGGAAATATAAGGACAGCCGCCTGTACTGAAACGGTTATGCGTCACGTCGGTCGCAGTTTATCCCTGTAATCAGGCAACAATCCCTCCGGACGCTTGACGCCGCATTCTTTTTCGGGAGAATTTTCATGGCAAAGCCATAAGAGAAAAATCTCCCGAAAAAAGTACAAATGCGGCTGGCAAACGAGGGAGGGATTACCTTTGATGGAAGAGGATAACTGTCCTCTTATCAGAAACCTAAAAAAATGGCAGTGTGTGCTATAATACCGAATGACGATTGTCCGATTAAAAACTGTTTTTTTTGTTATTCTGCATTGAATCAATAAAATAGAAATATTATGGCTAGTGTAAAAGTTAAATTCCGTCCCTCTTCTATAACCCGGAAAGAGGGAACGATTTATTATCAACTGATTCACCAATGTAGAGTAAAGCATATCCGTACCGCTTATAAACTCTTTCCGAACGAATGGGATTCTCCTACGGGTGTAGTAATTGTTTCTGCCGGAGAAGACGAAGACCGGAAACGTTATTTGGCTACGTTAAAACAAGGTATTGAAAAAGACTTGCTACGGATCAAGAAGTGCATCTGCCGTTTGGAGCAGGAAAACAAACCCTTTACGGTTGAGCGTGTTTTTGAGTTCTGTTCTAGAACGGAAGGAAGTCGCACTTTTCTCTCGTATGGAATGGAACTTACGGAGGATTTGAAGGGAATCGGTAAAGTACGCACGGCAGAGACCTACCGGAGTGCCCTGAACAGTTTCAAGCGTTTTTGGGACAACCGTGCAGACCTTCCTCTGGAAGATGTCACTTCCCATACCATGGTGGCTTATGAAAACTGGCTGAAAGGAGGCGGCATCTGCCCAAACACCACTTCCTATTATATGCGCAATCTAAGGGCTATCTATAACCGGGCAGTTGAACAAGGGCTTATCAGCCAACAACATCCGTTCAGGCATGTCTATACCGGTATCGAAAAAACCCGGAAACGCGCCGTTTCGTTGGAAGTCATTCGGAAAATACGGAATATGGATTTGAAGCAGAAACAGCTGGCTTTTGCTAGGGACCTCTTTATGTTCAGTTTCTACACGCGGGGAATGTCGTTTGTGGATATGGTGTTCTTGAAGAAGAAAGACCTTCAAAACGGTATTCTCAGCTATCGACGGAATAAAACCGGGCAGCAGTTGTTCATCAAATGGGAAAAGCCCATGCAGGAACTCGTTGAGAAGTATGATACGGCTGGAACACCTTATCTGTTGCCCATTATTCGGAATAACGGTGTGGATGAGTGGCGCCAATATCATAATGAAGTACACCGCATCAATCGTAACCTGAAGAAAATCGGTGAGCAGATTGGTTTGGGCATTCCGCTTACCACGTATGTGGCTCGCCATGCTTGGGCCAGCATCGCCAAAAGTAAAAATATTGCTTTGTCTGTCATCAGTGAAGCTTTAGGACATGATTCGGAACAGACCACACGGATTTATCTGGCCTCTTTGGATACCTCTGTCATAGACAAGGCCAATAGCCTAATATTAATGGCAATAAAATAAAGTCTTGTTTCAGCGAAAACATGTTAACTAAGGTCGT
>AMCI01002987.1_pt1 | contig 30613 bp, 23 predicted proteins | sample 419838 | NCBI WGS metagenome assembly AMCI01 (sample SAMN01090643, study PRJNA158313) | gut metagenome
AGGATCAATGTCCTCTAGAACAATCAGTTTTTCTATCATTCAGTATATTTTAATACGTTAGCCAATCAGATATTTCTATTTAGCGCGCAAATTTAATGAATCGTTTGGAAACGTGCCAATTTAAAGGTGGAAATGTGGCATTTACTACGGTGGGTTATGGTAATATTCAGAAAAAAAAGAGCTTAAATTGTTGGATGAGGTATCGCATGCTGATGAATCAATCTAGGGCTTGTGTATTTTTTTATTATCTTTGCGGGCTAACTAAACTTAACAGATAAAAAGTTTAACGAAAGAATGAAGAAAAATGAATAATCCCGATAAGAGAGTTCTAGTAGGTATGAGTGGAGGGATAGATAGTACCGCCACTTGTCTGATGTTGCGAGAACAAGGTTATGAGATTGTGGGACTTACCATGTGGGTCTGGGGAGAAAAGCCGATAGATGCTTGTCAGTTGGCTCAGAGAATGGGCATTGAGCATTATGTGGCTGATGAACGTGACTCATTTCGTCAAGTTATTGTGCAGAATTTTATTGATGAATATCGGCAGGGACGCACTCCGAATCCGTGTGTGCTTTGCAATCCTTTATTCAAATTTCGTATTTTGTGTGAATGGGCAGATAAAATGCAGTGTTCTTGGATAGCTACCGGTCATTATACACGGCTGGAAAGTCGGAACGGTCATTTTTATATGGTGGCAGGTGATGATGTAAAGAAAGACCAGTCTTATTTCTTATGGCGGTTGGACGAAGATGTGCTTCGCCGTTGTCTTTTTCCTTTGGGGCAATTCACAAAATTTCAGGTACGCGATTATTTGCGTGACAAGGGCTATACTTTAAAGGCTGAAGAGGGTGAGAGTATGGAAGTGTGTTTTATCAAGGGGGATTATCGTGATTTTTTGCGGGAACATTCTCCGGAGATTGATCGTGAAATAGGTCCTGGCTGGTTTGTTAATGCAGAGGGAGTTAAACTGGGGCAGCATAAAGGTTTTCCGTATTATACTATTGGTCAGCGGAAGGGATTGGAAATTGCTTTGGGCAAACCTGTTTATGTCTTGAAAATCAATCCGCAGAAAAATACAGTGATGTTGGGTGATGCTGAACAATTGAAAACCAATCATATGCTGGTAGAGCAAGAACGTTTGATAGATGAGGCTGAATGTATGCAAAGCGAATCGTTGACGGTACGCATCCGTTACCGTAGTAAGCCACTTCCTTGTACGTTATCTCGATTGGAAGATGGGCGTTTGATGGTGCATTTTCTGGAGCCGGCTTCGGCTATTGCTCCCGGTCAGTCGGCTGTTTTTTATATAGGACGTAGGGTGGTCGGTGGTTCGTTCATTGCTTCACAGCGGGGCATTGGACAGTTTATTTAGTAAAATGTTTTTTGAATAGGAATAATAGATCATAGATTCATGAAAAAAAATAGTATCAGCATTCTTTTGTGTTTCTGTTTTTCGTTGCTTTGGGCACAAACCGATACCATTAAGTATCGTGTCAGTTTGAAAGATAAAGCAGAAACAACGTATTCTTTAGATCATCCTGAAGCTTTTTTGTCTCCAAAAGCTTTGGAGCGCAGACAAAGGCAACAGATATCTGTTGATTCGACTGATTTGCCGGTATGTCGCACTTATATCAATCGGTTGGAACAGTTGGGTGTACGGGTGGTTCATACTGGTAAGTGGGAAAATTTTGTCACGGTCTCATGCTCAGATACGTTATTGAAAGACCGTATGATGGCTTTGCCTTTTGTGCAATCGGTAGTCAAGGTGTGGACCGCTACCGAAACTGCTGATTTCCCCATGGAACGTGATTCATTGATTAATCAGTGGGTGACAACCGATGGGGAGCTTTATGGAACGGCTGCCCAACAGATTCGTTTGAGTAAGGGTGATAAATTACATGAAGCCGGTTTCCGGGGGCAGGGTATGACGATTGCTGTGATTGATGCCGGTTTTCAAAATGTCGATCGGATGAAAGTGATGGATAATGTGCAGATAGTGGGCACGCACGATTTTGTCAGTTCCACCGATTTGAACTACATAGCCAGTAATCATGGTACCACTGTATTGTCTTGTATGGCCATGAACAAGCCTTATGTAATGGTAGGTACAGCTCCCGAAGCTTCTTATTGGCTGTTGCGTAGTGAAGAAGAGGCTACAGAGTTCTTGGTGGAAGAAGATAATTGGGCTGCAGCCGTAGAATTTGCCGATAGTGTAGGGGTTGACATCATCAACACTTCATTAGGATATTATAGTTTCGATGATGAGTCTATGAATTATCGTTTGTGTGATCTCAATGGTCGTGTATCACTCATGTCCCGTCAAGCCTCTCGTTTAGCTGATAAGGGTATTCTGTTGGTTTGCAGTGCTGGAAACTCTGGCTTGAGTGTGTGGAAGAAAATCACTCCGCCGGCCGATGCTCGACATATATTGGCTGTAGGTGCGGTGGATAAGCAAGGTGTTTTGGCCACTTTTTCTTCGGTGGGCAATACTTCTGATGGTCGTGTAAAGCCCGATGTTATGGCTGTTGGGGTGGCAGCCGATGTCATTTATACCAATGGCATTCAAAGCAAGGCCAATGGAACATCTTATGCTTCCCCCATTCTTTGTGGTATGGTAGCTTGTCTTTGGCAGGCATGTCCCACTCTTACAGTCAAGGAACTTATTACATTGGTGCGTAGTGTGGGCGATCGGGCAGATTGTTCTGATAATATCTATGGATATGGTGTGCCCGATTTATGGAAAGCCTATCAGCAGTATCTGTCAACTCAATCTCAACATTGATGGAACCGCTTAGTTTGTTCGAGTTAAATAGTTTGGTTCGTCGTAGCTTGGAGCGTTGTTTGCCAGACACCTATTGGGTACAGGCGGAATTAAGTGATGTGCGCATTCATGGTGCTGGTCATTGCTATTTGGAATTTGTTCAGAAAGATCCTCGTAGTCAACATCTGATAGCAAAGGTGCGAGGCACTATTTGGAATTCGGTTTTTCGATTGATAAAACCTTATTTTGAGGAAACAACCGGTCAGGCTTTTACTTCCGGTATAAAGGTTTTGGTGCAGGTGTCCGTCAGCTTTCATGAACTTTATGGATATAGCCTCACAGTGCAGGATATTGACCCCGGCTATACGTTAGGCGACATGGCACTTCGTCGCAAGGAAATTCTTCAGCAGTTGTCCGACGAGGGCATCCTTACGTTGAATAAAGAATTGGAGATGCCTCTCTTACCTCAGCGTATAGCAGTGATTTCATCCGCCACGGCTGCCGGCTATGATGATTTTTGTCATCAATTAAAACACAATTCATGGGGCTTCTTTTTTCATACCGAATTGTTTCCGGCTTGGATGCAAGGCGATCGGGTAGAAAGTTCGGTTCTTTCAGCGTTGGATCAAATTAATCATCGGTTGGATGACTTTGATGTTGTTGTTATCATTCGAGGTGGAGGAGCTACTTCCGATCTTTCGGGTTTTGATACGTATCTTTTGGCTGCAGCATGTGCTCAGTTTCCGTTACCGGTCATTACCGGCATTGGTCATGAACGCGATGATACTGTACTCGATTTAGTCTCTCATACCCGTGTGAAGACACCTACAGCTGCAGCAGAATATTTAATCAGCCGTATGGAGGAAGCTGCTGGTATCTTGGAACAACTCTCTTTGCATTTGCAGCAGAGTGTGGTGGCTCGGTTGGATGCTGAACATCGTAAATTGCAGAATTGCTGTACGCGTATTCCTGCTATGGCTTTGAAGCGTATGACGGACGGTAAACTTCGTTTGTCTGTCTGTCAACATGCTATTATGCAAAGCAGTCGGCAGTTGGTGGCTCGTGAGCAGCATCGGTTGGAGTTGTTGCATCAACATCTGATGGATGCATCGCCTCAGAAACTTTTGGCGCGCGGCTATAGTTTGACTTTGAAAGATGGACATGTTGTCAAAGATGTAGCATCCTTGCATCCGGGAGATACATTGACAGTCCGTTTTTATCAGGGCGAGGTCATTTCAGAAGTAAAGGAAATTCATAACTAATCAATATACATATGGCATCGAAGAAAGAAACTTACTCTCAAGCCATGGCTCGCTTGGAGAAAATAATTCGTCAGATAGACAACAATGAATTGGAGATTGACGAATTGGCAGATAAGATTCAAGAAGCAAATGCAATTATCGCATTTTGTAGGGACAAATTGACTAAAGCTGATCAGGAAATTGAAAAAATATTGGCAGAAAAGGAATTATCTGAAGAATAAAAGGTATTTTTGTTGCAGAACTGATGAAAAAGTAGAAGAATAACATAAATAGAGATTATTATGAAAGAAATTGATTGGTCAAATCTGTCGTTTGGCTATATGAAGACAGATTATAACGTGAGAATCTACTATCGTAACGAACAGTGGGGCGCATTGGAAGTTTGCAGTGAAGAGACCATCCCTCTGCACATGGCAGCCACTTGCTTGCACTATGGCCAGGAAGCTTTCGAAGGTTTGAAAGCCTTTCGTGGTAAGGACGGTAAGGTGCGCATTTTCCGTTTGGAAGAAAATGCTGCCCGTTTGCAATCTACTTGTCGTGGCATTCTGATGCCGGAACTCTCTACTGAGCGTTTCAAAGAAGCTGTTTTGAAGGTAGTGAAATTGAACGAGCGTTTTATTCCTCCTTATGAAAGCGGTGCTTCACTGTATATTCGTCCGTTACTCATCGGTACAGGTGCACAGGTGGGTGTACGTCCGGCTAAAGAATACCTGTTCGTTATTTTCGTGACCCCGGTAGGCCCTTATTTCAAGGGTGGCTTTGCAGCAACTCCTTACGTCATTACCCGTAAATACGACCGTGCCGCTCCGCTTGGTACAGGTATCTATAAGGTGGGTGGTAATTATGCAGCTAGTTTGCGCGCTAGTCAGGAGGCTCATGCTGCCGGCTATTCTGCCGAATTCTATTTAGATGCCAAGGAAAAGAAATATATGGACGAGTGCGGAGCTGCCAATTTCTTCGGTATTAAAGACAATACATACATTACCCCGCTTTCAACTTCCATTTTACCTTCTATCACCAATAAGAGTCTGATTCAGTTGGCTAAAGATATGGGTATGAAAGTAGAGCGTCGTCCTGTGCCCGAAGAAGAACTGGCCACTTTCGAAGAAGCCGGTGCTTGTGGAACGGCAGCTGTTATCAGTCCTATCCAGCGGATTGATGATCCGGAAAACGGACGTTCGTATGTGTTGGCTTCTGATGGTAAGCCGGGACCGGTTTGTACGAAGCTTTATAATAAATTACGTGCTATTCAGTATGGTGATGAACCTGATACACATAACTGGGTGACTATTGTAGAATAATTATTGGTGCCGAATCAACGTAACCTGATATGGGAAAGGGAAAATTAGCAAAGTTCGCCGATATGGCAAGTTATCCGCATGTGTTTGAATGTCCGTATTCAGCGGTGGAAAATGTACCTTTTGAGATGAAAGGACATTGGAATGAACGTTTTTTTAAGAATGATCACCCCATTGTATTGGAGTTAGGATGCGGACGAGGTGAATATACGGTAGGCTTAGGAAAGATGTTCCCCAATAAGAATTTTATCGGTGTAGATATCAAGGGGGCACGGATGTGGACCGGTGCCACGGATTCGCTTCGTGAGGGGATGACCAATGTAGCCTTTTTGCGTACCAATATCGAAATTATTGAGCGTTTCTTTGCACCGGGCGAAGTCAGTGAAATTTGGTTGACCTTTTCCGATCCGCAGATGAAGAAGGCCACCAAGCGCCTTACTTCTACTTATTTTATGGAGCGTTATCGCCGTTTTTTGAAAGACGGAGGTATTATTCATCTCAAGACCGACAGCAATTTCATGTTTACCTATACCAAGTACATGGTTGAGGCTAATCATTTGCCGGTAGATTTCTTGACGGACGACCTTTATCATTCCGGTTTAGCGGATGATATACTCAGTATCCGCACTTATTACGAGCAACAATGGTTGGATCGTGGTTTAACGATCAAGTATCTTAAATTTCGGTTGCCGCAGACCGGAGATTTACAAGAACCTGATGTAGAAATCGAATTGGACGAATACCGCAGCTATAACCGTAGCAAGCGTAGCGGACTACAGACCAGTAAATAGCAGTTAGAGAATTAAAAAAATATATATACATATAAAAATGACACTATATCCCAAATTGATTTTAGATGCATTGGCCACAGTGCGTTATCCAGGAAATGGAAAAAACCTGGTAGAGGCCGATATGGTGGCCGACAATATGCGCATCAATGGCATGTCGGTCAGTTTTTCTTTGACTTTTGAGAAACCTACCGACCCTTTTATGAAATCCATGGTGAAAGCTGCAGAAACAGCTATTCACACGTATGTCTCTCCTGATGTGCAGGTAACCATTGCCACAGAGAGTCGGCAGGCAGCACGTCCGGAAGTGGGCAAACTGTTACCGAAGGTTAAGAACGTCATTGCGGTATCTTCCGGTAAGGGTGGAGTAGGTAAATCTACGGTAGCAGCTAACTTGGCGGTAGCTTTATCTAAATTAGGCTATAAAGTGGGATTGCTCGATGCCGATATTTTCGGTCCTTCTGTCCCCAAAATGTTCCAAGTAGAAGATGCGCAGCCCTATGCCGAGCGTATTGATGGCCGCGACCTTATCATACCCATCGAAAAATATGGTTTGAAATTGCTTTCTATCGGCTTTTTCGTGAAGCCCGACCAAGCCACTTTGTGGCGTGGTGGCATGGCCAGCAATGCATTGAAGCAATTGGTGGGTGATGCCAATTGGGGAGAATTGGATTATTTTATTCTTGATACACCGCCGGGAACCAGCGATATTCACCTCACCTTGCTTCAGACCTTGGCCATTACCGGTGCTATCATTGTCAGTACCCCGCAGCAGGTAGCTTTGGCCGATGCCCGTAAAGGTGTAGATATGTACACCAACGATAAGGTGAATGTTCCTATTCTAGGTTTGGTAGAGAACATGGCTTGGTTTACACCTGCCGAATTGCCTGAAAATAAATATTATATTTTTGGAAAAGAAGGTTGTAAGCAATTGGCCGAAGAAATGCATGTGCCTTTGTTAGGACAGATTCCTATTGTACAGAGCATTTGTGAAAGTGGTGATAAGGGAGCTCCTGTAGCTTTGGATGAAACGACTATTACCGGACGTGCATTCCTGCAGTTGGCTGCAGCAGTTGTTCGTCAGGTAGATAAACGCAACATTGAGCTTGCGCCCACTCATATTGTGGAAGTGAAGAAATAAACTACAGTATAGACACTTTGGAATCCGATTGTAAGAATATCTTATGGTCGGATTCTGTTTTTTTATCCAGATGAATACCATTCGTGATACAGAAATCCTTGTGAATCAGATTCAGCAAGAACTTGTCGGTTATGCCGACCCTGTGAAAAAAGAAATTCTGCCCAAATTCTTTAAGACGGGCAAAGGACAGTATGCTGAAGGCGATTGCTTCTTAGGAGTGACGGTTCCCAATACGCGTTCCGTAGCCAACCGGTATACAGAGGCTTCTTTCCAGGTCGTTGCCGCACTGCTGCAAAGCAAATGGCATGAATGTAGGCTCTGCGCATTGCTGATGCTGGTTGCACGTTTCAAGAACAGTAAAGCTTCCGATAGAAAAGCAATTTATGATTTTTATCTGGCTCATACCGACCGAATCAATAATTGGGATTTGGTTGATTTGTCTGCGCCTTATATAGTAGGTGCTTATCTTTTGGATTTGTCTCGTGAAGACCTTTACCGCCTGGCTGCTAGTTCCAGTCTATGGGAACAAAGGATAGCTGTGGTAGCTACGTTGACTTTGATTCGGAACGGAGATTTTACAGATATTCTTTCATTGGCTGAGTGCCTGCTTTCTCATCGGCACGACCTAATACAGAAAGCGGTGGGATGGATGCTGCGGGAAATGGGTAAACGTAACAAGGATTTATTGGTGCATTTCCTGAAAAAGCATAGTAAGTCAATGCCTCGTACGATGCTGCGCTATTCCATTGAAAAACTTTCGGCAGACGAACGTCGGTATTTTATGAGGCGATAGTTGTCTTGTGCAAACATTTTTTAATCTTTAATCATTTCTGTTTCTGCTGATTAATGCATTTCTAAGACAATTTTATCTGTTAATAATTCGTAATTTAGGGGGGGGTAGTGGACAGTGGATGAAAAAAACTTTTATATTTGTATAAAATATGTACGGATGTAAATGGAGTCGATAGGCTTAAAGAGCTTTCGGCTTTTCTTGTATAAGAGAGTATTAGAAAGAGAAACAAACAATTATAATTATTCTATGCTAAATTTTAGTATTATGAAACGAAGGAGTATTTATTTGTTAGCTGCTGCATTGCTCATAGGTAGCAATCAGTTGTTGTTGACCGGCTGTCAAAAGGATTATGACGGACAGATTGAAATGCTTAAAAATCTGATTGAAAGCGGGGCCATCAACGTGGATGGGCTAGTGAAAAAGGTGGAGCTCATTGAAAAACAAATTGAAACTTTGCAAGAAGCTGCAAAAGAACATGCAGAATTTCGTGACAACATTGCTAAGTTGACTGAGGATTTGGATGCGACGAAAACTGACTTACAGAATCAGATCGATCAGTTGAAAGACGCTATGCAAAATTATGATCGCAATCTTGAAGAAATGATTCGTAAGGCAGAAGAAAAGTTCGATGCTAAGCTGAAAAATCTCTCCGATCAAATCAATCAGCAAATTGGAGAGAAATACAATGAACTGAATCAGAAGATTCAGACGCTTCAAGAACAGGTCAATACCATGGACAGGACCTATAAATTGGAGATTGATGAAATAAAACAGCGTTTGGATGCTTTGGAAAAACAGGGCACAGATATCACTGCTTTGAAAAAACAATTGGCTGATTTGCAGCAATTGGTGAACACCAATATCAAGGATATTCAGGGCCTGAAAGACGATCAGAAAGCACAAGCTCAGAAATTGACTGATTTGGAAAATAAAGTGAATGCGCATATTATTGCCATGGATGCTAATTTCAAGAAATTAACTGGCGATGTTGAAGACTTATTCACGAAGTATAATGAATTGTTGAGTCAGATTCCAGACTTGGGTGCTCTGAAGGCTCAGGTAGCACAAAATCAGAAAGATATTGCTGATTTGCAACTGAAGTATCAGGAATTAACTGGTCAGTTGAAGGATTTTGTTACCGCAGCCGATGTGAACAAATTGCTGGAGAATTACTATAACAAGGTAGAAATTGATAAGATGTTGGCCGACTTGTATGCTAAGTTGAACAATAATGCTCTCAAACAAGAAGATGTGAAGGCATTGATTGCAGAGGCTACTAAGGGTATTCAAGATCAAGTGGATGCTATGAAAGGCGAATTGGATGCGTTGAAGCAGAAGGTAGATGATTTGCTTGCAAAAGTGAGTACTCTGACACAGCAAGTACAATCTATGAAAGATGTGTATGACAAATTGATTGCTGATCTTACCAAACGGATTGAAGCTTTAGAAAATCAGGGTGGTGGTCAGCCGGGGGTTGATTTAACTCCTTTGAAAAATCAGTTGGCTCAATTAGAACAATTGGTGAACACTAACATCAAGGATATTCAGGGTCTGAAAGGTGATCAGCAAGCACAAGCTCAGAAACTAGCTGATTTGGAAAACCAAGTGAATGCGCATATCATTGCTATGGATGCCAACTTTAAAAATTTGACTGGCCGTGTTGATGAATTATTCAAGAAGTTTGAGGAATTATTGAATCAGAATCCTAACTTGGGTGACTTGAGTGCTCTGAAGGCTCAGGTGGCACAAAATCAAAAAGATATTGCTGATTTGCAATTGCAGTATCAGGCATTAACGGGTCAGTTGAAGGACTTTGTTACCGCAGCCGATGTGAACAAAATGCTGGAGAATTACTATAACAAGGCAGAAATCGATAAGATGTTGGCTGACTTGTATGCTAAGTTGAACAATGCTCCGAGTCAACAAGATGTGCAGGCATTGATTGATGAAGCTAAAAATGAAATTCAAGCTAAATTGGATGCTATGCAGGGCGAATTAGATGCTTTGAAGCAGCAGGTAAATGATTTGCAGACGAAGGTAGATCAGTTGTTCAACCGTCTTCAGAGTTTGGTCATTCTTCCGCAATTTAGCAACCATTGTGTAGAGCTCAAGTCTATTGCCGGAAGTAATTATCAACTTACTTTGAATGTAAAGGTTAATCCGGCTAATGCATTGCAGCAAATGACAGAATTGAAGAATTATTTCCATATCGACAGTCGTGAGGCTATTCTTTCTCGTGCAGCAGGTGATGCAGGTCCGAAGTTTACAGTAATAGACGTTAAAGTGAAGGATGCTTCAGCAGGTATATTAACTGTGATTGCTCAATGCCAGCTATCAAATGTTGATCCGCATGCTAATAAAATGCCGTTTACGGTCGCTGTAGAATTTAAGAATGATAGCAACAACCGTTCTTCTGAATATGTGAGTGTACGTTTTGTACAGCCTCAAAATGCTGACCAGACTCTGTATACTTTTAAGAGCGGTTCTGACGTATTGAAAACTGCTATGGATTCAGGATTCAAGGAATTCAATAAAGACAATACATATGTTCGGAATCTCTTGGCCGAAACAGCGAATGTGGATGGTACTCCGATTGTACAGATTGAGGGTTCTACTCCGGTATTTACTACTCCGGTATTGGGTACATCTCAGGCTGTGCCTGAAAACAAGGACATTCCTGTGTTTTATGGATTGGCTGCTGTATACGATCCCCAAGGTATTTCTCACATGGAATTGAATAATTACATCAGTGTGAATGCAATTGATGGTGCTATTTCCATGAAAAACAACTTGGCTCCGGGTGTGACTATGATTGATTTGACTGGTTACAAATTGGTATTGTCTTTGCAAGCTAGTAAGGGCGGTTACAATTATGGAGAGCCGGCTTATATTTGTGTAGAATTACAGAATAAGAAATAACCTTTCATCCATCAAGTTAAAATTTTAATTCTATGACATCCATAAAATATATTATTGCAGGTCTCTGCCTGGCTTTTTTGCCGGGCAGTATGGCCGTGGGACAAGAAGTTGTCAAGGTGGATGACCCCTGGAAGGATTATCCCGATAAAAAAACATTGTACAAGGATTATTCACGTTGGAGTGTGGGCTTGAACGTTGGTTTACCTTACTATGCCGGTGATTTCCGTTCGCTGAGTCGTGGTAATCACAACTGGGGTGGATTCACGATTGGTCTGCAGGGAGGCTATCAGTTTAATCCTATTTTCGGTCTGCGTCTGTCGGCTGATTACGGAACCAATAAGGCTGGTTCTCAGCGTTATGAAGATGATTTCGTGATGTTGCCCGATGCACATGCGTACTATAAACCGGATTTTCCGGCTGGAGCTGCTTATTACAAGGATTTGTATGCATCTGTCCATTCATGGAACTTTGGTTTAAATACAGAATTCAACCTTCTGAATTTGTTCCGTCGCAGTGATGGAAATCGCCGTTGGGCTGTTATTCTGGCTCCGGGTGTGTATTTGCAGAAATTCTCCTCTACCATTAAGAACCGCTCCAATGATGAGCGTTTTGCTGATAAGATAGACAATAAACCTAATCTTGGTTTGGGCGGAGATATGGCTGTACGCTATCGCATCAACCGCCATTTCGATGTACAACTTAAAGGTGGCATGATTTGGATCAATAATCAAGACTTTGATGGTATCGTTTCAGCCAATACCACTAAACATAATACCATGGTGACTGCACAAGTCGGTTTGGTTTGGAAGGTAGGCAACAAAAAGAACGGCGGAAAGCAAGACAATCTGATGTATGCTCCGGGATATCTGCCGATGTGGAAACGGGCTACGAAAACCGTTACCAAGGTGGTACACGACACCATCTACATCGAAAAGAAGGTGTTAGAGAAATCGCCTGAAGTAGCTGTTGTCAAAGGATTCCCAACAGATTTGCCTGCAGTGTACTTCCAACGCGGCAAATGGAAACTGGATACCGACAAGTATGCTCGTGAATTGTTTACCATTGCTCAGGCTATGAAAGAAAATCCGGATGTCACTGTGGATATCTATGGATATGCCGATCATACGGGTGGCGAAGCCATCAACAAGAAGGTGACACAGAAGCGTGCCGAAGCCTTGAAGAAATGGCTTGAAAAAGTGGGTATTGATGGCGATCGCATCCATACCTATGGACTTGGTAAAGATATGACGATTGATAAAGCTGAACGTTATACTATTAAGGCTCGCCGTAGTGAAGTGAAAAATAAGGAGTAATCCAATAATTTACGTGTCATTTTAGGTAATTTAAAAAGCCCCGACTTTTGTAAGCCGGGGCTTTTTTTGCATTAGTTTTCATTGTATTCCAAATTCACATCCGGTGGCCATAGCTCGAGAGCACCTCGGTTGAGGGTACTTTGCATTGAACCGCTTTGGCTGGAGCACGCCAACCGGCTGATTCTGCATTTCTGTATTTTTCTTGAGTTTGTTTAAAATTTTTAAAAAGTAGTTGCATTTCCGTTTTTGTTTATATATTTGCGGCGGTCCTGAGACGAAAGACTCAGAGTTAGAGTGACCTTTATACATTAAGTTTAATAAAATATTACGAGTATGAAAAAGTACATTGCTGAAATGTTGGGAACTATGGTTCTCGTTCTGATGGGATGCGGCACGGCAGTCAGCTTGACGTGTACATCTGCTAATCCTGAATTAGCCTCTACAGTGGTTGGAACAGCGCTTGCCTTTGGTCTGGCTGTGGTGGCTATGGCTTATACGATCGGTGGTATCTCCGGATGTCATATCAATCCGGCCATTACACTGGGTTGTCTGCTCTCCGGACGTATCAGTGGTAAGGATGCTGCCATGTATATGGTGTTTCAAGTGATCGGTGCCTTTATCGGTTCTGCCCTGCTTTGGGTGTTGACTTCCAATTCCGGATTGGTAGGTACTGGAGCCAATGCTTGTCAGGAAGGTGTTTCAGTAACTGGAGCTTTGCTGGCGGAAATCGTATTTACCTTTGTCTTTGTATTGGTGGTACTGGGTACTACGGATGCCAAGAAGGGAGCAGGCAATTTTGCAGGACTTGCCATCGGTCTGTCCTTGGTGCTGGTACATTTGGCTTGTATCCGCTACACAGGTACTTCAGTGAATCCTGCCAGAAGTATTGCTCCTGCTGTATTTCAAGGCGGTGAAGCTCTGAGCCAGTTGTGGATTTTCATTGTGGGTCCCTTTATCGGTGCAGCATTGAGTGCCGGTGTATGGAAACTGTTTGCTGAGAAGCAATAACGACCGAACATTGACCTATCCATTGAAAAATAGAAGTGATAGAAAAATAAGTGAAAAATAAATGATAAATGATTGAAAGTAACTAAGATTGAGTAATTTAGATGTAATGAACAGATTAATCACCTTAAAATAGTATGATTATGAAACTGAAAATGTATTTTATATTGTTGGCCATGGGCCTATTTAGCTTTGGTTTGCAAAGTTGTGACGACGACGACGATGATGCTGCTGCTGCTGACCAGATTGAAACTGCCTTTATAGGAAAATTTGGAAAAGTAGATCATCGCTGGGACAATCACGGTGCGTATAAAGTGGCTTCTTTCACTGAAAACAAGACTGAAAAAGAAGCTTGGTTTGACGCAAATGGGGTATGGCTGATGACGGAAACCGATCTTCCTTATGACCAGCTTCCTCAACCTGTACAAAACGCATTTGATAAGCTCATCAAATCTAAATACCAAGGATGGACTCGTGATGACGTGGATATGTTGGAACGTAAAGATAGGGAAACTGTCTATGTCATTGAAATTAAAAAAGGTATGGAAGAATTTGACCTTTACTTTGATAAAAATGGTAATCTGTTGAAAGAGGTAGCAGATAAAGAGAATGACTCAGAAGACTACCTGGAAAATACGGCTATTCCTGGAGAAATCGTCAAAGTGCTCGGCGAAAAGTATAACGGTTATACATTGCTGGAAGTTGACGTCGATGCAAAGAAGCCCGGAATCATGGAATTTGATATTCTATTCAAGAACAAACCGCTGGAGGTTGTTTTTAAAAAGGATGATAAGGGCCATTATCAATGGGAGTCTACATCACAGGATATTCTGTTTAGTGAACTGCCTAAAGAAGTAAAGGATGCTGCTAAACAGGAAGAAACCAAACATGTCGGTTTTGAACTGGACGAAGATGACGCCGAAAAGGTGGAAACTCCTAAAGGAATCTACTATGTAGTAGAACTGGAAAACGATGCTACCAAGGAAGAAATCGAAGTTAAGATTAAAGCAGACGGTACTGTAATCCAATAAGTTTTAGATATAAATACTCAATCTCCATTAAAAAAGAAGAGGTGTGCCTTGTTGACACACCTCTTCTTTTTTATTTTCTATTCTGATTTTATCAAACCGGGGATTAATCGTCATCATCATCATCGTCGTCGTCGTCGTCATCATCATCGTCATCCCAGTCATGATGTTTATATCGCTTGTGCGGGTGATGGTAGCGGTCGTGATGGTCGTGATAGATGTCATAGTGCTTATGCCAATACCTGCTTTCGCAATCAATCCGGTCGTAAAACGAATCATAATAGTCGCTGCCTGGTCGGATACCGATTTCTAGCAAGATACGATCCCATCCATATTTCCGGTAACGCTTGTAATACTGGCAAATGTCGCGCATGTGTTTTCCGGAAGTTCTTGCAATTTCAAGAGCCAAGCCTACATGCCCCCAGTCACATCCACAGGCTCTGTAGTAGTCGTCCAGCAAATTGCCGCGCGTGTGATATTCCACGCATAAACGCTTGCGGTAGTTAGAGAGTTCTACAGAGGCATATTTGTTTGCCCGGCTGATGAACAGCGAGAGCCTATCTTGCGCAAAGCTGCTGCAAGAAGTTGCTATCAGCAACAGTAAAAAAAACAATTTCCTCATAACAATTTCCTCATAAAATAATTGATTAGTTAAATAATTGATTCGTAAATGTGGTACAAAGATACGATTAATTTTTTAGAATCGGCAGCGAAGTTCGATGCCGGCTTGGATGGGTCGTCCCTTCTGTAGAAAACCATTTCCCATGCTTTCAAAATAGAAAGTAGCATAGTCTTTGTCCAAGGCATTGCGAATCCAGCACCCGATCTCACCCGGACCTTTAGTGAGGGTGATCCGGCCATTTAACGTGCCGTAAAAAGCCTGGCTGACCGTGTTCCGCTCCGTCCAATAGATGCGGCCGGCTCCGCTGTAGTCGGCTTGCAACTTGATTTCATCCAACCAACGACCGGGTTGTATGGGAATCCGGTATTCTCCGCCTACATGCAGGGTATGTTTCGGTACGAAAGGAACATATTTTCCATTGTAATTGATTTCCTGCAGACGACCGTCGATTTTCTCGTTTGTCAGATAGTCGGTAAAGGTGGCATAGGTATATCCGTAGCTGATCTGCAACGTCAGCCAATCGTTCATAGCAGCTACAAGCGATCCTTCCGCACCGAGGCTACGGCTTTTTCCGGCATTGACCGTTTCACGTCCTAAGCCGGTAGGAGCAAAGCGGGAGATTTGCTGGTCGCGGGTTTCCAGCCAGAAGATCGAAGCATCGGCATGTAAACGACCATTCAGCAGATTCAAGTGAGTACCGATTTCATAATTCCACGTCTGCTCCGGCTTATAGACCGTGGCTGTGCGGGCATCCGGATTTTCTCCTGGATCGGGAAATTTGCCGGCAATCAAGTCTTTAAAGGGAGCACCCGGCGTATGTTCGACGGCCTGCAGGATGGCCTCTTTGGTTTGCCGCATCATTTCGTTGCGAAGGCTGGATTGTAGCAAATCGGAAAACATCTGCACATTATAGCCGCCCGAGCGATAGCCTTTGCTGACGGTGGCATAGACATTGCCCAAATGATTCCGGAAATCGTACTGTAAGGCAAATTTCGGTAAAAGCTGCCAATAGTCTTTCTGAATCTTTCCTTCATAGCCGGTTGTGACGGTGAGTGGAGTCTGTGGCATCAATTCCATCTCACGAACGACTTGTCCGCCTTTCAACAATTCTCCGCGGATATTCACGTTGTAATTGAGTGCAGTGCCCGAGTGATAAGTCTGGTTCATGTGCTCATAGTCCAACCGTAATCCGGCGGTAAATGAAAGACCGCCTATGCCCATCACCTCATTGAATGTGGATTGATGAAACAATGCTCCGTTGAGTTGTGGCGTATCAAAATCTCCCGTAATGGGCATTTCAGTACTGGAAATCTGCATGGAAGGCAGTATGTTCATATTCATTGGCCCAGCCTGTACGGGAATCTTTGAAGGAATCATACGACTCAACATCTGATTCAGCATCGCCATACCATCGTTGCGGAAATGAACCGGCGCATTCGTCTTCAGCCACTGATAGAAGCCGAAGACTCCGGTGGTCCATTGCCAGCGTCGGTGACCTTTGCTCTTCAGAATGATTTCTTCGCTGAGGGCATTGGACCGTTGACGTTGTTCCAAGGTGTAAATGTCTTTCGGAGTAAAGTCCTGATCAATGGCCATGCGGTCTTTTAAAAATTGATACCCGGTGACTATGCTCAAAGTGAACGGCTGTGCCTGGTAGACCAAATTCAAGCCCACATTCAGTAGATTGCGGTAATAATTAGCGGGTTCCTTGTTGGCAATGGTACCGATATACGGTTTTAGTGATTCGTCTTGTCGTTCGGGATGCAAATTCCCCATATAATAGTAGGGATAACCTCCCTGATCACTGTATTCATAGTTGATGTTTAAATCGGCTTTCCAGTTTTCAGAAGGCAGCCAGATGCCGCGCAAACGTCCGCCCACCGATTCGCCTTGATCGATTTTGGAATCATTGCGTGCCGCATTGCGGAAAAAACCGCCGTCGTACGTATAAAATCCTCCGGCTGAAAAAGCAAAACGTTTGGACAGACGGTGGTAGTGGGTGAGCGATGCTTGATAAGCTTGGTGTGTACTTGCCCCCAGACGAAGGTCGGTACCTTGGTAAGAAAACGGCGATTTGGTGTGCACTTTGATCAGCCCTCCCATGGCATTTCGTCCGTAAAGCGTACCTTGCGGTCCGCGCAATACATCGATGCGCTCCACATCGGCATAGCTGAAATCGAAAGCGGACTTGTCAATATAGGGAATATTATCTACATACAATCCGATGGAAGGTGTATTGATACGCGAACCGATGCCACGGATATAAACAGCCGTGGTGAGTCGCGATCCATAGTCGGGAATGAACATATTGGGTACCAGGGCAGTTAGATTCTTGATTGTATGAATTTGCGAGGCTTGCAGTTTATTTTGCGAGAGCAACGTTACCGCAGCCGGTTGCTCCCTCAACTTCCGGTTTTCCTTGGGGGCAGCAATTACGGTAATTTCTTCTATATCTACTATTTTCAGCGTATCGCTTTCATCAGCGAGCAAGCTCCCGGCTGCCAGTAGGGTACAAACAGCCAATATCAGTCTTTTCTTCATGTCCATCAAATCTTTTTCGGACCGCAAAGTAAGCGGAATCTGCCGAATTTTGCAATCCTCATTTATTAGGATTATCCGGATAAACTCAATGATTCATCAGATGCTGTCTACTTCGATATAGCCGTGCATCACTGCATAAATGGTGAGTCCGGATACCGATTTAATACCCAGTTTTTCCGTAATGTTTTTTCGATGAGAGATGACCGTAGTCAGACTGATGTGCAGTTTGTCGGCTATTTCTTTGTTGATCAACCCTTTGGTAAGCAGCACCAACACCTCAATTTCACGTGGCGATAAATCATGATTGTCCGAATGAGCATCCGTGCTATGTGGATGTCCATGGCCATGTTGCCGTAATTGCAGAATGTGTTTGATTAAATGCTGTTCATCTTGACTGAAATCCAATAAGGGAACCCCTGCCAGCTGAGGTTGCCATCCGTTGCAGAGGACGATTGTCTTGGGCTTGCGACTTAGGAAAAAGGCGGTATGCTCAAAATAAATCTGTGCCGAAATGAAATAGTGAGCGTACATGTCGGGGGTATCATCCATAAAGGCATGGAAGGAAGCGAAGGTACGGATGATGGCCTGTGGAATGATTTCTTCCAACAGGCTTCGCAAACCGATGCATGTCAATGTATTCGACTCTATAATGGCTATTTCGGGTGTCATGGTTGAAGAATGGATGATGATTTTTTAAGCTAGGGTTCAGAAAGATAGGCTTTGACGGCTTCTGCACATCGCTCTCCATCGATACCGGCAGAGACGATGCCACCGGCATAGCCGGCACCTTCACCGCAAGGGAAAAGTCCTTTCAGCCGGATGTGCTGTAAGGTGTCGCGGTCTCTTAGGATGCGGACGGGGGCAGAGGTGCGAGTCTCTACACCTATCATTACTGCTTCGTTGGTGAGAAAACCCCGACTGTTTTTTCCAAATTGAAGGAAACCTTTAGTCAGACGGTCGACCAGGAAAGAGGGCATCCAGAAGTGTAGGGGAGAGGATACCAGTCCGGGAGCATAAGAACTTTCAGGAAGATCGTAGCTCAATTTCTTATGACAGAAGTCGGCCATACGCTGGGCGGGTGCGGTTTGCTTTTGATTGCCTTGCTGCCAACATAGCCGTTCGAGCTGCTCTTGGAAATACATCATGTGGAGGGGTGAATCGATGAGACGATTATCTTCTGTTAAAAGATTCTCTTGCAATAGGTCTTCCGGCCGCAATTCTACTACCATGCCGCTGTTGCTCCATTGGGAACCGCGATTGCTGGGGCTCATTCCGTTGACTACCAACTGTTCGGGACCACTGGCAGCAGGTACTACAAATCCCCCCGGGCACATACAGAAACTATATACACCGCGACCATTGACTTGTGTCACAAAACTGTATTCGGCAGCTGGCAGATAATTGCCTCTGCCTTTACGGTTGTGATATTGGATTTGGTCAATCAGATGAGCCGGATGTTCCAAACGTACTCCCACTGCAATACCTTTGGCTTCAATCTCCACTTGATTCTCACTTAACCATCGGTACACATCCCTTGCAGAATGTCCGGTAGCCAGAATCACAGGTCCACGGAAAGTCTGTCCGTTGTTTGTTTCAATGCCAACGACTTCATCTTTTTCGATGAGCAAGGCATCCATACGTGTTTGGAAGTGGACTTCGCCACCGCAGCGGATGATGGTGTTGCGCATGTTTTCGATGACACGTGGTAATTTGTCAGTGCCAATATGAGGGTGTGCATCCACCAAGATGGCCGTTGATGCTCCGTGTTGACAGAATACATTTAAAATCTTTTCAATATTGCCCCGTTTCTTGCTGCGGGTATATAGCTTTCCATCGGAATAAGCACCGGCACCTCCTTCTCCGAAACTGTAATTGGATTCCGGATCCACGGTTTGCTGGCGGCTGATTTGTGCCAAGTCTTTTTTACGCGCACGTACATCCTTGCCTCTTTCCACCACGATGGGACGCAGCCCCAGTTCAATCAGCCGTAAGGCAGCAAAAAGTCCGCCGGGTCCGGCACCTACCACAATGACCGAAGGCCGGTCCTCAACTTGCGGATAGTAGGTGGACTGAAAACCGGAATCCTTGGGCATTTCATTCAGATAAACTCTGATGGTGAGGTTGACAAAAACGGTGCGTTGGCGAGCATCAATACTACGCTTTAAAATGCGAGTAGCCGTTACCTCTTCCGGCTTGATTCCTTTTTCACGAGCCAAATAATCTATGAGCTGCTGTTCCATGGCTGCCACTTCAGGCAAAACACGGAGTTGGTATTCTTGTATCATAAGTTGAATTTTCGTTCTTCTTCTTTGTAACCGGCTAAATTATAGCAAACGGGAACTGTGCTGTTGCCTACACGGTAAATACCGAATTTAAAGTAATAGCCTTCTTCATCATTACGTCCAATTTGAATACGCTGATGATCAACGATGTGTTGCTTTATTTCTTTCTTTTCTTTGGCATAGGACATTTCTACATCCAACATACCGGGGCGAATAATCGTTTCTGCTTCTTTGCCGTAAGTGCTCCACAGTACATTTACGTGGAAAGTAATCCAACAGTCTTTTGGAAATTCATCAAAGGGTAGCTTGTAGGCAATGGTGGATGATTTATATACCGACGTTTGCGACTGCATAATACCGGTCTTTTCTACGTTGGCATTGCAACGGTCGCTTTTATCTGTCAACCATTTCCGATCGGAATTGGCTTTGATGTAGAAATACCCTTGTGAAAAGCCGAAAGCCAATGGAGGATAACCGCCTTGCTCAATGAGCCAACCGTTCGGCTTTCCAGCTTTATAAGTCGTTTCACCCTTGGAGTTCGTTTTGGCTATTTTCTCATGTCCGGTATTCTTTTTGAAAATCATCTTTTTTTCCAATTCTAGAAATTCCTCCACACTGAGTCGCATCACTTTTCCCTCCGGATTGGATACTAGGGTGCGACTGGGCATACCATGCCACTGTGCAAATATGGTGGATACATTAGGGTCTAATGTATGAGGAATATAGACTGAAAAAGTATAGCTCATGCCCGATCCTTGCGGACAACTTCCTTTTCCGTAGTGGTACACCGTCTTCATTTTCTGTGCCTGCAAATAGGTTTGAGCAGGAAGATCTTTAAAATCTGCGGAGGTTGCATAGCAATAGGATAATTCTGCACGTCCTTTGGTTTCTCCTTTGGCATAGCCTTGCAGGGTGTTGTCTTCTTGCTTCAGTTCAAAGCGATATGAAGGTTTACCTTGAAAGAGACAACTGTAGTCTAATTGGATGGCATGCGGTTTATTGGTCCCTACGGCTACCCATTGTCCATCAATGATTTGTTTGATTTGGGCAGAGTCTGCTTGTACGTTAACCCTCTCTTTCAGGGGAACCATCTGTTTAGTCTGTGCAAAAGAGGAAGGACCGGTCAGCAGTACTGCCCCCAAAAGGATACATATGTTCTTCTTCATTTTTTGAATCTATAATTAATGAATCTATAATTAATTGGATAGAATAGTTTAATTTAGTTTAGAGGAAACTGAAAACCAATGAAGCAGCTCCTAAACTTCCTGCTTGATTTCCTAAGGTTGCTGCAACGATTTCTGTGTTTACCGCACAATCGGGTATGGCATAGCGCAGAGCTTTTTCACGGACCATTTGAATATAGAATTCACCGGCTTCAGACAAACCGCCTCCGATAACAATTTTCTGGGGACTGAAGATATTAATGAATCCACCGATTCCGTGTCCTAAGAAATCGCCCTGTTCTTGTAAAGATTCAACAGCTATCGGATCTCCTTTTTTATACAAACGTACGATGAGTTCTCCGTTGATGTCTTGCTCGTTATAGCTGATACCGGCAGCTGTCAAACGTTGACAAAAACGGCGAACCAATGCCGAAGTGGATGCATAATGTTCCAGACATCCCACTGAGCCGCAGTTACAAGGCTCACCATTGGCTATCAGAGGAACATGCCCTAATTCCGTTCCTCGATTGGCAAAGCCATTGAATAACTTTCCGTCAATGACCACTGCACCTCCAATACCTGTACCCACAGTGATGAAAATCACATGTGTAGCACCCTTACCGGCTCCGTATAAGGTTTCTCCCAATCCCATTAAATTAGCATCATTGCCCAATAGAACCGGCAGTCCGATGTTTGCTTCAATGCGATCGGCCAGTGGTAGGTTGAGCCATCCTTGAATATTTTCAGCTCCACCTAATACGATGCGGTTCGTGCTGTCTATAATACCAGGAGTGCCGATACCTATGCCGCAAGGCTGATAACCTTTCTCTTGAGCAAAAGCTTGTACTTTCTGAATGGCAGTTGTCAACTGCTCAATGACTGCTTCTGCAGAAATATCCGCCTTGGACGGTAATTTGCCCTGAAAGTGAAATACGCCTTCTGTATCAATGAGGGCGTATTTCACAGAGGTACCGCCTAGGTCAATTCCTATTGCGTATTTTTTCTTCATTTTGTTCATCGATTAAATTCTTTCTACCCAGATTGGAGAGCTCCACGCCCATTGTCCGTCACGCTGACGTACGCGTACGTAATAATAGTCGGTGTCGCGTTGAGGCTCCTTATCTTCCATGTAATGTTCCAATTGGAAACAGCTTTCAGGCATAGCTCGGTTGAATAGAATGGCTTCACTCAGCCAGCCGATCATGAAGTGAGAACGGCTACCTTCCAGCAGTTCGCCCAAGGTGTGCTCAAATCGCTTGCCGTTGAATTCAGCCACGATTTTTCCATCTTTCGGCATTTCTACATCCAATATGACTGCTTGTGTGGCTGGTGTAGTGGTGTTCGGATTTTTGCTGCTGTATAAATCGAGTTCCGTCTCCTTATCGTTGGTTGAGAGAATGCGATTGAGATGTGTATGGAATTCCGTTTCACCTTCTTGTGGCGATGTGAAGGCTGCACCTCGGAAACAGGGAGTAACGCTGTGCAGACGTCCTTTGCTGAGAGAGAGTTTCCCTTGCCAATGCACATATTTTTCTTCACGGTTCCAGCCGAATTCAATTTTCACTTTGCAGCGAATGGTATCTCCTTCCGGAACTGCCGGTGTAAGTGGACCGTTCATACGTGCCATAATTTGTCCGTTTTTCACGATATCCACATAGTCGATACAACTTTCACCATTCACATTTAAATAGATCCGGCGGCTGTTTCCACGTACCACATCACCCATGAAAGCATCATTCAAGCGGAAATCTATGATAATCTTGTCGCCTGTTGCTCCACAAACATGGCGAGTACGCAGAGCTTCCCAAATAGCATCACGTGTTAACGAGGAAGCCAATACACCAATACGTCCATCTCCATAGCTTCCCGGATAACCGGAATGTTGGTCGGTTGAAGCCATAATACCGAATTTATGTCCCTGCTCCAATCCGTATTGAATGGTACCTTCCCAACGTCGGGGTCCCATGTCATGCAGATACGGATAGTCGCCCTGGTCACTTTCGGCCAATCCGTGACGAGAATACATTTCTACAAACGGTGTGATATCTCCTTCCGTGAAACAATCCCAATTATATCCTCTATATCCACCTTGATAACCCATGTGGTGTGGTGTAATGAACACTTTATGCCCTTTAGCTTTCTTTTTCCAGTCTTCAATCGACGTACATTCCACCAGGGGAGCATCTAAATCATAGTTTAAAGCTACGTGGTCACCATGTTCCATGCTATGGGCTTCGTATCCGATGAATGTTAGAAATTCACCTTCTTTATTGTATTCATTGGTCATCTTGACATACTTCTCATACCCTCCTGCGCGCAGCCGTTTGAAGGCACCGGTATGATAGTCAATCACCCATTTCAGTCTGGGGTCGTTAGCGCCTGGAATATCCGGCCACATGGCATGTGGTGTAACGCTTACAAAATCCAATTGCCCTTTGGCTGCCTCGAAGGCATCACGCATGTCGCCATGTCCATAGGTTATATTACAGTGATTATGCAGGTCTCCCCAATACATTTTCAGATTGCTGGCAGAGGGTAAAATTTTACGAGTTTCTTTACTGCCGGGTGTACAAGCACCTAACAAACTGCCAGAAGCTGCCAGTCCAAGAAATGACCAGCCTGTGTGCTTTAAAAATTTTCTTCTATCCATGGTTGTGTCTTAACTTTTAGTTTCAATAAATGTGTCATCTGTTTTTCATCAATCTTCTGTCTCCTTTGAAAAGTACTTTTTCTTTTTCATCGGGGTCATTGTCCTGATAGCGTTGCTGTGTTTCCTTGAGCAGTTGCATCAGTTCCTGTTGCTTCTGTGCATATTCTTCTTGTCCCCACACATTATTTAATTCGGCCGGGTCATTTTTCAAGTCATACATTTCCCATTCATCGATGTCATTGTAGAAATGCATCAGTTTGAAATTTTGGGTACGGATGCCGTAGTGACGTTTCACAGAATGTTCTGCCGGATATTCATAATAATGATAATAGGCAGCTTTCCGCCAATCGGTCGGTATGATTCCTTCATGGGTCAAGATGGGTTTCAGCGATTCACCTTGAATATCTTCAGGAATGTCTATACCAGCAAAGTCCAGGAAAGTAGGTGCGAAATCTACATTCATGCAGATAGCTTGGCTGGTGCTTCCGGCTTTAATAGCTTTTGGATAGCGGATGATGAGCGGCATGCGTTGACATTCTTCATACATGAAACGTTTGTCAAACCATCCGTGTTCACCTAAGAAGAATCCTTGGTCGGAAGTATAAACGATGATGGTATTGTCCAGTTCGCCGGTTTTTTCCAGGTAGTTGAGTAATTTGCCTATATTTTCATCTACAGCTAGTATAGTAGCTAGATAGTCTCTCATGTATTGTTGGTATTTCCAGGAAATCAGTTCTTTTCCTTTCAGTTTGCCGGAACGGTATTCAGCAATGCGTGTAGCATATACAGAGTCCCATTTATCTTGTACAGCGGCAGGCATTCGTTTATATACACTATAAAGTCTGTTGGTAGTATCTTTAAGCATTTCCTGGCGTGTCAGCAGTTTTAAGTCCCAGTCTTCCATCAGTGTATGAGCAATAGACATATCCTGTTCCCGGGCAGCCGTACCTCTTCCTTCATAATCATCGAATAAAGTAGCCGGTTCGGGGAATGTGGTCTGATTGAAAATACCTAGATGACGTGGAGCAGGCATCCAATTGCGATGTGGTGCTTTTTGGTGATACATCAGACAAAATGGTTTATCTTTGTCTCGATGTTCCAGAAAGTCAATTGCTTTATCCGTAATGATATCCGTGACATATCCTTCTTCTACGACATGTTTACCATTTTCCCAAAAATCAGGATTGTAATAATCTCCTTGTTCGTGTTGTCCGCTCAGGATGCTCCAATGGTTAAATCCTTGCGGTTCGCTGATGAGGTGCCATTTACCGACAATGGCAGTTTCGTATCCTGCTTTTTGCAAGAGTTTAGGAAAGGTTTGCTGGTCACCGTTGAAGGTGCTGGCATTGTCGGTAAATCCATTCTCATGGCTGAATTTACCTGTGAGTACACAGGCGCGTGAAGGACCGGACAACGCATTGACTGCATAGCAGTTATCCATACGGATGCCTTCGTTGGCCAGGCGGTCCATATTGGGAGTTTGAATGAGATTACCACCATAACAAGAGATTGCTTGTGTGGTGTGGTCATCGGTCATCATAAAGATGATATTGGGCTTCTGAATTTTATCTTTGGATGCTTGTGAGCAAGCTGTGAGGCTGGCTAATGCCAGTGGAATGTATAGGATGGCATCGTTTTTCATATGCGGTAAGTTAATGGTTGGCAAAGTTGAAAGATGAGCAGTGAAGTGAATAATCACTTCACTGTCTCATCTAGTAAGTTTTTAAAGTATAATTTATAGGCTGTATGTAAGCGATTGTTTCTTTCCATTCACCTTAACTTCTACTTCTAGTTTGTTTTCATTGAACTGTTTGTTCTTGAACTTCGCTGTCAGTTTAGGAGCATCTGCACTGTTTTCCATCGGATAGATTACGGTGATGTAACGTACAGCTTCTTCGCTGTCTTTCTTTACATTGAAAGAAACATTCATACGGTTGAAACGTTTGCGATATGCTGTAGAACACCAACCCGGTTCTTTCTTCATGGTCATGCCTTCAGGTCCGAAACATTGTAGTTTCATATTGCTGCCGGGAGCAAATTGCGTTACAAACGTCATATCTTCGCGGCTGTTGGCAATCTTTCCTTTCGGCATCTGATAGTGCAGGTTGATAGAACCTTTTGCTTTACCGGTCATTTCATCTACAATGACAAAGTAGGTATTATTCACAAAGAAGATGGAACGACGATGACTTAAATTTTTGTAGCTGGGATTTTCAGTAACTAAAATCTGTATATCACCTTCAGGTTGCCATAATTTAGTAACCGATTCTGTTGTGTCCAGATTCTTGTTGTTCAGCGTAACCGTGTTATGAACACAAGTTTGACGGTGCCAATTGCGTTGTTCCATCACTTCACCTTCGCCGGCATATACGTAAGAACCAGAGTCTGGGAAGAGATTCTTTCCATTGAACCACATTTCAAATGTACCGTTGTCCGGTTGGCAGTGCCAGAACGCTTTCGGACCGGCTTTTACCACCATTTCCGTAGCGTTCATGCCCCAGGCATTTCTGAATACAAAGAATCCGGATTTTAGGAATCCTTTAGAAAGATAGTCAGGCAGTGCACCTTCTTTACCATCAGTTGCCAAATATTTGATCATCTGATTCTTCGGGAACAGTTTACTCCAAGATTTGTAGTTCTTGATCATTTCTTTCTTTGTAGTGAGTTTAGCATCACTGAAACATGGATTTGTGTAATCCGGGAATGAAATGTTGGCGTAGAAGATAATCATGCTTTCTACTGTATCCAGATAATCTTTGGGGAATTCATTGCGGAAGCCATTGGCATCTGCAATACCGATAGCTTTGCAGAAGATGTTGATGGCTGCTAGATGATAGTGTGGATCCAGTTCAAATTGTCCGCCATCTTCATAAACCTGTACATGAATTTCACGATTCAAAATGTCGATACCGCTCTTTCTCCAGGTAGATGCTTCTTTGAATTCAGGGAAGAAGGCACCTGCATAGATCATGCGTTGTGCTTCGAAGAGCAGATGATTGCCTTGGTCGGAATAATTATTCAGAATGTGCAAGGCATGCTTGTGATAGTTCACCAGAAACTCTGTTAAGAAAGCTGGGGTAAATGACGGTGAAGGCAAGAACAATTGGAATTGAGAGGTCTGGTCTTGCAAGCGGTTGCTGACTTCCAACGGACGCCATGCAAAACGTACGTTTTCCACATCTCCTTTTAATTTTCCGTCATTTACGAGTTCATATTCTTTCTTGTTCATTTTGATGAGCGGATTTTTTTTGATCCAGTCAATGTATTGATGAGCCCATTCTTTCGCATATTTCTCATCGCCCGAGATGCGGTAAGCTTTTCCCATTGGAGTGAACCATTTGTGGCGATGAAGCTGCCAGCGAAGTTCGTTGTCTTTAACCGGCCAGTATTTCCAGTCGATATCTTCACCGTAATTGTATGAAGGTTGATAACCTTTATGTACGAAGAATGTGTGATTCATGGCATCATCTGCCCATTTTTGCTCTTCCTTGCTGATGGAAAGTTTTTTCAGGTTGATGTCCGGTGTTTTAACATTCGTCCGTGCACGATAGTAGTCCAATAAAGCTTGCGCAGCTTCTTCGTCTTTACCATTTTCATGGAAGGCTTTTACTTTTTCTAAACCGGGATAGCTCAGATTCAGCAAATCGAAAACTTCTTTTTTCAGTTCTTGGGCTGATAGATTGGTGGTAATACAGGCTACCATCAACCATATCATGAATTTAAAAGTTTTGTGCATCATGATTGATAAGATTTGATTTAAATATTTTTATAATTAATGCTTTTCAGGTTCATGTATCTTTTCAACGCTTCCAAATAATAATAGTCTGCATAATTCAGCGGTGTGTCAATTTCAGAACCATTCGGAAGTGAACCTACGGAGTGCATCAAGATGAAGCCTTGATTTTCTCCAACTTTAGCCAAGTAAGCATCGCTGGACAAACTCTTCAAGATTTTTTCTGCATAATCCAGATATTTCTTACCGTCGGGAACCAGGGTGCTTAGTTCAATGAAAGCGTCTGCTGTTACAGCGGCTGCAGAAGCATCGCGTGGAGTTTCCTTGGTGACAGGTGCATCATAATCCCAATACGGAATGGCATCTTCTGTCTTAACGCGGTTCATGATCATGTTTGCAATCTCTATGGCAAAATTCAGGAAGGTGCTATCGTTAGTTTCACGATAGCAGGCGGTATAGCCATAAACAGCCCATGCCTGACCACGTGCCCATGAAGAGTCGTCATTTTTGCCTTGGTGTGTCTGCTTGCGTTCTACGGTACCATCGTTGTTGTAGCTAACCACGTGCCAACACGTATGGTCCGGGCGGAAGTGGTTGTTCATGGTTGTCATGGCATGTTTTACAGCTATATCTTTATAACTTTGGTTGCCGGTTGCTTTAGCTACATTGAATAAGAGATCCAGATTCATCATGTTGTCAATGATGACGGGGAAGTTCCAAGTTCCGAAATCCCATGAACGAATGGCATTTATAGAGGAATTGAAACGACCGGCTAGGTTGTCCGCTGTTTCTTTCATTACTGCAGCAATGGTATCGTTCGGTGAGAGACGTTGAGCGTTGCCGTAGCTACAGTTCACCATGAATCCCAGATCATGTGTACCCTTGTAGTAGCGTACGGGGTTCAGCAGATTGGTGTATTTGATAGCTTCATCTTTGAGTGTGTTATTACCGGTCAGTTCATAGGCATACCACAAAGAGCCCGGGAAAAATCCGCTGGTCCAATCATAAGGTGAACAGAGACGTACTTGTCCTAATTGTTCCGCAGTAGGTTGTGCACGCAGTGAATCTTTGAAAGTTAAGGAATCTCTTTCCAATTGACGGCAAAGAAAATCCATTTCATAGCCCGTGCGGATGGAACGGGGTAATTGTCCGGTTCCGTCAGCTTGACGAGCAGCCATTTGTAATTGGGCAGAAGCTACATCCAGTCCTTTTTTTATCCAACCGTAGTCTTCTTTAGGGGTTGTTTGGCATGATGTGAATGCAATGGCAACCGATGCAAAGAGAACAAGTTTCTTTTTCATGATGTTCATTTTAAGTGATTATTTTAGATGTTTTTGAATGATTGCAAATATAGGGGAAAAATCCTGTCTAAAATACTAAAGCAGTAATTACCAGCCTGGGTTCTGTTTAAACTGTGTACAGAGGTCCAAATCGCGTTGGGGGATAGGCAGCAATTCATGCTTGTTTTTCTTTGTGTAGTTATAGATTAAATACCGGTAGTTACCGTCTGATTCCCACCATTGAGCCAATGCTTTATTGGTAGCATGAATAGTTTCATAGTAGATGCCCCAGCGAACTAGGTCCATGCGGCGATGTCCTTCGTAAGATAGTTCGAATGCACGTTCTTTTCTCACAGCTTCACGGAAACTTTGTTCGTTTAGGTTGGCTAAATCACAGCTTCCTGTATTAGCTGGGTAACCATAACCGCGACGGCGTACTTCATTGATAGCAGCATACGCTTCCTTGGTTGGTCCGTGTTTCCACTCGTTCAGAGCTTCTGCGTATAGTAGCAATACATCAGCATAGCGCAGGAAATACCAGTTGGCATTTGAACGGTCATTATTAATAACCATACCTGTTTTCTGGTATTTATTCAAATCCCATTTGGCTGGTGTATAATTCTGTTTTTCTTTTTGACTTTGTTTTGGATCAAGATCTTTAGCCAATGCGGATGCATCTGTATCGCTTTTTCCTTTTATCCAAAGCACTTTATCATTGTCATACTTATAGTTGGCTATAGAAATGTCGCGGCGCAAGTCTCCTGCATATTGGGGTTTTCTCCAGTCCAACAAGAAAGTATGTACTACTTTTAAATTTCCGGCGCAGCTACCCCTTACTCCAGCAATGGAAGTGGTCTTTACACCGTTCCATTTACCGATGCGTCCTACCGGGTCACCCGAACCGGAGATGGTCGGTGAAAAGAAGGAAATCTCGATTAGGCTTTCGGTCGGATCCCACACACCGCTACAAGTATTTTCCCACAGCTTTTCATAGTTGCGTAGCAAAGCATGTTTGCCTGATTCGATGAGTTCACGTGCTGTATTAGCGGCATCTTCCCATTTGGCTGTGTTTTGTAACGGATAGCCTGCCCAAGTAGCATATACTTTGGTCAACAATCCTAATGCTGCACCTTTGCTGAAGCGGTAATTGGTGTTTTCTCTAATCTGATCATCTTTGGCATAGGGGAGTGTTGCACAGGCAAACTGTAAGTCGTCTTCAATGAATTCATATACTTTGTTTGGATCGGCTTGTGTAAATGAACCGGGTGCCATATAAGACATTTCAGTATTTGTAAGTAAAGGAATATTTCCATAACGACGTATCAGTTCAAAATAGAACATGGCGCGAAGTGCACGGGCTTCTGCTATATAGAGTGTAGCCAGCTTTTGGTCGGTTAGTGTATAGTTATTAAATTTACTACTCAGGCGTTCCAAAAAGTCGTTAGCTCTGTAAATACCTTTATAAAGTACTCTCCAGGTTTGCTGGATTTCCACTTGCGTGGTGGGGAATGCATTGTTCACCACGATACGGTAGTTCGTGATATCCGATCCTTCTCCTTGTGAAATGTCTGTTCCCATATTTAATAAGAAGGAAAGGTGATAACCATAGGCTGCATCTTCTACGGTAGTGCGGTATACACCTAGTAGCACCGTTTCTGCTTCCTTGGCATTGTTCATGTAGTTTTTCTTTTCCATTTCGCTTTTGGCCTCTTCATCTAGCGTACAGGAGAGAGGCAACAAGCAAAGGAAAAACATGGCTATATAATTGATAATCTTTTTCATATAATTGCTCGTAAATATTAGAATTGTAAATCAAGACCAAAAGTAAATACTCGGCTCTTCGGGTAAGCTCCCCAATCAAGACCCGGTGTCATCGGACTCCTGCTGGCTGTGCTTACTTCGGGGTCATAACCGCTATAGTTGTTCAGACAGAAAAGATTTTGTCCGCTAGCATAGATACGCATCTTCGTCACGTGGAATTTACGTGTCCATTTGTTTGGCAAGGTGTATCCCAAGGTGATGTTCTTCAGACGT